>Ga0307505_10000741_pt1 | contig 32637 bp, 31 predicted proteins | sample 23_S_MG_FD_202183 | JGI IMG/M metagenome (GOLD analysis project Ga0307505, IMG submission 202183) | Soil microbial communities from Populus trichocarpa stands in riparian zone in the Pacific Northwest, United States - 23_S | ecosystem: Environmental > Terrestrial > Soil > Riparian zone > Trees... | reverse complement strand
GGGCGTCAAGTTCCACGACGGCACTCCATTCGGCGCAGACGACGTCGTGTTCAACGTGAAGCGCGCCCTCGATCCACTCTCGGCGATGAAGTCGACGCTGCCCAACGTCACCGGCGCGCGCAAGGTCGACGACCTCACCGTGGACCTGCTCACCTCGCAGCCCACGCCGGTGCTGCCGCTCTTCCTCACCAACCTGCGGCTCATGAGCAAGGCGTGGTGCCAGAAGCACAAGGTCGAGCGGCCGCAGGACTTCAAGGCGAAGGAGGAGACCCACGCCACGCGCCACACCAACGGCACCGGTCCCTTCGCGCTCAAGCGCTGGGACACGGACGTGACGACCATCCTGGTGGCGCATCCCGGCTACTGGGGCAAGCGCGGCAACGTGACCGAGGCGCACTACCTCGTGGTCGCGACCGGGGCGACCCGCCTCGCCGGCCTCATCTCCGGGGAGATCGACATCGTGACCGATCCCTCGGTGCAGGACTTCATCCGGCTGCGCAGCCAGCCCGGGATCACCGTGGGCGAGGTGACCGGGACCGGCTCGCAGTTCCTCGGCTTCCACCACGGCCGCGCCGACCTTCCGTTCAAGGACGCGCGCGTGCGCCTCGCCGTCCGCGCCGCCATCGACATCAACGCCCTGCAGACCAAGGTGATGCGCGGCACGGCGTCGGTGGGCAAGGCGATCTACACCTCGGCTATCGACGGCTTCGACCCGCGCTTCAAGGGCCATCCCCCGTACGAGCCCGAGCGCGCGAAGCGGCTGCTCAGGGAGGCCGGCTACGCGAACGGCTTCGCCGTCGACCTCGAGTGCAGCGCCCAGCAGCCCACCGACTCGATCTGCCAGGCGCTCTCCGGGATGCTCTCGCGCGTCGGGATCAAGGCCAACTATCGGCCGCTGCCCTTCAACGTGCTGCTGCCCAAGCTGCTGAGCGGCGACGTGCAGATGTACGTGATCGGCTGGACCGCCGCCACTGGCGAGCCCGAAGGCGCGCTGCTGCCGCTCACCCACAGCAGGAGTGCGCCCGGCCTGGGCGAGTACAACTTCGGCGGCTATTCCAATCCCGAGGCCGATGCCGCGATCGCCAAGGGGCGCGTGGAGTTCGACGCGGCCAAGCGCGCGGCGCACTTCACCGAGGCCATGGCGGCGATCGACGCCGAGGCGGGCTTCATCCCGCTCGTCTACCGCAACATCACCTGGGCGATGCGCAAGAACGTGAAGGTGCTCATGCGGCCGAACGACGTGATGGACCTGCGGTTCGTGAACGTGGATTGAGATTGGATCCCGGGCCATCGCTGCGGTTGCAGCGCCCGGGATGACGAGTTGGCGGGCGTCGGTTCGTCATCGCGGGCGTCGCTGTTGCGACGATGGCCCGGGATCCAATTTCCCTCACCGGTAGCCGGCGGCCTGCAGCTCGAAGAGCTCGGCGTAGCGGCCGCCCTGGCGCAGCAGCTCCGCGTGGGTGCCCGTGGCTTCCACGGTGCCGTCGCCCAGCACCACGATGCGGTCGGCCATCCGCACGGAGGAGAAGCGGTGCGAGATCAGCACCGCGGTCTTGCCGTGGGAGAGCTCCTTGAAGCGCTGGAAGACCTCGAACTCGGAGCGTGCGTCGAGCGCGGCGGTGGGCTCGTCGAGGATCAGCACCTGGGCCTCGCGCATGTACGCCCGCGCGATGGCGATCTTCTGCCACTCGCCGCCGGACAGGTCGATGCCGCGCTTGAAGCGCTTGCCGATCACCTGGTCGTAGCCGTCGGGCAGCTTGGCGATCACCTGGTCGGCCCCGCTCTGCGCCGCGGCGCGCGCGATGCGGTCGCGGTCGCCGCGCGCCTCGATGCGCCCCACGGCGATGTTCTCGGCCGCGGTCATGTGGAAGCGCACGAAGTCCTGGAAGATGACCCCGATGTTGGCGCGCAGCTCGTAGAGGTCGTACTCGCGCAGGTCGTGGCCGTCCAGCAGGATCCGCCCCTCGTCGGGATCGTAGAGGCGCGAGAGGAGCTTCACCAGCGTGGTCTTGCCGGCGCCGTTCTCGCCCACGAGCGCCAGTACCTCGCCCGCCTTCAGCTCGAACGCGAGGTGGCGCACCGCCCAGCGATCGGCGCCCGGATAGCGGAAGCCCACGTCCTCGAAGACGAAGCCCGTGCGGATCGGTTGCGGAAAGGGCACGGGGTTCGGCGGCGAGGCGATCTCGGGCTGGACCTCGAAGAAGGAGAAGAGGTCGTCCAGGTAGAGCGCCTGCCCCGTGACCTGCGTGAAGCCCACCAGCAGCCCCTCCATCATCTGGTGCAGGCGGCGGAAGGAGCCCGCGAGGAAGGTGAGGTCGCCGATGGTGAACTCGCCGTTCACGGTGCGCCACACGATGTACGCGTAGGCCAGGTAGTAGGCGACCGTGCCGATGGTCGCGAGGAGGCCTCCCCAGCCCGCGCGGCGGATGGCGAGCTGCTTGTTGGCGTCGAAGAAGCTCTCGGCGAGCGTGCGGTAGCGCTCGATCAGGAACGGGTTCAGGTTGAAGATCTTCACTTCCTTCGCGGACTCGACGCTCGCCGCCGTCTGGCGCACGTAGTCGAGCTCGCGGCGCTCGGGGGCGCGGTGGTAGTTCAGCCAGTAGCTTTGCGCGTTGAAGCGCGCCTCGCCGAGGAAGGAGGGGATGAGCGCCACCGCCAGCAGCACCATCAGCCACGGCGCGTACACCACGAGCCCCACGGCGAAGCTCGCGATCGTCACCACGTCCTGCACCTGGTTGAAGATCTGCGCCATCAACGTCATGCGCCCGGAAGCCTGGCGGCGCGCGCGCTCGAGGCCGTCCTGCAGCTCGCTGTCCTCGAAGTCCTCGAGGTCGAGCGTCGCCGCGTGCTTCATGAGCCTCAGGCTCGTCTCCGTGCCCACGCGCTCGGCGAGCAGCGTGTCGACCAGGCCCACGAGCCGCGACAGGATGTCCGAGACGATCGCGAGGCCGAACTCGATCGCGATCAAGGCCGCGATCCGGTCGAGGTCGTGGGCGGCCTGCGGCTTGGTGAGCTCCACCACCTCGTCGATGATGAGCTTGCCGACGTAGAGGACGATCACCGGCAGGAGCGCGCGCACGAGCCGCAGCAGCCCCTGCGCGATCGTGAGCGAACGGCTCGTCTCCCACACGAGGCGCACGAACGGCGGGAGGTTCTTCAGCGCCCCGAGCCGCTCGCGCATCGTTCGGTTCGGGTCGGGCTGCTTGGAGGTCGGCTCCATCGATCAGGTCGTCACCCCGGGCGTCGCAGTTGCGACGATGGCCCGGGGCCTGATTTCACCACCGGAGCCGCCAGCCCCTCGATCGCGACGTTCACGACCGCCGGCAGCCCAGAGGCGATCGCGCGCCGCACCGCGGGCAGCACCTGCGCGGGCTCGGTGACGTGCTCGCCATAGCCGCCGAACGCCTTCGCCACCTGGTCGTAGCGCGTCGGCAGGAGCTCGCAGCCCACGAGGCGCTCGGGGCCGTAGTCGCGAAGCTGGATCTGGTACTCGGCGTTCCAGCGCGCGTCGTTGCCGACGATCGCCACGAAGGGAAGCTTGTAGCGCACCGCCGTGTCGATCTCGGCGGGATGGAAGCCGAAGGTGCCGTCGCCCATCACCGCGATCACCGGCGCCTCGGGCTGCGCCAGCCGTGCGGCCACGGCGAAGGGCAGCGCCGCCCCGATCGATCCGGCGACGCCGTTGATGACGCGATGCGGCGCCGAGAGGCACGCCTGGGCCCATTGCCCGAACTCGCCGCCGTCGCAGACGAACACCGAGTCGGGGTGCTCGTCGAGGATCGGCTGCAGCGCGCGCAGGACCTGGACCGTGTGCAAGCGATCCCACTCGGCCGGTCGATACGCGATCGCCGTCCGCACTTCCTTCAGCCACGCGTCCGGCCGCGGCGCCGTCACCGACCGCGCCAACGCCTCCAGCACCTGCAGCGGATCGGCCTGCGGATCGGCTTCGATCACCTCGCAGCCCTCGCCGAACGCCTTGCCGAACTTGAGCGTGAAGTCGAGGGCCTTGCCGACCAGCAGCACGCTGTCCGCGCGTGCCAGCACCTGCGCGAACGCCCCCAGGCTCGGATCGGCCACCCCCCGCGGGCTCTCCATCCCCACCACCGGAATCCCGCTCGCCTTCTCCAGCGCCGCCATCAACGCCCGCCCGCGCCCGCGCATGCAGGCGGGGCCGCACAGGATCAACGGCCGGGAAGTTCGGGGAAGGGGCGAAATTAGGCCCCGGTCCATCGGCGCGATTGCGCCGTCCGGGGCGACGAGCTCGTTCGTCACCCCGGGCGCGGCAATTGCCGCGTTGGCCCGGGGCCCAATCTCCGCAACTGCGCCGTCCGGGGCGACGAGCTCGTTCGTCGCCCCGGGCGCGGCAATTGCCGCGTTGGCCCGGGGCCCAATCTCCGCCTCGAGCAAATCAACCGGCAGGCTCAAGTGCACGGGCCCTGGCCGCCCCCGCTTCGCAACCTGTAGCGCCGTCGCCACATCCTCCGCCACCTTCCCAACCTCGGCGCACACCCACGACGCCTTCGTGACCGGCGCCGCCATCTCGGCCTGCCTCATCTCCTGGAATGCCCCGCGGCCCAACTCCGTCAAGGGCGCATGGCCCGAAAGGAGCACCAGCGGAGAGTCGGCCATGAGCGCGGTGTACAGCGCGCCCACGGCATTGGCGTGTCCCGGTCCGCCGGTCACGAGCGCCACGCCCGCTTCCCCCGTGAGGCGCGCCCACGCATCCGCCATGTGGACCGTCGCGGCCTCGTGGCGCACGTGGACGAGGTCGATCCCGGCCCGCAGCGCCGCGTCGAAGACCGGCATCACGTGGTTGCCGGAAAGCGCGAAGAGGCGCCGCACACCGTGGGCAAGCAGCGCGCCGGCAAGGGCGTCAGCCCCTTTGTGAAGAGTTTGTGACATGGGATTCCGCGAGCCTAACCCAACTGCGCCATCGCTTCGACGCGCCGCAGAAGGCATCCTTGAAGGCTCTTGGCAATCAATCTCGAGGAGCACAAATGACGACCAACAGAAAAGACGAGAACCGCGACCCGATCTCCGGCAAACCCGGCGCGCATCCGGTCGGAACCGGAATCGGCGCGGCAGCCGGTGGCATGGCCGCCGGCGCGGCGGCGGGCTCCGTTGCCGGCCCGGTGGGCACGGTGGCCGGTGCCGCAGTCGGCGCGGTGGCGGGCGGACTGGCGGGCAAGGCGATCGCCGAACGAATCGACCCGACGGTCGAGGAAGCCTATTGGCGCGAGAACTACACCAGCAAGCCTTACATCCGCAGCGGCGCGACCTTCGACGACTACGGCCCGGCCTACATGTACGGGATCGAGAACTACGGCCGTTTCCACGGCGCGACGTTCGAGGACGTCGAGCCCGACCTGTCGCGCGACTGGCAGCGTGCCAAGGGTAAGTCCTCGCTCGCGTGGGAAGACGCGCGCCACGCCACGAAGGACTCGTGGCAGCGCCTGAGCGACACCATCGAGCGCGCCACCCCCGGCGACTCGGACCGCGACGGCAAGTAGGCTGGTGGGCCGCCACCCCGGGCGCCGCACTCGCGGCGGTGGCCCGGGGCCCAGTCTCCCGTGCTAGAATGCCAGCACACAGTCAGGTGGTGAAGTTTCAGTCCTTCCCTTCCCCGGGAAGCCCAATTCCCTCCCTTGATTTCGTGCCCGTCGCCTGGGCCGGGTTCCGCTCGGGCAATCGAATAAGGAAGTGAATACATGGCTACCGGTACCGTCAAGTTCTTCAACGACGCCAAGGGTTTCGGCTTCATCACCCCCGATGCGGGCGGCAAGGATCTCTTTGCCCACCACACCGAAATCCAGATGAGCGGCTTCAAGTCGCTGAAGGAAAACCAGAAGGTCGAGTTCGAAGTCAAGGAAGGCCCGAAGGGCCCCGCGGCGACGAATATCCGCACCGTCGGCTGAGCGTAACCGCGCTTAGCGCGGCATACTTGGCAAAGGCCCGGGCGACCGGGCCTTTTCACATCAGACAGGGGATGTCCAATGGCGAAACCCAACTACGCGTTCCAGAAGCGCCAGCGCGAGCTGGCAAAGAAGCAGAAGAAGGAAGCCAAGCAGAAGCTGAAGGAAGCCGAGAAGGCCGCCGACCAGCCGGCTGAGGGCGCCAACACGGAAGCCGGGCCGCCCGAGGGCACCCCCCCCGCCCCGTAAGTCACCCCGGGCGCCGCAATCGCGGCGATGGCCCGGGGCCCAATCCGTGCAGACCACGCGATCCGAAGCCCAGCAGCGCGCCGACGAGATCCGCATCTTCCAGGCGGAGATGTCGCGTTTGGAGGGCGATGGCGTCGTGAGCCTCGCACAGGACCAGCGCGAGGCGATCAAGCGCCGCCACGACGAGCTTCTCGCCGTCTTCGCTCGCGATTTCGACATCGATCGCGACGTCGGAGCGAAGCAACTCTCCCTCGGCATGCGCGTCGCTTCATTCCTCGGCGCGTGCGCCTTCGCAGCCGCCGTTTTCTTCCTCTTCTATCAGTTCTGGGGACTCTTCCCGACGGGGCAGCAGGTCGCGATCCTAATCGGCGCGGCGCTCGTCACGTTCGGCGCGACTTTCATCGTCCAGCAGCGCGATCCGACCGGGTATTTCACCAAGCTCGTCGCAATGGTGGCCTTTGCGTGCTTCGTACTGAACATCGCGATGCTGGGGCAGATCTTCAACGTCACGCCGTCGGACAAGGCGTTGGCGGTTTGGGCGGCCTATGCGTTCCTGCTCGCCTACGCGTTCGACCTGCGGCTGCTGCAGGCCGCCGGCATCCTCTGCGCGATCGCGTTCGTCTCGGCGCGGATGGGGACTTGGAGCGGGATCTACTGGCTGCACTTCGGCCAGCGCCCGGAGAACTTCTTCCCCGCCGCCGCCGCGATCTTCATGGTGCCGCAGCTGATCGACCACCGGCGGTTCCCGGGTTTCCCCCAGATCTATCGCGTCTTCGGGTTGTTGACGCTTCTCCTCCCGATGCTGGTGCTCGCCAATTGGGGCCAAGGCAGCTACCTGAACCTGGAAGTCGCGCTGATCGAAGGGATCTACCAGACCGCGGGCTTCGTGCTGAGCGCCGGCGCAGTCGCCTTGGGCGCGCGCCGCCACTGGCCGGAGGTGGTGAACACGGGCGTCACGTTCTTCGTGATCTTCCTCTACACAAAGTTCTTCGACTGGTGGTGGGAGTCGATGCCCAAGTACGTGTTCTTCCTTGTCGTGGGCCTGTCAGCCCTGCTGCTGCTCTTCGTCTTCCGTCGCCTGAGATCGCGGCCATGAAGTGGACGCGCAGCCATCTGGTCTTCGCCGGCCTCACGCTCATCGCAGCGACCAATGCGGTGGTCCTGGCAGGAGTGGCGTACAACCGCGGTGAGGTCGACAGTCAGCTCAAGCTCAGCGAGCGCGAGCTGCAGCCGGCGTGGACGCACAACCGCAAGGAGAACAGCGGCCTCGCGATGCAGCTTCGATGGCGGGTGATCGGCACGGAGCCCGCCGACGGGTATTCCATCCGCAGCGGCGATTTCGGCAACTATCGGTCGCCCGCGTGGCTGGACCGCGCGAAGATGGCATCGCTCGGTTTTGACACCAGCAAGCCCGACACGCCCGAAACCGATCGCCGCACGTATCGAGGCGAGCTGGACCGCGACGTGTTGCTGGTGCTCGAGCTCGATGGCCAGTCGCACAGGAAGGCGATCGAGGCTGCGATCGCCGAGGCGGGCAAGCTGCGCGCCACTGGCAAGCCGGACAGCGTGAAGCTCGCCGACGAGATCGTTCCGATCGAGAACGAGGCGAATAGCAGGGTGTTCGCGGTCGACGCAGGGCTGGATGCCGGCGCCTTGCGCGCCAAGTATCCGGACCGATCGCGCCACGCGATCGTGCGCGGCCGTGTAGGCCCGACTGGTGACTACGGTCGCACGGGCCGCAACACACACGGCGGACAGATTTCCGGCATCTACAACGACGACATCCACGTGCCGCTGGAATTCAAGCCTGCGTTCGAGGGCGCGACCGCCGGCACGGGGAATTCGCTGCTGTCGTCCACGCGCGCCCGGTACGAGGCAACTGTGCAGTTCGGGAAGAGGTTGGAGCCGTGGATTGTGCAGGCGGCGAAGCTCAAAGCGCCTTGAGGGCTGCGTCCCTCAGCCCCACCAGCACCGCCTCACCGCTTCCCGCGTCCACGCGGAACTCGCCGTAGCGCGCCGGGGCGAAGCGCTGCTCCGAGCCCTCCTCGAAGAAGAACGCGTTGGTGCCGAGCCAGACGTTGCCCTTGCGCATGCGGTAGCGCACGCGCAGGTTCCCGCTTTCACCCGCCTTGGCGAGCCTCGCCACGCGGTCCTTGCCCACACTCACCTCCGCTCTTCCCATCTCGCCCTCGGCGGGCAGCGGCTTCACCTGCGCGCGGATCTCCTCGGCGAGCCGGAAGCGCAGCGTCATGTAGTCGCCCTGCATGAGCGAGCGCGGATCGACCGGCTGCAGGTCGAGGTAAATCACCACGCCGTCGCGCTTGATCCCCTCCTTCCCGAGGATGGAGACGTTGACCGCGGTCAGCACGAACGCTGCGCCGACCAAGATGAGGATGCGGGTAAGGCTCACTCCCTCTCCCTTGGGAGAGGGCCGGGGAGAGGGTTCAGGTATCTCGCCGCAACCAGACACGCCACCCCCATCACCATCATGATCACCGCCTTCACCAGCAGCGTCGTCCCCATCGCGTAGTAGAAGTGCGACATGTGCACGAGCGCGGCGAGGACGCAGATCCCCATGAGGCCGCGGCTGCCGAGCGCGAAAGCGGCGGCGAGCGCGCCCAGGGCTGCGAGCGCGGAGAGCAGCGGCCAGATCGCGAACCAGCCGCTCCTCACTCCCATCTCGCGGAAGAAGAGGAGCGACTCCAGCGGCTGCGACATGAGTGTCGCGAACGCGAGCCCGAGGATGAGGCCGGTCGCCACCGGCCGCGCGAGCGCCTCGCGCCCGGCCGCCATCCACCCGGGCTCGTTCTTCACCAGCCAGAAGAGCGCGGCCCCGATCGTCACCCACACCGCCGCCCACGCCGCGAGCGCCATCGGCAACGACGCCCCGCGCTGCACCGCGTCCGAGGTGCGGCCCCAGAGCGGCTGGTCCCAGAGCGTGTAGCGCACGAACGCCGCCCATGCGACGCACGCGAAGAGTGTCGACATCGCACGGTGCAGGCTGTTGGGCATGATCGCGATCAGGGCGAGCTGGATCACCAGGCCCGTGAAGGCGATCCCCGCGATCCCCTGCGAGCTCTTGAAGAAGATCTCGTGCAGCCCGAAGAGCATCGCGAACTGCCCCGCGATGGAGAACGCGAGCGCGAGCTGCGACACGAAGGCACCGTCGCGATCGACCCGGTAGAGCCCGAACGCGGCCGCGAAAAGGATCGCGCCCGTGATGAGCGCTCCCGGCCCCGTGTCGGGCTTGAACAACGCCCCCACGAAGATCAAGAGGAAGAGGCCCGCGAACCATCCCGCGGTGCCGAGCAGGAGCCCGATATACCAGGGACGATCGGTCATGAGCTCACCTTCCACGCCCTGACCCACCTCATCAGCACGAACCCCGCCGCCGTCGACGTCGCGATCAGCCACATCGACAGCACGAGGAAATTCCCGAGGTCCAAGGACTGCATGTGCTTGATCATGTGCTTGATGAGGAACGCGGTCGAGATCGCGATCCACGCGCCGAAGATGAGCGCCATCGGGAACACGTCGTCCTTGCGCCTGAGCGCCATGAAAGCGATCCCGGCGCACGTGCCGGCGAAAAGCACGAACACGAGCCAATCCTGCTGCGTCATCCCGATCTTGACCATCGCCAGCGTGCAGGCCACGGTGCCGTAGATGAAGCCGAAGGCGGCGAGCATCCTCACCAGCCAGCGCGGCCGCCCGTAGTGCATGAAGAGCACCGCGCCGCCCAGGTTCACGAGGCCCGCGAAGAAGAGGATCAACGGCCGCTCGATCGCCGTCCGCCCCGACCAGAACCAGCGCCCGAGGCTCGCGTCCTCGAGCCCGCAATAGAGCGCCATGCCGACGTTGAGCACCACCCACCACGTCGCCCACACCGCGGCCGACCCGCCGGCGAGCGCGAAGGGCAGGGCGAGCGCCGCCCAGATGAAGAAGAGCTCGAAGACGTCGGCGCCCGTCTGGTACGTCTGCCCGAAGAGCGCGAGGAGCGTGCCGGTGAGAAGCGTGGTGAGCACGAGCGATGCCTGGCCGAGCGCCGCGGGCGGCGGGCGCCAGAACGCGAGGCCCACGCAGACGATGAATGCCGCCTGCAGGATCGCGAACCGGCCCATCACGCCGTAGTCCTGCCAGTTCGCCGCGACGAAGAAGATCGCGCCCGCGCCGAGGGACGCGATGCCCGCCCCATTGAGAAGCTTATGGGTGAAGCTGCGCCACGCCGCCGCGTCCGGGCGATTCATGCGGCGGATGATACCCTTCGCGCATGAATGTCACCGTCGCGCTCGTGCTGGCCATTCTCCTTGCCCTGCCCGGCTGCGCGAGCCCCGGCACCGACTCCCAGACCGAATGGGATCGCGCCCAGTGCAACCAGATCATCGATAGCGCTGCCCGCGAGAAATGCCTCGAGCGGCTCGGCTTCGAAGAGAAGCCCGAGCGCGAACGCCGCCGCTGATCGTCATCCCGGACACTGCAATCGTAGCCAGATCGTCATCCCGGACGCTGCAATCGCAGCGATGGTCCGGGATCCAATCTCAGATCAGCCTGGCCTGCCCTTCCGCAACGTAGGCCCGCCGCGCCGCCTTCTTCGTCCCCCGGATCGGCCGCAGCGAAGCATCCAGCGCCACCACCTCCAGGCGCCGCGTGCCGTCCGTCGCCATCCGCGGCCCGCATAGCGAGCGCACCCACCAGCGCCCCGGGCCGTCCTGCCGCAGCACCTCGACGAGGACGCCCTGGTTGGAGCTGACCTCGGCCCTGACCACGAAGGCCAGGTCTCCGACTTTGCACGCCATGTTTCCCTCCTGAACGAGTCATCCAGCGTGGCCATGATCTCGCCCGCCAAGCTCACCACGTGAGCCTCTGTCGCAACCACTTACATCTGGCCCCCGCGCCCCCCGAACGCCCCCCGGGAAACGCAGTCCTACAGAAGACTCCCCGTTTTCGGGTCGTAGACCTTGAGGAAAGACAACCATGCGCAACTTTCTGGTAGCCGCTTTGATCCTGGCCGGAACGATCGCCATGCCGGCCACCGCCCAGGTGCACGTCAGCATCGGCATCAACCTGCCTTCCTATCCCGTGCTGCAGCAAGTGCCGGGTTATCCCGTGTACTACGCGCCACGCCTGAACTCGAACTACTTCTTCTACGACGGTTTGTATTGGGTCTACGAGGGAGACAACTGGTACGCGAGCGACTGGTACAACGGCCCATGGGAGCTGGTCGACCGGTATGAAGTGCCGGTCTTCCTGCTGCGAGTGCCCGTGCGCTATTACCGTAGCGCCCCGGTGTACTTCCGTGGATGGCGTGCCGATGCGGCGCCGCGTTGGGGCGACCATTGGGGCTCGTCGTGGCAACAGCGCCGCAGCGGGTGGGACCGTTGGGACCGCCGCTCCGTGCCTTCCGCCGCACCGTTGCCGGTGTACCAGCGCCAGTACTCGGGCAGCCGCTATCCGGACCGCTCGCGCCAGGTCGTGATCCAGACGCAGAGCTACCGCTACCAGCCGCGCGAAACCGTCGTGCGGCAGCGCTTCGAGCAGCGGCGCGCCTCGGTTCCGGCCGAGCAGCTGCGGGCGCCAGTGCAACAGCGTCGCGAGGCAGCGCAGGTGCAACAGCGTCGCGAAGCGCAGGTGGTGCAACAGCGTCGCGAAGCGCAGGTGGTGCAACAGCGTCGCGAGGCAGCGCAGGTTCAACAGCGTCGCGAAGCGCCGGTGGTGCAACAGCGTCGCGAAGCGCAGGTTCAACAGCGTCGCGAAGCGCCGGTGGTGCAACAGCGTCGCGAAGCAGCGCAGGCTCAACAGCGTCGCGAAACGCAGGTGCAACGTGAGGCGCAGCGTCGCGCCACCGTCCAGCGGCCCGCGCCCGCGCAGATCTCGCAGGCGCCGGTTGTCCAGGGACATCCTTCGGCGCAGGCGAAAGGCAAGGGCCCGGAGCAGCGTGCCGCCCGGGTTCGCGGCAACGAAGGCCGGGGCAAGGGTCAGGACAATGACCGGGACGATCGCGGCAAGGGTCGCGACCGCTGAGTAGTCGAATTTCGGTAAAAAGCCCAGGCCTTCGGTGCCTGGGCTTTTTTTCGTTCGGGCGCCCGGCCATGCACTAAACTTCCTCATGTCCGAAACGAGCGCCCGGGTGAGCGGCTTCTCGCTGGTGGAGATCGCGCTTCGCCGCCCGTACACCTTCATCGTGATGGCGATGCTGATCCTGCTCGCCACGCCGTTGGTGCTCAAGAACATGGCGACGGACATCTTCCCCGAGATCGACATCCCGGTCATCAGCATGATCTGGAACTACCGGGGGCTGCCGGCCGAGGAGATGGGCCTTCGTATCGCAGGGCAGACCGAGCGCAGCCTCACCACGACGGTCAGCGACATCGAGCACATCGAGTCCACGTCGCTTCCCGGCACCACGGTGATCAAGGTCTTCTTCCAGCCGAAGGCCAACATCCAGACCGCCATAGCCCAGGTCGTCGCCATCGCCCAGACGCAGGTGCGCCAGCTGCCGCCGGGGACGAGCCCACCGCTCATCATCCAGTACTCGGCCTCGGCCATCCCGGTGATCCAGCTCGCGCTCTCGAGCCCCACGCTGCCTGAACAAGCAGTCTTCGACGCGGCGGTCAACCAGTTGCGCCCGCAGCTGGTGACGATCCCGGGCATCGCGATCCCCTGGCCCTATGGCGGCAAGGCGCGCCTGATCTCCGTGGACCTGAACCTGCAGCAGCTGCAGGCGAGGAACCTCGCGCCCTCGGACGTGGTGAACGCGCTCTCCGCGCAGAACCTGATCCTGCCCTCGGGCACCGCCAAGTTCGGCAATACCGAGTACAACGTGACGCTCGACGCCTCGCCCGACACCATCGCCGCGCTGGGCGAGCTGCCGGTGCGCACCACCAACGGGGCCACGGTCTACCTGCGCGACGTGGCGGACGTGCGCGACGGCTTCCAGCCGCAGACCAACATCGTGCGGCGCGACGGCGAGCGCGGCGTGCTGCTCTCGGTGCTGAAGAATGGCGGCGCCTCCACCCTCGACATCGTGAACAACCTGCGCGCGCTTCTCCCCTTCGCCTCGCAGCAGCTGCCCGAGAACGTGAAGGTCACGCCGCTCTTCGACCAGTCGGTGTTCGTGAAGGCCGCGGTGACGAGTGTGGCGATCGAGGCGATCATCGCCGCCGGCCTCACCGCGCTGATGGTCCTGCTCTTCCTCGGCAACTGGCGCAGCACGATGATCATCGCGCTCACCATCCCGCTGTCGATCCTCGCCTCGATCCTGATGCTCTACATGATGGGCGAGACGCTCAACATCATGACGCTCGGCGGCCTCGCGCTCTCGGTGGGGATCCTCGTGGACCTGGCGATCGTCACCATCGAGAACATCGAGCGGCACCTGCACATGGGCACGGAGCTGAACGAGGCGATCATGGTCGGCGCGGGCGAGATCGGCGTGCCCGCGTTCGTCTCGACGCTCTGCATCTGCATCGTGTTCGTGCCGATGTTCTTCCTCGAGGGCGTGGCGCGCTTCCTCTTCGTGCCCATGGCCCAGGCGGTCGTTTACGCCATGGTGGTCTCCTACATCCTCTCGCGCACGCTCGTGCCGACGCTGATGATGTTGATGATGCGGAAGAGGTCTCCCTCTCCCTTGGGAGAGGGCCGGGGAGAGGGTAGCCCCTTCAAGCGCGTCTCCAACGCCTTCGACCGCCAGTTCGAGCGCGTCCGCACCTCGTACTCCACCGTCCTCGCCGCCGCCCTCGATCGCCGCGGGCTCTTCGCCTCGGTCTTCCTCGCGATCTGCCTGCTCTCCTGCCTCCTCTACCCGGTGCTCGGGCGCGACTTCTTCCCGGCCGTGGACGCGGGCCAGATCAAGCTGCACTTCCGCGCGCCCACCGGCACCCGCATCGAGGAGACGGCGCAGATCGCCGATCGCATCAACGCCTCCATCCGCGAGCTGATCCCCGCCGAAGAGCTCGAGACGATCCTCGACAACCTCGGCGTGCCCAACAGCAGCATCAACCTGTCGTACAGCACCTCGGGGACCATCGGCACGCTCGACGGCGAGATCCTGATGGGCCTCAAGAAGGGCCACCGCCCGACCGAGCAGTTCGTGACGCTCTTGCGCCGCGAGCTGCCCAAGCGCTTTCCGGGCATCGAGTTCTTCTTCCAGCCCGCCGACATCGTCACGCAGATCCTGAACTTTGGCCTCCCCGCGGCGATCGACGTGCAGTTCTCGGGCAAGGACGTGGTCGCCAGCGCCGCGTTGGCCGCCGAGCTCACGCGCAAGATCCGCGCGATCCCGGGCGCCGTCGATGCGCACATCCACCAGCGGCTCGACAGCCCCTCGGTCGACCTGCGCATGGACCGCACGCGCCTGCAGCAGATGGGCCTTTCCGCCGCCAACGTGGGCCAGAACCTGCTGCTGGCACTCGCGGGCAGCGGCCAGACCGCGCCCGCCTACTGGTTGAACCCCGCGAACGGCATCGTCTACAACATCGCGGTGCAGACGCCCGACTATCGCGTCGACTCGCTCGATGCGCTCCTCAACATCCCGGTGAACGCCGGCGACGCGTCGCGCACCCCGCAGCTCCTCGGCAACCTGGTGGAGTCTCGCCCCACCCGCAGCCAGGCGGTGGTGTCGCGTTACGACCTGCTGCCGACCATCGACATCTACGTGAGCGTGCAGGGCACGGACCTGGCGAGCGTCGCCGCGCAGATCGAGAAGCTCGTGGAAGAGGTGCGCCCGCGGCTACCCCGCGGCAGCAAGGTGGTGATGCGCGGCCAGGTGGAGACGATGCAGAAGTCGTTCGTCGGCCTGGGCGTGGGCCTCCTCATGGCGATCGTGCTCGTGTACCTGCTGATCGTGGTCAACTTCCAGTCGTGGGTCGACGCCTTCATCGTGATCGCGGCGCTTCCCGCGGCGCTGGCCGGCATCGCGTGGATGCTCTTCATCACCGGCACGACGTTGAGCGTGCCGGCGCTCACGGGCGCGATCATGACGATGGGGGTGGCGACCGCCAACAGCATCCTGCTCATCTCCTTCGCGCGCGATCGCCAGGCGGCTGGTGTGGCGCCTTCAAAGGCCGCGCTGGAAGCCGGCGCCACCCGCATCCGGCCGGTGCTCATGACCGCGCTCGCGATGATCATCGGCATGATCCCCATGGCGCTCGGCGTGGGCGAGGGCGGCGAGCAGAACGCGCCGCTGGGCCGCGCCGTGATCGGCGGGCTGATGTTCGCGACGCTGTCGACGCTGCTGTTTGTTCCCGTCGTGTTCGCGGCTGTTCATGAGAGGTTGGCGCGACGCCACCAGACTCCTCCTTCTCCCCTGGGAGAAGGCCGGGATGAGGGTCCATACAAGGCCGCCGAATAATGACCGAATCCGAAATCAAGATCCTCCGCCGCGCCAAGATCATCGCGCTCGTGGTAGTCGTGGCCCTCGCCATCCTCGCGGGCCGCACGATGATGAGCCGCGCCTCCAACGCGCGCGCCCTCGAGGCGGGCACGGCCGAGCAGGCGAAGGTGTACGTGAAGGTGGCCACACCCGTCATCGGCGGGGCGGGCACGACGCTGGCCCTTCCCGGGTCGTTGCAGGGCGAGGTGCAATCGCCGATCTCCGCCCGGGCGAGCGGTTACCTGAAGCGCTGGACCCACGACATCGGCAGCCGCGTCGCCAAGGGCGAGCTCCTCGCCGAGATCGAGAGCCCCGAGATCGACCAGCAGCTCTCGCAGGCCATGGCGGCGAAGCAGGAGTCCGAGGCCACCCTTGCGCTCGCGACGAGCACCCGGACCCGCTGGGAAGAGCTGCGGCGCACCGGCATGGTGGCGCAGCAGCAGCTGGACGAGCGGCGCGGCGCGGAGGCCCAGGCGCGCGCGAGCCTGGCCGCCGCCGAGGCGAACGTCGAGCGGCTGCGCCAGCTGCAGGCCTTCAAGCGCATCACCGCGCCCTTCGCCGGCGTCATCATCAAGCGCAACGTCGACGTGGGAGATCTCATCGACGCCGGCGCCGCCCGCCCGCTCTTCATCCTCACCACCACCGACCCGCTGCGCGTCTCCGTGGACGTGCCGCAGAGCTACGCGCACCTGGTGAAAGTGGGCCAGGCGGTGACGATCACGCAGGGCGAGCTGCGCGGCAAGAGCTTCCAGGGCAAGGTCGCGCGCACCTCCGGATCGATCGACGCCGCCTCGCGCACCATGCAAGTGGAAGTGGCGCTTCCCAATCGCGACGGCGCCCTCATGCCGGGCGCGTATGTGCAGGTGTCGCTGCCGCTCGCGGCCGGCGACGGGATGGTGATCCCCACCAACGCGCTCATGTTCCGCGGCGACGGCATGCGCGTGGCCTCCGTCGACGCCGACGGCCGCGTGAAGCTCCTGCCGGTGAGGGTCGGGCGCAACTTCGGCCAGAGCGTCGAGGTGCTCGACGGCATCCAGGGCAAGGAGCGCCTCGTCCTCAACCCTTCGGACTCATTGGCCGAAGGGGATCAGGTGGTGGTGGGGCAGTAATCGGCATCCCGGGCGCCGCGGCGGCTGCCGTCATCCCGGGCGCCGCAATCGCGGCGATGGCCCGGGATCCAATTCCCTAACTACCGAAGTCGTTCGGCCCCCACCTGTTGAAGAGCCCCGCGCCGATGTAATGGCCGGTCTCGGGATTCAGGGCCTTCACGGGGTCGTGGTCACGCACGACGTACGCCGGGCGCGTAACGACGTATTCCCGCTCCACGATCACCGGCGCCGGGCGCACATCGCGCTCCACATAGACGAGCTCGCGATCGGGATAGAGGACCACATCCCGATCCGTGACCACGCGCTCGATAACGACCGGCTCGCGCACGCCGTTGTGGTTTGCGCCGTACCAGCGGTCACCGCTCGCGGCCAGTGCGGCGGTCGACGCGAAGGCGAGCACGAGGCCCGCCGCAATTCGGGTTTGCTTCATGTTCAGCTCCTGTGGATCCGTATCCTTGTGCGACGGGCGCGGGCGGGCCGAGTTCTGAAAATCGGAGGAGTCGTGCAGGCGTGCGGAGGAGGGAGCTACAAGTTGTCGCCCAAGCGTAGGGGGGCCCAATCTTCCTGCGCTACTCGGAGCACGAACGCCAGCCGCGTCGCTCCGTCCAACATGACAACTTCCGCCGGAGATGGTCATGGGCTTGCTCGACGTTCTCACCCAGTACCAGCAGCAACCGAACCGCCCACCGCCGCATGTTCTCGACGACTTCGACCTGGTGGCGCGCGAAGCGCAGCCTGAGGACATGGAGTACGGCCTCGAAGAGGCCTTCAACTCCGAAGACACGCCGCCCGCCGAGGAGATGATTGGACAGCTCTACGAGCGCTCCGACGATGACACGCGTGCGGGGCTGCTGAACGAGATCCTCGGATCGCTCGGCGGCGGTGCGGCCGCGGGAACGCTGGGCGGCGGACTGCTCGGCGGAATGCTGCGCGGACAAGGCAATCGCCGCATCTCTCCCCAGGAAGCGCACAAGATCTCGCCCCTCGAAGTCCAGGCGGCGGCCGCGCAAGCCAGGCACAAGAACCCCAGCCTCATCCAGGCGGCCAGTCGCTTCTACGCGCGCCATCCCCGGCTGGTGCAGACCCTGGGCCAGGGCGCGCTCGCGATCCTCATGCGGGGAATGGCACGCCGGAGACGGATGTAACCAGCTAGGCCAAATACCAAAAAAACCCCAGCAGCGCCACCATCGCCGCGAGCCCCGTCACCGCGAGGAAGGCGATCGCCGCGGGGTGGGGGGCCGGGCCCTTCCATTTGAATCCCGCGTCGATCGACACCCCGCCGGGCAATCCGGCGAGAAAGACCACCTGCGAGGGCCGCTCGGGATCGAAGAGCAGCGGCTCGATGCCCTCGGGATCGAGGCGGTCGTAGAGGGGCAGGCGCCCCTCGCCGGTGCGGAGCTCGCCGCGCACCCCGTACTGGACCCGGCAGATGAGCTCGACGCCGTGATTGTCGACGGGCAGGGGCTCGCTGATCACGATCGGCTGCGCGTTTCCGCGCGCCATGTCGAGCAGGCGGCGGGCGATGTCCTCGTACGAGTCGTCCTGCGTCTCGCGGCGAAAGACCTCCGCCTTCATGTGCAGCTCGACCACCTTCTCGGCATTTCGCGCGAAGAAGCGCGCCCAGGCCATCATCGCGGCGATCATCAGCACCGAGCCGCCGAACCACAGAAGCACGGCGCGCGTCGTATCGGAGTCGGGTGGGGTATCGCCGAAATACGCCAGCGCGAGCGCGATCGCGATCCCGAGCGCGAACAGGATCATCGGCAAGAGAAACAATCCCACCAGGATCGGCAGGCAACCCGAGGCTTTGCGCATCTGCGACTTGCCGACGTGCACCACCCAGTTCGACAGGAAGTCCGCGTACGGCATTTCCCTTTTCTTGCCGTCCCACGCGAGCCGGCAGGCGACAACCCGGCCGGGGGCGAGGAATCCGTGGCGCATGCGATGCAGGGTCTTCATGCCGCGCAGCAGCGACGGCCGCACCAACAAAATGCCCAGGAGCAGCAGCACCCCCGCCGTGAGGACCAGCCCTGCCCGCTGGAAGTCCGAGTGAACCTGCGATACGGCGTAGATCACCGCCGCCGCAGGAATGAACAGCACCGCCGTCCAGTAGACGTCGCGATGCGCGAGCACCGCGAACACGGCCTCCTGGGGCACCTCACGAGGGGGAGGGACGAGCGCTACGGGCTTTGTCATGTGCGGTAACGCCTGCGCTTCTCATGCGCCGTGGGCGGGGCAGCCGGCAAACGGCCTAAGCCTTCCATAGAGCCGCTACACGCAGCTTCCTCAACGTGTCGTCGTGGGTCGCCAGCTCGCATCGCCAGGCGCGCGCCGTGGCTACGATCAGCCGATCTGCCGGGTCTGCATGCAAGCGCTCGGGCAAGGAATTGAGGGCCAGCGCGACAGGGACGTCCAGGGCGAGGACTTGAATGGTCTCAGGTGCGGCAGCGGTCCGGAGCCAGCGCTCGAACCCATCCTCCGGGACGAAGCGACCCTTCGCGAGGGCCATCTGCACCTCCCAAAGGCTGATGGCCGCCAATCGGAGCTGGCCCTTCGCAGCAAGGTCGTCGAGCGCCGCCGCCTCGCGCCTGGGCAGGCGATCGCTGCCCGAGAGCCACCACACCCAGACGTGGGTGTCGAGGAGCACGGCCATCAGAGGCCCCGGACGTCTTCTTCGGAAATGAACCGCTCGCCCGGATCGGCGAGCCAGCGCGCCTTTCCGCGCAACCGTTCCCAAGGCTTGACGCCGGAGGCCGCGGGGGTGGGGGGCGGATCCAGTTGGGCGACCGCCTTGCCGCGACGGGTGATCGTGACCGGCTTGCCCGTCGCCTCGACGTGCCGGATGAGCTCGAGGCACCGCTGCTTGAACTCGGTAACGGAAATGTCCATTTCAGGATTATATATGGACATTTTGCCACTCCACGATTTCGAACCGCGCCCCGCCCTTCAGCCTGAAGCGCCGGAAGTCCGCATCATCCACCGTGAGGATCGCGCGATTTTCGGTCTGCTCGGCGAGCCAGACCAGCGCCGCATCGGCGAAATCGACATCGCGCTCGCGATAGCGCTGCATCGTCTTCGAAAGTTCAGGATACGCCGCGGGCGGCACGTCGATGACGGCGGGTCCGTCATTCGCCATCCAGTCCAGGAACCTGCGCCTCGCCTCCAGCCGGAGGAAATGGCAGGTCTCGACGACGACCGCCGACACCGTCGCCAATCGCAGCGTGCAACCCTCCAGGTACGCTTTCGCGGCGTCGTGCCGCGCATCGCTCGAACGGCCGAGTGCCACGAAGAAGCCCGTGTCGACCAGTATCCGTTCCATCCCTACTTGCCTTTGCCGCGAAAGTGCTCCCGTAGCAGGCGCTTGGTATCTTCGGCCACGCTGCCCGGACTCTTGTCGCTGCCGATGAACCGGCGCGCCGCAGGATTGGCCGCGACAGGTGTCGGCTCCTGCTCGAAGAGCCGCTCCAACGCCCGCTTGACGGCCTCGCTCTTGGTAAGGCGCGCGTGAGCACAGTAGGCGGCCAGCTGTTGCTCGACGCGCGGGGGCAAGCGGACGGAGATCGGCATGGGGGCTGGTGTATTACAATGAAGCGCCATTGTAATACAACGCCGTTTCGAACGTGGCGTTGACGTAAACGGAGGGCACGGCACCGTCGTCACCCCGGGCGTCGCAATCGCGACGATGGCCCGGGGCCTAATTTCCCCGTCAACCCGGACGTTGCAGCCTCGGCGCAGCGATCGTGATCGTCCTCCGGACACTGCAATCGCAGCGATGGTCCGGGATCCAATCCCCGAGAGGGCCCTATCGTGGGCGGCGCTTGGCACCAGGCGACGCAGCAGAGCGCACCTGCCCATGCTCCTTCGCGTTCCGCAGGGCTTCGTTGATTCGCGTCTGAAATCCCCGGCCCGATGCCCGGAAGTACTCGAGCACGTCGGCATCGAGGCGAACGGTCGTGAGTACCTTGGTGGGCGCCTTCTGAGGCCCACGCCCGCGCCGCACCACCGGCGGCCCGAGCATCTCCTCGCGCCAGGGCGGATTGTCCGGGTCAGTGGCCTTGGTCGAAGTAGTCTTCGGCGGCTTCAAGGTAGTAGCGCGCTTCATGGGGCTCGGCCTTTCGTAGCGAAATCACGTGCATCTCGTCATCGCGGTCGGTGTGCACGAGGACAGCGACCGATTGATCCAGGACGCCGAACGTCACCAGCCGGAGCTCGCCGTACCGCTCGCGGACGTCTTCGCGGGTGACCGTGAAGTTGTCCCAGATTCGCTCGGCATCGGCGAAGTCCAATCCGTGGTCACGCAGATTGCGGCGCCGCTTCGACTCGTCCCACGTGGCCATGCATAAATGGTAGTAACAATATACTACGCCAGTTTTGATGCTTGTATCATCCCTCCCACTAGCTCACCCCGTGAGCCTCGCACCCCGCACCCTGCGGGAATGAAACTAACCGTGGACCGCACCGAGCGCTTCTACAAGATCGACCAGCTCCTCCAGGCGCGCCGCCCGGGGGTGGTTCCCATCGCGACCTTCCTCGACGAGCTCGATGTCTCGCTCGCCACCTTCAAGCGCGACCTCGAGTACCTGCGCGATCGCCTCTACGCGCCCATCGTCTGGGACCGCGAGCAGAACGGCTATCGCTTCGAGGCGAAGGAGGCGGTCGAGGGCCATGCATACCAGCTCCCGGGCCTGTGGTTCAGCCCCGCGGAGGCGCAGGCGCTCTTGACGTTGGAGCACCTGATCGAGGGCCTGGAGCCCTCGCTCCTGGGCCCGCATCTCGAGCCGCTCAAGGTGCGACTGGCCGCGCTCCTCTCGGCGGGGGATCATTCCGCGGAGCAGGTGCGAAAGAGGATCCGTGTCATTCCCTTTGGCGCGCGCAAGCACGAGCCCAAGCACTTCGCGTTGATCGCCTCCGCCGTGCTGGGGAGGAGTCGCCTGAAGATCAGCTACTACAACCGCACCCGCGACGAGACGACCGAGCGCCAGGTCTCGCCCCAGCGCCTGGTGTACTACCGCGCCAACTGGTACCTGGACGGGTGGTGCCACCTGCGAAACGACATCCGGAGCTTCTCGCTGGATGCGATGCGCGCGGCCGAGATGGTGACGGGGAAGGTGAAGGACGTGCCGGACGCGGAGTTGGACGAGGTGCTCGCGGCGGGCTACGGGATCTTCTCGGGGAAGAAGGTGCAGTGGGCAACGCTGCGGTTTACCCCTGAACGGGCGCGGTATGTGGCGCTGGAGGAGTGGCACCCGAAGCAGAAGGCGCGGTGGGAGAAGGATGGGAGTTATGTGCTGGAGGTGCCGTTTAGTTCGGAGGGGGAGTTGGTGATGGATATTCTCAAGTTCGGGGCGGATGTCGAGGTGGTGGGGCCCAGCACGTTGAGGACTACAGTTCGGGAACGCGCGGCGGCGTTGGCAAAGGTCTACGCCTGAATCATGGATCCAGAGCTCTCGAATCGCCTGCGCGCCCTCATCGGTAGCCAGGAAGTCGCCGCCCTCGGGACACTCCACGACGGTGAGCCCTTCGTCTCGATGGTTCCGTACGCGCTGTTGCCGGAGGGCGCGGGTTTCGTGATCCACGTGAGCGCGCTCGCCGCGCACACGAAGGACATGGTGGCCTCGCCGGCGGTAAGCCTCATGGTCATGGCGGCGCCGTCGCCAGGGGTGCCGCCCCAGGCACTCGCGCGCGTCACCATTCAGGGCGAAGCCGAGCGCATTCCCGGCGAGGTGCCCATCCACGAGATGGCGAAGCGCCTCTACCTCGAGCGCTTCCCGCAGAGCGCGCAGACCTTCGAGCTGGGGGATTTCGCGCTATTCGCGATCCGTCCGCGGCAGGCGCGCTACGTAGGCGGCTTCGCGCAGGCGAAGACGGTCACGGCCGAGAGGTTGGCCGAAGCGCTTCGCTAGCAACCGCCGTCATCCCGGGCGCCGCTACTCCTCGTCCGGCCTCACGAAACCGATTGGGCGGCGCTTAGCAGGCGGAGGGTTCATCAACGCCTTGATTGCCGATAACAGTTCCGAGATCGCCTGATCGTGCCCGGTGAGTCGCCTCTCCAGGGTGCGCTCCAGCTCGTCGAGGCGCTTCGACAGTTCTTCGTGGTTCGCGATGGCCTCCCGCATCGCCACCAGCGTCCGTACGACGTAAATGGAAACCTCGATGGCGCGCTTGGAGTTCAGCACGCCCGCGGCCATCAGCACACCGTGCTCCGTGAACGCGTAGGGAAGGAACTTGCGGTGTGCGCCCCGTCCGGTCTTTAAGGTCGCAATTTGCGACCTTAGAGATTCCCACTCGTCGCTGGAGAGCAGGAACGCGAAATCGCGAGGGAAGCGCTCGGCATTGCGGCGCACCTGTTCGTTCAGCCGCTTGGTGGTCACGCCATAGAGCGCGGCGAGATCCGAGTCCAGGATCACGCGCTTTCCACGCAGGGTGAAGATGGCTGGCGGGCCGGCTGACGCGGTGATGGGCACGGGCACGTTCTTCATGGGAATCCTCCTTATCGCGACCATGCCGAACGCGAAGCTCGCCACGTGAGCCTTCTCTAAGGTCACAACTTGTGACCTTAGACTGCAACCCTGTGATTAACATGGGCAAGTTCCGGTGCCGTAAGCTGGCCGGTACCCATGATCCTCAGCCCCCCGTGGCGCCACCGCGCTCGCCGCCATCGACGCCGCTTTTACCAAGGTGGGCGAAAAGCTCTCCGCCCGCCCGCAGAAGTGGTCCGAAGATGGCCGGCGCTGCGCGCTGCTATGGGACACGCTGTAACTCTCGGTGGCGCGCGACGGCACCGACTGGCACGCGCGCCATGTGGGCGAGCATCCGCCGGGGGGAGTGCTGCGTGCGTCCCGACCTCGCGCCGCCTCGGGAAGCTGCCCTACCGCCGATCGTCATCCCGGACGCTGCAATCGCAGCTATGGTCCGGCATCCAATGGCCCCGTAGTCATCCCAGACGATTGATTCGGGACTGCTGTAAAGTTGCATCCCGTCGTCTCATTCTGTCCATGGATAGCTCCGAAGAGGAATATCTTAGGGATTGCCTAGGGAAGGGCATATGCCCTTTCTGTAAGCAGCTGCTACCCGAAGATGGCGGGCTCGGCACAGGGCAGAACCGAAACGGCAAGTTTTGTGGGTTGACCTGCTACACAAAGTACTATGAACGCGAACTCAGAGAACGACTTGGGAAAGACACCTCGGGCAAACACTCAGGTGAGTGAGGTTTCCCCTTCATTTGACCTTCTGCCAGGGGAATCAGAGCCCGGAGCCTCGCAACGCACCACAGGCATCTTGCCGTCGCAAGAGCTTGAGCAAATGGTGAATGTCACGCGAGAGATCTTCGCCACGACCGAGCCAATCCTCGAAAACCAGATCCAGCCTGCAAGTCTCGATCTAAGACTAGGCCCTGTCGCTTACCGCGTGCGGGCAAGCTTTCTGCCGGGGAAAGATGCAACTGTGGAGCAGAAGCTGTTAGAGCTCTCAATGCACAAGATGAACATCAGAGAGGGGGGCGTCCTAGAACGCGGTTGCGTCTATATCATCCCGCTCCTTGAAGGTGTTTCGCTCAAGTGGCGCACGTCCGCCATGGGTAATCCAAAGAGCTCAACCGGCCGGCTCGACATCTTTACACGTCTCATAACTGACAACGGCACTGAGTTCGACCGTGTGCGAGAAGGTTACAAAGGCCCTCTTTACGCGGAGGTTTCTCCTCGGACCTTTAGCATCCTAGTAAGAATGGGTTCGCGGCTAAACCAAATCAGGATTAGGCAGGGAAGACCACCGAGCAGTGATGAAAAGCTTCGGAAGCTTCAACAAGAATTTCAACTTGTTGAGTCAATTTCAGATGATCAGATTCGAAATGGTGTGCCAGTTACTGTTGACGTGCGTGGGGAGGCATCCGACGGCATCATTGGTTACAAGGCCAGAAGCCACGCCGGGCTCATCGACATCGACCTTTCCCGCGAATATGAGGCTTTAGATTATTGGGAGCCGGTGTATGCCCCGAGGAGAGGTGGGCTTGTCCTCGATCCTGCCGAATTCTATATATTGGCATCGCGCGAACCTGTAAGGGTCCCGCCCAACTACGCTGCCGAGATGATCGCCTACGACACTCTAGTGGGCGAATTCCGCGTCCATTACGCTGGCTTTTTCGACCCGGGCTTTGGTCATTCTGAAACCGGTGGCTTGCAGTCCCGCGCCGTATTGGAAGTTCGCTCCTACGAAGTTCCGTTCGTGATTGAGCATGGTCAAACAGTGGGCCGCCTCATCTACGAGCCACTCACCGCGACACCGACGAAGCTATACGGGCAGGGCGCGACTTCGTCCTATCAAGGGCAAGGGATCGCGCTTAGTAGGCATTTCAAGGTGCCATATCAAACCCACTTGCCAGGTTTGTAACCTTCGTCGGCAGGGGCAGGATTTCGGCCGCCACAAGAGGTGCGTGAGGGCTGCGTAATCGCCAGGCTGCTGCCGTTTGCCATCGACATCTAATGGGATAGCAAACGTGCGGTCCTTGGAGTGGAGCTCGCCAATCGGCTTGCGCGGGCTTCCGGTTCGCCTGTTCGCCATACCCTACGCAGACTCAGGAACCTACCCCTACACTTCGTCGGCTGTCACCACGACAGCAAATGGGACGCCAAGCATCTCGAAGTGCTTCTGACCACAGCGAACCTTATCTGCTTCGCTCGTGCGCAATTTTAAGAAGTCCTTGGTGCCCTTTGTCTCGCGCACAAGATAGAGCGTCTTGTCATCGTGCTTGAGGATTGCCCAGTCTGGGTTGTACTTGCCCACGGGGGTGTCAATTTCGAACCAGGCCGGCAGCTTCACGAAGAGCTTGATGTCTTCGCGCTCGTCCAGTCGTTGAGCAAACTGGCGCTCCACCTCTGACTCGTAGACCACATACTCGTAGACCGATTTCTTGACTTGCATCGCGGTCAGGTAGTTGATCAGCTCCTCGTTCTTGAACAGCAGCATTTCCCATTCCGCGTCCGCACCCGCGCCGTTGATTCGCTCGTACTTGATCCCGTCTACGAGAAGGCGATGCAACTCGTGTTTGAGGATCGCCGCCACGGCGTCCAGGAAACGCTGTGGGTTGTTGAATAACTCGCCCAGTCGCCCCGAATCCTTCAGGACGCGCACCAACGTCGAGCGGGTCAGTTCAGTTTCGTTCTGCAGGTAGGCAAGCACGTCAGGAGTCGCGCGCGTAGGGTAGTTGACCTGTTCCTGCGCTGCGCCGACTGCCGCCGTCGTCAGCCCGCCTTTGGTAAGGCCGATCTGCCCCGTAAGAACATTGATCTTCGGTACCTCAATCTTCTCCATGCGCTTGATCGCATCGACCGCGCGGTTAATCAATTTGTCCGTCTCAAACTCCACTCGATAGGTCGTCTTGGGCTTGACGTGATCCCACAGAGTCTGAAACTCGGGACTGAGCGCGACTTCCTTCTTGAGCTTGTTCGGCCCGTCGTCCCGCTCCCGGCGGATATGGCGTTCGATCTGATAGGCCGCGAGCAAATCGATGACCGCAGGCGCCAGCTCCCGGTGTGCCTCGGGCAGCTCGAGCTTGAAATCCTTGCGCTTCGGGTCGAACGCCGGCTGGATACGCCCCTCCATGTCGATCATCTTCTGGTTCACCAGCACGTCTCGTAACGCGACGGCAGCGTCGCGCCCAATCGGACGCTCTTCACCATCCACCACCTGGACGATCCTGGCGAGCGCTGTGAGCGGCACTTTGCCGAAAGTGACGCCGCATTCCTCCTCGTACTCGCTTTGCAAGGCCCGCGCGAAATCCTCGTAGCTCTCATTGGCCATGACGTAGAGCTTGTTTACCGACTCATCGAACACCCGCAGGCCATTTTGGTCCACGGGCAGGCGCAGTCCGCGGCCGATCTCCTGTCGCTTCTTGACTGCGCTGCGCGTTTCGTTGAGCGTGCAGATCTGGAAAACGTTGGGGTTGTCCCAACCCTCGCGCAGCGCGGTGTGGCTGAAGATGAAGCGCAACGGCTCATCGAATGAGAGCAGCCGTTCCTTCTCCTTCATGATGAGGTTGTACACCTCATCATCGGCCTGGGTGTCACCGCGCGTGTCCTTGAGCACGCCCTTCTTGTCCTGTGCGAAATAACCGTTGTGCAGCCGTTCCACCGGTTCCTTCAACCAAGTCAGCTCCTTGTAGCGCTCCTCGCCGGCGAGCTCCGCGAGCGCGGCCTCGAATGCCGTCGCGAACTTGCCTTTCACGGGCTGTCCGTCGGCGCCGTAGTCGCGGTAGTTGGCAACGCGGTCGATGAAAAACAGAGACAGCACCTTGACGCCGCGTGCTCGCGTCTGCAACTCCTTGTCCAGGTGCTTCTTGACCGTATGCTTGATCTGCACGCGCCACACGTCCTCGCGCATGCCGCCGATCTCCTCGCCAAGCCGCAGCGAGCGGCCGTTGGAGAAGCGCAGGTACTCGTTCCCCGGCTCGGCATTAATCTCGGCGACTTCAAAGCCGCTGCGGTAGCTCGCGCGCTCGCTGGACAGGGTAAAGAGGTCCGCGCCTTGCTTTACTGTGACGGCCTTTTCCTTTGGTCCTCCAGGCGTCTGCACGTGGATGCGCAGCTTGGCCTTGATGCCCTTCTTGTAATCGATCTGTTCCACGCGCACGAAGGCGTCGTTCGCCGCGCCTTCGGCCGCCGCGCTTGCGACCACGATCTGCTTGACAAGCTTCAGCTCGAAAGCGCGCACCGGATCGAGGCGGTAAACGAGGTTGTACGGGTTGCGATGCGTCGCCGAGTAGCGCAGCGTGCAGAGAGGGTTGAGGGCCTTGATAGCCTCCTGCGCCTTGTCGGTCGAATCCACGCTTTGCGGCTCGTCGATGATGACGATCGGGCGCGCGGCCTGGACGAACTCGATCGGCTGGCGGCCCGAAAGCTTGTCGCTCTCCTTGTAGATGACGTTGCTCTTTTGCTCCTCCTCGGTTCCGGTGAAATTCTTGCGGAAGGCATCAATATTGATAACGAGGATCTGCAGCGTGTTGCTGGTGGCGAACTGCCGAAGCCGGTTTACCTTCTTTGCGTCGTAGACAAAAGGCTCGAAAGGCAGGTTGTTGTACAACGCGCGAAAGTGTTCGGCGGTAATCTCGATGTTCTTGAGCACACCCTCGCGAATCGCCACGCTCGGCACCACGATGATGAACTTCTGGAAGGCATAACGCCGCGATAGCTCGAACACTGTGCGCAGGTAGACGTAGGTCTTGCCCGTTCCGGTTTCCATTTCCACCGAGAAATGCGGGCACGGACGCGAGCGGTTGGCTGGCCCGTCGAAGAGTTCCCACCCTTCAAGTGCGGCCTTCGGGTCGGCAACCTCGATGTCGTTGCGGGTCTGGACCGCGCGGGCGTTCGACAGCAGCTTGTCCTCAGCCACCAGCAACTGATTCCCAGCGCCTAGCTCGGTCTGCTGCTGGCCGGAGAACAGACCCGCCCCGGCACCCATGTCGATCACGGCGAACTCCGGCGCACCCATCGGCTGACCGTCGAAGAGATCAGTGATGGCCGCTACGGCATCAAGCTGAAACGTTTGATTCGGATCGAACTGGAGCTTCATGCGTTCAGACTGTCTTGAAGCTTGTGATGCCTTTGGTTTTGAAAATCTGCACGGCGTTGGCCTTAAGCTGGTCGTTTCCGGCAAAGCCTTCGTCGAGACACACGATGCGCTCGGGCCTCTTTTCGGCCATGGCGCGAATGAGCTCCAAGGTCAGCTCGCGATCCAAGCAAACGAAGAGCGCGCCACTCGCTACGCTATGCACCGCCTTCTCTGCAAGTTGAAGTACTTCGACCGCCGTCGTCAGCGAAAAACCACTCTTGAGCAGGATCTCGTAGAGCAAGTCATCCGCCGTCCGGCCTTCGTGGATGTGATCCACGTGTAGCTCGAGTTGCTTCGCGAGCGCTTCGCCATCCTCTGACTTCTGAGCCTCCCATGTGCGGAAGCTCGATTCGGCAAGCTTGAACACGCGGAAGCCGCGGTCCTGCTTCCGCACCCCGTCCAGGTCGAGTTTCCCTGCGCCTTGATCGTTGAGTTTCTTGATAACACGTCGGACGCGCTCCTTTGCGACTTCCGCCAAATTATGAGGCTTGCCGATCGAGTCGCAAAAATCGACGAGCGGTTTCTCATCCTTTGCCGCCGAGTCTAGAGGTTCGGGAAGTTGGACCAAAATGAACTTCCGACTAGCCTGGTCCTCCTCATTTAGCTCAAGAATAGAGTGTGCAGTTGTTCCTGATCCAGCGAAGAAGTCGAGGACTATTCCATCCCCTAGGCCAACTTGTTGTAGGTACGCGAGCAATTCCTTGGGCTTGGGGTACTGAAACGGTATTCCCATCTGCTCCAGTTCAGAGCGCATCCGTTCCGTGGTGCCCATATTTCGAAGAACGGACAGTATGTTGCGTGCCTTCTCCCGATGGCGACGGTAGTAAACAACTCCTTTATCGGAGAGATAAAACGACAGTTGATCACCGTCCTCATCGATAGGCCGACAGTCGTTCGCAATGAATGCTTTCAACTTGTTCACATTTGCCCACCCGCTATAGATGCGGCAGGGCGCGGAGAGTCGACTGCCGTCGACCTGCATCCTACCCAGACGTATCGGATAGGAAACGGAGAAACGATCAGTCGTTTCCCTTGAGATGTATTTCAATGCCTCACACGCCTCAAAGAACTCTCTCGGAACACTGGTCACAGGTAGATCAAGCGTCGAAACGGCGCAAGGGAATCCAACTGGCAAAGTGACCTCGCTCGGCGGATTACCGGGCCCATTCTTCGTAATCGAGTTCTCCGCAAAGCCCTTCCACAAATTGCTTGCTTGACGAGTGTTCGGGTCCACAACGTGGCCGAGTTCTACGCATTCGAAGTTCTTGGAGTACAACACCACATACTCGTGGTTCACTTTGACGTCGAATTGATTGTCGGTGTGACCTTCAGAGTTCCAGACAAACTGCGCGATAAAGTTCTCTTCTCCGAAAATCTCGTTGCACACTGACCTCAAGGAGGAGGCCTCGTGATCATCAATCGAAACAAAAATAACGCCGTCCTCGCGTAACAAATTTCTCGCCAAGTACAAGCGCGGGAACATCATGTTCAGCCACTTCGAATGGAAGCGGCCATCGGCGTCGGTGTTGGTGCCGAACTTGCGCCCTTCGGAGTCCACTTGTCCGGTGTACTCCAGGTACGTTTGCAGACTCTCGGTATAGTTATCCGGATAGATGAAGTCGTTGCCGGTGTTGTAGGGCGGGTCGATGTAGATCATCTTGATCTTGCCCAGATACGACTTTTGAAGAAGCTTAAGGACTTCGAGGTTGTCACCCTCGATGATCACGTTCCCGGTTGTATCAAAGTTGATGCTCTCTTCCGCGCGAGGGCGCAGCGTGCCGAGGCTCGGCGCCTGAATGGTCTTTAAGCACTCGGCCTTACCCGGCCAGTTCATGCCGTAGCGCTCTTTGCCCACGTCCACGGCCTCGCCCAGGGCGAGCTTCAGCCGCTCGAGGTCGAGCTTGCTGCCTGCGGTGCGGATTTCAGGGAAGAGGCGCAGCAGCGCCTGCCGCTTGTCCTCGGCAATGTCGTGGGAGCGAAGGTCGAGTTTCTCTGATTCGCTTTTCATCCCTGCGCTTCTCCTTCTACTTGATGTTCCTGCTTACCAACGCCCTCCCATTTTGCGCATACCGCCTCGACATCAGGGATGACACTTTCACTTGTCCAGCTCTTATAGAACTGCGGATTCCTGCTTCGCGGTACAGGATCGACCTCGCGCATCTCTACAAGCGCGGGAGCCTGGATGCATTCGCCAAGCACAAGCGCGCTTTGAGGGGCGAGCGCGGGCAATTGATCCAAGAGCTGTCCGTAGATACCTGGGACAATCTCACGGAAATAGCGGAGATCCTCAGGATTTTGCAGCCGATGCACCACAAAGCTGTTGCACTGCGATAACACGGTTTTCGATAGTTCGCTAGGCCGTTGAGATGCCACCACCAAGCCGAGTCCGTATTTTCTTCCCTCTCGTGCGATGCGCTCGAAGACTTGCTTTGAAATCGAGTCTTCTTCCGATCTCCGATTCTCTCGGATGTAGTTTTGGGCCTCCTCGAGAACGAGCACCACCGGGAATTCTCCACGACCGACGCCGCTTACCGGATCGCTCAACCTCTGAAGAAATTCATGGATCAGACGACCGATCAATGCTGTGACGTTCTCTAGAACCTCTGAGGCCAGCAAGCTCAGGTCAACGATAACGACATTTGATGCTTCTGTTCCCTGCCGCTGGCGGTCATAGAATGGTAAGGCTTCACCCGGCAGTGTCTCCGCGTCCGTCAAATCAAGGTCGGCGCGCGATTGAAGCCCGAGGATGTCCCGTAAGAACGTGGCCAACCCGTGTTCGACTGAAGGCCATTCCTCGGTGCACGGTCCGAATAGAAATTCGAACCGAGAGTCTTCAAGCAATCGATATATGCGGGTCAGCATCGTTGAACAATTGTCGCGAGTGCGCGCTGAATTAGATTGATCGCGCGACATTGCCGTCTCCAAGTGCCGATACCGAAATGCTGTCTTCCCGAAGTAGAACGGCCGGTCGGCCGACCCCGCGCCACCGGCCATTGCCGCAGCGGGAACCACAGACAGGTTAGCGATCAGAGCATTCAACAATGCTTCTGCTCGCTGGCGTCGCGCCATGTCGAGGGGGTCGAAATTCTGCGGTCCCGGACGTCCAGCTTCCGTCCTGACTTGCTGAAACGTCGCGCCAGGTCCCGCAGCTTGTAGAGCGGGATATTGTATGAGCAGGTCTTGAAGCGCGCCCTGATTCTGCGCGCCAGCTAGCGCGGCAACCACGCCGTCGCAAATCGTATTAATCGAGTTTCGTTCCTGCCATGTTCCTATGGCCGTTGATGCGAGCACTCGATGACATTCCTGAAGCAGTGTGTCGCGCAGAAAGGTCCATTGTGGCCCCAAGCCTTCCTGTCGAGCTAGCGTCAATGCATTGAGCAATACCGGGCGTTGAACTTGAGGCGCCGCGCGGAACAGGCGCACGAAATCCTCGGAATCCATGAACCAGTATGGGATCGTTAGATGTCCGCTTTCAGCACGGTCAGTGGGAATGCAAAGAGACTTCCGTCCTGTAATGGCGTCGGTATAGGCGCCGTCATCCGCTCGCTTTTGAAACGCGGAGCGATATTCCCCATTAGTGTCGAGAATTACGAATCGAGTCTGCTTGATCTCGGCGCGCGATATAACCGATTGCAGAATTGTTGCAATCGAGCACGACTTACCAGACCCGGTGCTTCCGATGATGGCGGCGTGCTTGCCGAAAAAGGCATCCGGATCGATGTAGATGCTGTAATCCGAGAAGACCGCCGATTTTCCAATCGGAATGCAATAGCCAGGAGCGTCAGGGTTAATGTCTTCCCCCTTGCGCCCCCTCCCAAAGATCGCGTCGAGGTCCTCCTTCGTGGTCAGGAATACCTTGGAATCAAGCACCGGAAAGAGACTGATGCCTTGCCGGAACTTGTCCTCGTCGATGGAGCCGATCATGGTCGCATTCATTAGGCGTTTCGTTGATGGAAGTGACACCATCGTTTTATCCGCCTGTAGTTCGCTTTCCTCTGTCATGACGACGCGCGTCACCATCGCGACGATGCGGCGCGCCCCTACTGGGATGATGATGTAAGAATTGATCCGACCAACCTCGATGGTTCCCTCATAAGTTGAGCGCGTAAGGGCTTTCAATTCACGGTTGAGCTCCACCGTTACTTGAGCGGTATTCACTGCTACAACCCGCCCGATCTCGTGCTCACTAGCCATCGGCATTCTCCTGAGGCGGGTCACCTGCCTGGACTGCGGGGGCTAGAGTTCTGTACGTCTTCATTACCTTCAGGGCGATTTCCTCTTCGCGAAGATCAGGGAGCAACTTTTCCACCAAATGCTCGAATGTGCCCAGTTTCAAGCCCCCAACCAGCCATACGCGCTCGTCACCGAGCTGTTTGAGGTGGCTTACGAAGTCGCTAGT
>Ga0307505_10000740_pt1 | contig 32653 bp, 34 predicted proteins | sample 23_S_MG_FD_202183 | JGI IMG/M metagenome (GOLD analysis project Ga0307505, IMG submission 202183) | Soil microbial communities from Populus trichocarpa stands in riparian zone in the Pacific Northwest, United States - 23_S | ecosystem: Environmental > Terrestrial > Soil > Riparian zone > Trees... | reverse complement strand
CGCGCGGGTCGCCATCATGATGCCGAACGTCCTGCAAAACCCCGTCGCCATCGCGGCGGTCCTGCGGGCCGGCTACACGGTGGTGAACGTCAATCCGCTCTACACGCCGCGCGAGCTTGAGCATCAGCTCAACGACTCCGGCGCCGAAGCGATCATCATCCTCGAAAATTTTGCGGCGACACTGCAAAAAGTGCTCCCGCGCACGAAAGTGAAGCACGTCGTTCTTGCCAGCATCGGCGAACTGCTCGGATTCAAGGGCAAGATCGTCAATTTTGTCGTGCGGCGCGTGAAGAAGATGGTGCCGGCCTATTCGATCCCGGACACGATGTGGTTCGCGCAGGCTGTCGCGATCGGCAAGCGCTTGCCGTTCCGCAAGCCCAAGCTGACGCATGACGACGTCGCCTTCCTGCAATACACGGGCGGCACGACCGGCGTGTCGAAAGGCGCGACGCTGTCGCACCGCAATGTCATTGCCAACGTGTTACAGAGCGATGCGTGGCTCGAGCCGTCGTTGCAGAAGCCGCCGCATGTCGAACAACTGATCTTCGTGACGGCGCTGCCGCTCTATCATATCTTCGCGCTTACGGCCTGCTTCATGCTGGGGACGCGCGTCGGCGGCGCGTTGCTCCTGATCGCCAATCCGCGCGACATCCCGGCCTTCGTTGCGGAGCTGCGCAAGTACAAGGTGAATTTCTTGCCGGCGGTGAACACGCTGTTCAACGCGATGATGCAACATCCCGACTTCGACAAGATCGACTGGAGCATGCTCAAGGTCGCGATCGGCGGCGGCATGGCAGTGCAGAAGGCGGTCGCGGATCGCTGGGTGCAGAAGACCGGCATTCCGCTCTCGGAAGGTTACGGCCTTTCGGAAACATCGCCGACGCTCACCGTCGTCAGCCCCGAGATTACCGAATACACCGGCACGATCGGTTTCCCCGTGCCCTCGACCGAGATCGTGATCCGCGACGACGACGGCAAGGACGTGCCGCTCGGACAGCCGGGTGAAATCCTGGCGCGCGGACCGCAGGTGATGTCGGGCTACTGGCAGCGGCCCGATGAGACGGCGAAGGTGATGACCGCCGACGGCTTCTTCCGCACCGGCGACATCGGCGTGATGGACGAGAAGGGTCAGGTGAAGATCGTCGACCGCAAGAAGGACATGATCAACATCTCCGGCTTCAACGTTTATCCGAATGAGATCGAGGATCTGGCCGCGCAATGCCCCGGCGTGCTGGAGGCAGCGGTCATCGGCATTCCCGAAGGCACGGGCGAGGCGGTGAAGCTGTTCGTCGTCAAGAAAGACCCGAACGTCACCGAGCAGGACATCCGCAAATTCCTCGCCGAGCGGCTGACCAACTACAAGCGGCCCAAATACATCGAATTCCGCGCCGACTTGCCGAAGACCAACGTAGGTAAAATCCTCCGGCGTGCATTGCGCGAGGAGGCAGAGGGCAAAAAAAGCGCTGCCTAATCTGCCGCTTAAGCCGGTTGGTAAGAGTTCCTTCACCCTGTTCGCGTAGCGATCATGCGGATTGGGCGGAGGGGCGGATGAGTCAGACCGCGGTGTTGCGCGTACCGGATTCCGATCCGGAGCCGGTCCAGCTATCCCAGAATTCCCTCGCCGATATCGGCGAGCGCGGCGGCCGCCTCGGCGTTGAGATCGCCGACATGGCGGGCCTTGTCGGCGACCTGACCCGTCTCGGTCGTGAGCAGAGCGAGCAGGCGAGCGCCGCGATGCAGGCCGCTCACCAGATGAGCGTCACGAATGCCGAGCTTGCGTCCAAGATGGACGAGGCGAGCAACTCGGCGGCCGCGACCCGCGTGACCCTGAGCGAAGCGACCGCGAGCGTTTCCGGCGCGTTGGCGCGCACGCTCGAAGGCATCGGTACGCTCGGCGAGGGCGCGCTCGGGCTCAAAACATCGATCGCAGAGATCGCAGGCACCATCAAATTCGTGCAGGACACGAGCGACGCCATTCAGCAGATCGCGCGCGAGACCCAGATGCTCGCGATCAACGCCAATGTCGAAGCGGCGCGCGCGGGCGACGCCGGCAAGGGCTTCGCGATCATCGCCGACTCGATGAAGTCGCTCGCGGACAAGATCCGCTCGTTCACCGGCCAGAACCAGAAGAACCTGGAAGAACTGACGCGCACCCTCGGCAATCTGCTGACGAAATCCGACAGCAATGCCGAGGTCGCTCAAAAGGCAATTTCAGATTCACAGAGCGCGCGCGACGCCGCCGGCACGCTCCAGACGCTGGTCGCTTCCGCCCAGCAGCTCACCGAAGACATCGAGTCGATGGCCCAGTCGGTGGAGAGCAACAGCAGTTGCTACGAGGTCGTGCAGAAGGAGCTCGGCGGCCTCGCGGACACGGTCAAGGCATGTGACGTGAACCTCGCGCAGGCTCAGAAGCGCGTCGACTCTATTCTCGGCATCAGCGAAGACTTCATCCTGTTCATCGCCGAGAGCGGCATCGAGACGCCGGACACGCCGATCGTGCAACTCGCGCAGGAAACCGCGCGCCAGATCGGCGCGATCTTCGAGCAGGCCGTCGCGGCGGGCCAGATCGGGATGAACGACCTGTTCGACGAGGCCTACAAGCCCCTGCCGAAGACCAATCCGCAGCAGCACATGACGAAGTTCGTGAACTTCACGGATCGGGTGCTGACGCCGCTGCAAGAGCCGATCCTCGGCATGAACCCGCGCATCACCTTCTGCGCGGGCATCGACCGCAACGGCTTCCTGCCGACGCATAACAAGAAATATTCCCATCCGCAGGGCCACGATCCCGTGTGGAATTCGGCCAATTGCCGCAACCGCCGCATCTTCAACGACCGCACCGGCCTTTCGGCGGGACGCAGCACGCGCGCCTTTCTCCTGCAAACCTATCGCCGCGACATGGGCGGGGGGCAGTTCGTGCTGATGAAGGATGTCTCCGCGCCCGTTTACGTGCGCGGCCGCCACTGGGGTGGCTTCCGCATCGGCTTCAAGGTCTGAACGCGGCAGATCAGGAATAGCGCTTCGCGCCGGGATTGTTGCGGGCTTGGTACCGATGCCATAGCCACAGACCGGCAAGGACCAGCAACGATCCCGCAAAAGCCGCCACCACGTCGCGCAGCGAGATTGAGAAGAGATCCAGCCGCGGGAAGAGTCCGAACACGCGGAACAGGAAGCCGCCGATCAGCGCGCCCGCGAGCCCGAGTCCGAGATTGCGGATCAGGCCATATCCTTCACGGCCCCATGTGACGGCCATCGCGGCGAGTGTCCCGCCGATCAGGCCGATGGCACTCCAGACGATAACTTGGCTCAGGGTCGGCATGGTGCCTCCGTCGCGGAAATCCGCCGCCGGCCAAGCATCGCGCCCGTTCGACCGGCCTCACACCCGAAAAAACCCGGAGACGGGCAGAGGGAAAACCGGTGCGCCGTCGCTACAAATTGCAGCAAAGAAATTTTGCGCGTTGAGAAGCGCTTGAGCCCTTTGGTCCAAGCTTCACGTCCGCTTCGGAACGAAAGCTCGTCGCGCCGAGTCTCCGGGGCATCCGGTCTAAACCGTCAGTGAGGGAGATGTCCGATGGCAACGACCGCTACCGCACCCAGAGTTGAAACCGGCGGAGGGCCGGCATGGGCTTATGCCCTGCTCGGCGTCGTGTTCGTGATCGCCGGCATCTACATCCTCGGCAATCTTGTCGCCGCGAGCGTCATCACGGCGTGGCTGCTCGGCTTTGTGCTCCTCGCGGCGGGCGCCGCCGAGGTCATTCATGCCTTCTACGCCAAGAATTGGGGTGGCTTCGCCTACGACCTGCTGATCGGGCTGCTCTATCTGATCGCGGGCTTCGTGCTCGTGTTCAATCCGCTTGGCGCGCTGCTGCCGCTGACGCTCGCCTTCGGCGTTCTCGTGCTGGGATCGGGCATTGTCCGGATCGTCATGGCATTCCGCTACTGGTCGCTGGCCGGCTGGGTGCTCCTGTTCTCCGGCCTCATCGGAGTCGGCGCGGGCGTGATCATCCTGTCGGGCTGGCCCATGACCGGCCTGTGGGTGCTGGGTCTCGTGGTCGGCATCGACCTTCTGTCTTACGGCATCTGGTGGATCGCCTACGCATTCACCGGCCGCCACGCGCACGCCTGAAAAACGTCGTCCCGGAAATTCGCGAAGCGAATTATCCGGGACCGTTGTCAGTAATACTCGAACGGTCCCGGCTCTCGCTGCGCGAGGCCGGGACGACGAGTGCGATTTTAGGCCGCCGCCTTCTTCCGGTTGGCCTCAAGCCGGCTGTCGACCAGTGCGACCGTCGCGTCGATCACCGGGTGCGAGAGACCCTTCTGCTTCGCGATCAGTTGCACGAGCTTGTCGGCCCGCTCGATGTTCGGCATGCCGTTGTTCAGCGCGCGTGCCGCCGAAGCGGGCCGCGACAGCGACTGCGCCGCCGCCGCATATTTCTCGAACGGCACCATATCCGACGGCGAGGCGCCGAGCTTCACCACGAGGTCGTTCACGAAGGTATAGACCGAGCGCGAGGTTTCGATGTCGCTGTGGACCGCCTCTTGTGCGGTACGCATGCCGTCCGGCGTGATGGTGCGGTAATTGCCCGCGAGCAGCATCGCCCATTTGGCGAGCGGCACGAAGATCGAGTCGTAGGCCTTGAGCTTCACCGGCAGTTCGATCTTGCCTTCCGGCGCGTCGAAGCGCGCGGCTTCCACATCCGCCTCGAGCTGCTTCAGGATCGCCGTGTGCTTCGGATCGTCGAAGCGCGCGACCTTGAAGTTCGTCGGCAGCGTGACCTGAAGGAAGTTCACCTTCTCGTCCGGCGGGCGGATGGCCTGCGGATCGGGCGAGCAGAGCGTGAGGCGTCCCGGCTCGAAATTGTCCCACACGCTCGCATCGGTGTAGGCCGCGCGCAGCGCGTTGTGGTCGAGACCCGGAATGCGCTTCATGTAGGGCAGCGGCGGCATGTTCATGATCGACATGCACGGCACCTTCGACTTTGCGACCGCGTCGAGCAGCTCGCGCACGCCGGGCGAGCGATATTGCGGCTCCTGCATGGCGAGACCGATCAGGTCGTAGTCGGCCGGGTTCACGCCCGCCGTGCCGGTCGCGGAGACCTTGCCCGGCAGCTTGCGTGAATCGAGCAGGACCTGGTCGGCCCGTCCGCGCACGGGCATGCGCACGCGGAATCCTTCGTTGTTGATGAGATCGGCTTCCGCCGGCAGGCAAACGAGCTTGATGGAATGACCGCCGAATAGAAGTTTGGACGCCAGGAGCGATCCATAGGACGCTCCCATAATAAGAATGTTCGCCATGACGCAGTTTCCCCTTGCGGTTGGCGCTGCTGAATTGTTCGGACGCTTCGTTCGTCTCTATCGGACGATTGAGCGATCGAATGAAACCATCGTAGGTGGCGTGGCGAGGGGAGGCAATTCTTGATTCCGCAGTGCCTGCGCGCGGAAAATCCTGCATTGCGGAAAATTAAATGGTGCGCCGCGCAATCGTGGAAGCGGCTAAGGCCAAGGGCTATCACCGCGGAATAAGGATTAGCGCCGTTTTCTGCCGCATTTGCGCTTTCCACCCATTGCGCGCACAAGGACGCAGGAACGTTCCGCGCCGCCGCGAATTGACAAAACGGCTGGGCAGCGGCGCGAGAAAGCAGCCGACATGTCGATGGCCTTCCCCAACCGCAGCCGCAGCTACGATGCGGCGCGCAGCGTGATCCGCTTCTGGGGCCACGACCGCTCGATGGAAAGTTCGTTCTTTTTGACCGCCGATGCGCTGCTGCGCATTCAGCCGGATTTGCAGCACGATGAGGCGGGCCTGCTGCGCGCCTTCGACTCCAATCGCGAATTGATCCACGCAGCCGCGGCGAGGGTCTATGCGCGCGGACGAAAAGGTTCTTATCACCTGGACGCAAACGACTTCTGACCGCGCCGCGTGACGCGGGTAACGACGACCCCGACGGCTTGTCGCCGGCCGGGCACCGGTCGCGCGCGCTTCAACAAACAACACGAAGGAATTGGAAATGAACGATGAAACGATCAGGCCAAAGAATTTGCGGGCAAACGCAGTGCCGGCCGACGGCTATGTGCTGTCGATCGACGGCAAACTGAAAGCGCGTTACGAAACTGAAAGCGAGGCCACGGCCGCCGGTGCAAAGCTCAAGCAGAGCTTCCCGGTGATTCAGATTTCGGTGTTCGACGCGGTTGCGCGTACCTATGCGCCGGTGGAGTTGCAGGAAAAGTGACCGGGCGGCGGCCACTCGGCACTCTATAATCCGGCGGCTTTGATGCAGTTGCGTGCGCGGGCCGACACCGGAGAGGCCACATGCCCTATGAGCTTTATTACTGGCCCGAAATCCAGGGACGCGGAGAATTTGTCCGCCTCGCGCTCGAAGAGGCGGGCGCGAAGTATGTTGACGTAGCGCGTTCGAAAGGCGGCACCGAGAAAAGGACACGTCTGATGCAGGCGGGGTCGCTCAAGACGCCGTCCTTCGCGCCGCCGTTTCTGAAAGCCGGCAAGCAATGGATCGGCCAGACCGCAAACATCTTGCTGTTTCTCGGCGCGCGTCATGGCCTCGCGCCAAAGGCCGAAGCGGGCCGTCTCTGGGTGCATCAGCTCCAGCTCACGCTGGCGGATTTCCTCGTCGAAATTCACGACACGCATCATCCCCTCGGCGCCAATTTCTATTACGAAGACCAGAAGCCGGAGTCAGGGCGGCGTGCCGAAGACTTCCGCGCAAGCCGCGCTCCGAAATTCCTCGGCTATTTCGAGCGCGTGCTGAAGGCGAGCGGCGGGCCGTTTCTCACCGGCCGCAAGCTGACCTACGCCGATCTCTCGCTCTTCCAGATCGCGGAGGGTCTTCGCTACGCCTTTCCCAAGGCGGCGAAGGAATGGGAGAAGAAACATCGTCGCATTGCGGATGTCCGCGCCCGCGTCGCCGGTCGTCCGCGCATCGCGAAGTATCTGGCGAGCGATCGGCGCATTCCGTTCAACGAAATGGGGATTTTCCGCCGTTATCCGGAGCTGGACGCTTAGATCGCTTCCTATTGTTGTCATTGCCGGGCAGCAGCGTCCCGCGAACGCGCATCGCGCGGGAGCGGTTGACGCTGCGAGACCCGGCAATCCATGCGCAGCTTCTGGATCACCGGGTCTCGCACCGCGAAGCCCTCGCCGTTTCACGGCTCGCGGGCGGCGCGGCGGGGTGATGACAAAAATGGCGGCCAGCGCTTGACAAGTTTAAGTATAGGATTATATTCCAAATCGTCTCCTCCCGCAAAGGGCCATGACCCGGATCCGGTCCGGCCATGGGGGGAGGGGATCGGCGCCCGCGCCGGCGGTGACTGGACCGCCGTCCCGGGAGGCTCCAGGAACACCGCCCGGCCCGCACTACGACGGGTCTGCGAGGAGCTCGCTGGACTTGGCAGGGTGAAGGCGGCGAGAGCCGCCGGATCGGGGCGTGAAGAGCGCCCGCCCGAGTCGAGGAAGCGCGGGCCGGGAGCCCAAAGCCGCCGCGTGCGGGGCGCCGCAAGGCGAACCGAACCACACAAAGTCTCCGGTGAAATTCCGGAGACACGCGCCGAACGGCGCCCCGTGCTCCCTTCGGGAGCACAAACCAAGCGCCCGCGAGGGGCGCAACAGAAGGCCCCTTTGACGAGGGGTGAGGTATCGGCGAAGCGGCTCGCGCGGGAAATTCCGGCGCGGGATCAAGAACCTGTGTCCGGCGTGTGTGTGATCGGGGGCATTGCCGGAAAACCCTACCTGTGCCTCAATCGAATCTCGGGAGTCGGTGGGTTTTTCGTCCATGAAGCGAATTTGGTTTTTGTCTCTGATCGCGATCGGCGCCGGTGTGATCGCGGCCACGGCGCACGCCCAGTACAGCGCGATGCGCGACTACGACATCACCATGGATGTCGACGACGAGCCCGGCAGGGTCGCCGACGAGCGCTACGAGGTCGACGAGAAATATCAGCGCCGCGTCGTTTTCTACCGCACGACCGAGCCGGCCGGGACGATCATCGTCGAAACGCGCGAGCGGATGCTCTATCTGGTGCTGCCGGACAATCGCGCCATGCGTTACGGCATCGGCGTCGGACGTGACGGTTTCCGCTGGAAGGGGTTGCAGAAAATCGCGCGTAAGGCCGAGTGGCCCGACTGGCGTCCGCCGGCGGAGATGATCGAGCGTCAGCCGTATCTGCCGCGCTTCATGGCGGGCGGTGCGGGCAATCCGCTCGGTGCGCGCGCGATGTATCTCGGCAATACGGTCTATCGCATCCACGGCACGAACCAGCCGCACACGATCGGCCACGCCGTTTCGTCCGGCTGCTTCCGGCTCGTGAATGCCGACGTTATCGATTTGTACGAGCGGGTGCCGGTCGGGACGCGGGTGGTCGTCCAGCCGTAGAGTCCGGGCAGCGCGCGAACACGATCGTTCCGAAGCGCGACGCGACATCCGGGTCCAGCCAGCGCATGACCATGATCTGTCCATCGAAGGCGACGATCTCTCGGTCTTCCGGCTGACCCGGCTCTCCCGGTGGACCGACATAGGTCCGGTTGCCCGACGCGCCTTTGACCGCCAATTCCACTTTCTGGTTTTGATCGGCGGGATGCATCATCACGCCGCCGTTCGGGCCGAGACCGATTTCGTAGGGATTGTTGCACACGGCGCGCGCCTGCTGCTCGGTACGGCTGCGATCTTCTTCACGGTGATAGGAAGCCAGTCCCCAACGGCCGGCGATCGCTGCAGGCGGAATGGCGGGCGCGGCGGCAATCGGCTGCACGGGGCTCGGCGACAGCGCGCTGTCGCCCGAACAGGCCGCGAGCCCGGCGGCCATCAGGATCGCGACCGCGCAATGCCGCGGCTGAAGCCTTGAGCGTGCTCCCCAGACCATGCGTCCCCCGGCGGCGTTGCAGTCGCCGGCAGACTAGCCCGGTCGGCCACGAGCCGCCAGCCGCGCTATTGGTAGGCGACGCCGAGCTTGTCGGATGAGCGCCAGGCGACCCGGCAGAGCCGGGTCAGGCCGTCGATCGGCACCGAGAGGTCGAACTGCTGCGGCAGCCACCCGGCATCCTGGACCTGGATGCACGCGCCGCCCTCCGACATATTGCGGATGACGCAATCGACGACGTTGAGCCGCCGGTTGAACAGGATCTGCCCCGCCTTGAGGGTGGGGATACGGGGATGTCGGCGGCGGTCGTCCATGGCGTCGTGAAGGTCGCCTGAAAGTCTTGCACCGGATTAAATCGATGGCCGAGTAATTCTGGCATTCCCGATTTGGAACGGGGAAAGAAGAGGCCGTCTAAAGCGGCTTTCTTGGCTCGCGCGCAGTTGATGGAACGTCGGGTGGGGCTTCCTATATTCTCTATCAGACTAACAGGAGACGACCATGCGTCAGCGTCGTTTTCCGGTTCTGTTGGAGACAGCGAAGGGCCGTATTCGGGCGGGATTTTCCGCCTCCGCGGCCGAGGAACCGGTGTACGTAGCCCTGAGGCTCCGGGAGCGGGGCCGCGACGTGTATCGGATTCGCTTCGACGTCGAGGCCGGTGCTTGGCTCGCGACCGTCATCGACTGGAAGCGCGCGGCCTGAATCGAGTGGTTCTTGATTCAATTTGTCAGGAACCTGAATCAAGACTTCAACAGGCTGGACCAAAGCGACTGAAAAGACTCCGCTTTCCGCGGCCGTCAGTGATGGTCGTGCAACCTCAGCCCGGCGCGCAGGAATCGCTGGGGATCGGTCGTGTCACCGTTGTTGCGGATTTCGAAGTGGAGGTGAGGGCCGGTTGATCGGCCGGTCGAGCCGACCCGTCCGATCAGATCGCCGGCTTTGACCTTTGCGCCGGCCGCAACCGCCATCGCCGACAGATGCGCGTAGCGCGACGCGAGCCCGTTTCCGTGATCGATCTCGATCATCAGACCATAACCGCCGTTTCGCTCTGCCTGAACCACTTCGCCCGCCGCTGAGGCGAGCACGGCGTCGCCTGTCTCGCCGCGAAAGTCGATGCCCGTATGCATGGCCAACTGGCGCAGGAACGGATCGAGGCGAACACCGTACGAGCTCGTCACGTCAGTCTCGCCGACAGTCGGGCGGCGAACCGGGATCGTTGCGAGCTCGCGTTCGAGTGCGTTTGCGACGATCGACGCAGACCGCACGCGCTGCACTTGCCGGACGAACGCATCGCTTTCCGCTCTTTGCCACGGGAGGAATGGGCCGCCCATGGCCATTGAGGCCTGTGTCGCGCGCCTCGCGGCGAGTGGTGGCTGGATGCCGAGATCGTCGAGGACTTTGCGCATTCGCCGTCCGCGACCGTCGACTTCGATTTCGAATTCATTCAGCGCGCGGCCCTGCGCGGTCTCGAGACGTCGCAAGTCGCGCGACAGATTGGCGAGATGAACCTCAATCGCCGTCTCGTTCCCGCGCGCTTCCACATCCTGTCCGAGCGGCGGCAGCGGTCGCGATTGCAGTTGTGCCCAGCGTTCGTTCGGCGGTGAGATCAGGATCGTGTCGGACAGCGGGGAAGGTTTGTTCGCGGGTTGCGGGGCCGGTGTGCGTTCGGTGGGCAATGTGCCGGTCACGGCCGGAGCAGAATCTATGGGCGCGTCGATACCGAGTCCGGATAGCGCCGACTGCCGCATTTCAATTGCGTTCTGCCGCCGTGCGATATCGGTGATGGCGCGATCCACGCGCTCCTGCTCGATCAGCTTGAGTGAGCGCAATCGCTCGATCTCCGACTGCAACTGCGCGGCTTGTGTTTCATAATTGCGCGTGATCGAGACCTGACGTTCGACCAGCGCGCGCAGCGCGTCGTCCTTGAAGAGGATGTACAGCGTTGTGCCGCCGGCCCATGCGGCAAGAAAAGCGATTGCACCGAGCGACGCGATCAAACCCGCGCGGCTCCGCGACGCGTGGACTTCGTGATGACGGCGGGCGGGGTGCCGCGCAAAATGGCCGTGGCCGAACTCGTGGCGTTTCATTGGGGCTCACGTCACGGACGAGAACCTTTGCATGAACCAACATGGTTAATGTCGGCTAAACGCTCAGAGCGCCTTGGCTGCATTGAGGACGGCTCTAGCGTGGCCGGGCACCCGCACATTGCGCCAGACCTCCGCGATCCGGCCGTCTGCATCGATCAGGAAGGTGCTGCGAACGATCCCCATGAACGTCCTGCCGTACATGCTCTTTTCGGCCCAGACACCGTAGGCCTCGAGCGTGTCGTGGTTCGGGTCGTTGCCGAGCGCAAAGGACAGGCCATGTTTCGTCCTGAACTTGTCGGTGGCCTTCTGTGAGTCGGCGGATACGCCCACGATCGCCGCTCCGGCCTTCTTGAAGGCGGGGGCCAGTCGATTGAAATCCAGCGCCTCCTGCGTGCAGCCGGGCGTGTCGGGCCGGGGGTAGAAGTAGAGGACCACCGTTTGCCCGCGCAGCGCAGCCAGTGAGATGGCCGCGCCCTCTCCAGACGCCAGACTGAAATCCGGCGCCTGGTCGCCGGGGCTGAGAGACCCTGCCATTTGCCTTCCTTTCGTCGCCTTTTAATAGCCTTTGTTGCAATAAGACGTTGCACTATGAAGCGGTTCGTGGGGCGGGAACCGCATTTTTGTCGTGCGTATCGAAATACCGCACGCTTTGCCCGGCACGAGTAGGGGACGGCCTGAGGCGCAAGCACCAATGAGTCCGACACATCCCCACGACCCGCATCGCCACCAGCCGCATCGCGGGCATCGGGCGCATTCTGCTGCCCACCATCGCCGTCAATCGCATCATCCCACACGGCATCGCCATCGCGGTGTTTTTGCTTCGATCGGTCAGGCTCTGTTCCGCACGCGCTACGGAAATCTGTCGCGCGCCAAGATCGTATCGATCGGAATCGTAGCCGTCGGACTTCTGTACGTTCTGCTCGTCCGTGGATTTTTCCCGTTCGACATTGCAAGTCCCTGGGTCGCGACGGCGCTGGAACGCCAGCTCGGCCCCGGCCATCGGGTCGAAATCGGCAGCACGCGTCTCGATCATGATGCGAGTGGCGCGCCTGTGCTGCGCGTTGAGCGCATTCGCGTCTTCGGTCCCGGCGGCAAGGTCATTGCCAATGCGCCGAGCGCGGAGGTTGGTCTCGACGGATCGAGTCTGCTCGTCGGAAATTTCCGCGCGCGGCGCATCGACCTCGTCGGCGCCGAGACGCTGGTTCAGATCGGTTCCGACGGACGCGTTGCGATCCGCGCGGGCCGTGACGCCGCGCCGATCACTGCCGCGGAAGCGGGCGGCGCGACCGAAGCCGGCACGGCGCAGGCAAAGTCGAGTGGTCAGTCGAAGGCTGTTGGAAAGCGCCCGCCACCGTTTCACTATCCCGAGCTCGTGCGCTGGCTCGATAGTTTCGAGAAGGGCGGGCTCGACGGCGTTGCCCTTTCACAGATTGGTCTGAAGCAAGGATCGCTGACCGTCGAAGACGCCGACACGGGACGCGAGTGGTCGTTCCGCGACATCAATATTCAGCTCTCGCGACCGCCCGAGGGGGGGTTGTTGTTTTCACTGTCCTCAAGCGGCGAGGCGGACAAGTGGAGCCTGACCGCGACCGCCGCCGCGCCGCAGGACGGCGTGCGCGCGATTGACGTTGTCGCCTCCAATCTCGCGCCGCGCGACATTCTGCTGGCGGCAGGCATGGCCAACGCCGACCTGCTGGCCGAAAATGCAATCTCGGGAATCCTGCGCGCTCAGGTCGCCAATGATGGCAGGCTCGTGAGCGCGAATTTTCGCGCTTCGGCAGGCGGGGGCATTGTCGGCAGCGCCACCGATCCCGACGCGCGCTTCCGGATCGATACGATCCAGGTACAGGCGCGCTTCGATGCCGAACGTCAGGCGACGATCGTGGAGCCGCTGATGATCCAGTCGGGCGGCAACCGGCTGGTTCTGACTGCTGTTGTTGAAGCACCGAAGGATGGCTCGCGGAACTGGCCGATCTCGATACCGCAGGGCCTTGTATTCCTCGCAGGTGGCCGCGCTAACGAGGCGCCGCTCGTCCTCGATCAGGTGACGGCCAAGGGCGTGTTCGACGCGCCGGGCCAGCGTTTGATCATACAACAGGGCACGCTCTCGGGCACGACTACGGGGGGCGCCTTCTCCGGATCGCTCAGTTTCGGGCAAAAGCCGATGCTCGCGCTCGGCATTGCTGCCTCACGCGTATCGGCGTCGGCGGCGAAGCGCCTGTGGCCCGCGATCGTCGCGCGCGGAACGCGCGGATGGGCGATGGAGCGCGTCGAAAGCGGTGTGATCGACCGTATCCTGATCGCGCTCAATGTCCCACTCGATTCCGTCGGCCGTCCCGGCGTCGAGGTGCCCGACGAAGCGGTGCGGCTTGAATTCTCCGCGAGCAACGCATCGTTCCGGCCGTCGGCAGATTTGCCGCTGGTCTATGACGCTGACGTGACCGGCGTCGTGACCGGCCGTACCGCGCGCGTGCGCGTCGGCAAGGCGAAGTTCGACACGCCGCAAGGCCGCAAGATTGCCGTGAGCGACGGCGTGCTCGAGGTGCCGAACCACATTCCGCCGAATCCCGACGGGACGATCCGCTTCCGCTTCGACAGTGCGGCGGATGCCGTGGCCGAGATGGCCGCGACTGATTTCCTGAAGGGCGTTGCAGGATTCAACTTCGATCCGGCCAATACGCGCGGCGCGGTCAGCGCGGACATCAATCTGAATTTGATTTTCCGGCAGGACGTGCGCGGCGAAGAAGTGCGCTACGTGGCCGAGGGTGAAGTGAAGGATTTCTCCGCCGATGCCGTGGTGCGCGGACAGCGCGTCGAAGGCGTCAATGCCAAGGTTTCGGTTTCGAGCGACGCCATCCTTGCCAAGGGGACGGCGCGGATCGCGGGCGCTCAGACGTCGTTCGATTTCCGCCGCTTGAGGGCGCTGGGCGAATCCGAGTTCCGCGTCACGGCGGCGCTCGACGACAATGCGCGGGCGCGGCTCGGCATGGATCTCGCGCCGTGGCTGACCGGCCCCGTGCAGGTTCAGGCGCAGGGTCGCTCGAACGATCGAGAAAACCGTTTCGACGTTGAGGCCGATCTTGTCAATGCGCAGGTCAACGACCTCGTGCCGGGTTGGCAGAAGGCGAGCGGGCGCCCGGCCAAAGCGGTGTTCCGCGTGGTCGAGCGCGACAACGCGCTCCGTCTGGAGGATCTCTCGGTCAGCGGTGGCGGGACAACCATACGCGGTACGCTGGAGCTTGAGCGCGACGGCTCGTTCGTCGCGGCCAATCTTCCCGTCTTTCACTTGTCCGACGGCGACAAGGCAACGCTGCGTGCCGAGCGCGCGCCCGACGGGGCGTTGCGCGTCACGGTGCGCGGTGACGTGCTGGATGCACGCGGTGCGATCCGCGGTCTGACCTCCTCAGGCGAAGCGCCTGCTTCGAAGAAAGATCGTCCGCGCGATCTCGACCTTGAATTGCGGCTCGGTGCTGCAACCGGAAACAACGGCGAAGTTGCGCGCCAGATCGAGCTCAAGGTACAGCGGCGCAACGGCCTGATCCGCGCCTTCTCGCTTGTCGGCAAGATCGGCCGCGACGCGGCCATGGTCGGCGAACTGCGCGCGCGCGATGGCGGCCGGCCCGTCATCTATCTCACATCCGGCGACGCGGGTGCGCTGCTCCGCTATGCCGACTTCTACGGCAAGGTGTATGGCGGCGAGGCGTGGCTTGTGATCGAGCCGCCGACGCCGGACGGCAAGCCGCAGGAAGGCATCATCAACATTCGCGAGTTCACGATCCGCGGCGAGCCCGCGCTCGATCGCATGCAGGCCGCAGCACCCGCCGATCAGACGGCGAGCACCGCGGGGCAGCGTCCCGCCGCGACGCAAGGCGTGCCGTTCCTCCGCTCGCAGGTCGAGTTCAACCGCACGCCGGGACGCTTTAACATCCGTGAAGCGGTGATCTACGGCCCGAACATCGGCGCGACGGTCGATGGCGTGCTCGACTTCGGACAGAACCACGTCCATCTGCGCGGCACCTATGTGCCGGCTTACGGCCTGAACAACCTTTTCGGTCAGCTACCGATCCTCGGCCTGTTCCTCGGTGGCCCGAAGGAAGGCCTCATCGCAATCACGTTTGAGGTTGTTGGACCGGCAACCGGGCCGACACTTCGCGTCAATCCGATGTCGGCGGTGGCGCCGGGCTTCCTGCGCAAGCTCTTTGAATTCCGCGGCTCCGCCGACACGCCGCCAGCTTCGGGACCGTTCGATCCGAACTAGCGCGCGATCCCGAAAAGTGGAAACCGGTTTTCGGACAAGATCGCGCGCAATCTAAAAATCAGACCGGCCGTAGGAGCGCGTGACGCTTTTTGCCGAGTGACAGCTTGATCACGCCCTCAGGCGTCAGATCCTTTAATGTCAGCGTCTGCTTCTCGTCCGTCACGGTGACGTCGTTCACCTTCAATCCGCCGCCCTTCACCTGACGTCGCGCTTCGCTCGTCGAAGCCACAAAGCCGGCTTGCACATTGGCGGAGAGAACACCGATGCCTTTCTCCAGATCGGCGCGCGGCACTTCGATCGTCGGCAAGTTCTCGGAGAGCGCTGCGTCCTCAAACGTTGTGCGCGCCGTCTCGGCGGCGCGCTCCGCCGCCTCGCGCCCATGCACGAGCGCGGTCGCCTCGGTCGCGAGCACTTTCTTGGCGTCGTTAATCTCTGCGCCTTGCAACTTCGCAAGACGTGAGATTTCGGCGAGCGGTAGGATCGTGAAAAATTTCAGGAAGCGCTCGACGTCGCCGTCCTCGGTGTTGCGCCAGAACTGCCAGTAGTCGTAGGGGCTGACCATGCTGCCGTCGAGCCACACTGCGCCCTGCGCGGTCTTGCCCATCTTCGCGCCCGACGCCGTCGTAATCAGCGGCGAGGTGAGGGCAAAGAGCTGCGCGCCGAGCATGCGGCGTCCGAGGTCGATGCCGTTGACGATGTTGCCCCACTGATCGGAGCCGCCCATCTGCAACACGCAGCCATGCCGCTTGTGCAACTCGACGAAGTCGTAGGCCTGCAGGATCATGTAATTGAATTCAAGGAACGAGAGTTCCTGCGAGCGTTCGAGTCGCAGCTTGACCGAGTCGAAGCTCAGCATGCGATTGATCGAGAAGTGCCGGCCGACATCGCGCAGAAAGTCGATGTAGTTGAGCGTGTTCAGCCAGTCGGCGTTGTTGCCCATGATCGCATCGGACGGGCCATCGCCGAATTTCAGGAATTTAGAAAAGATCGCGCGGATGCCGGCGAGGTTTTTCTCGATCTGAGCTTCGGTGAGGAGTTGACGGCTCGCGTCCTTGCCGGACGGATCGCCCACGCGCGTGGTGCCGCCGCCCATAAGTGCGATCGGCCGGTGGCCGGTCTGCTGCATCCAGTAGAGCATCATGATCGGCAAGAGCGAGCCGACATGCAGCGACGGGGCCGTGCAGTCGAAGCCGATATAGGCCGTGACGTGGCCCGACTTCGCCAGCGCATCCAGCGCGTTCGGCTCGGAAACCTGCTGGATAAAGCCGCGTTCCGAGAGGGTGCGCAGGAAATCCGATTGATATTCGCTCATGGCCTTGGAATCATTGATTTCTTGAGACGGCGGGTCGCCGCCGCCGGGCCGCTGGTGTAACAGGTCCGGGGCACGATTTAAAGGAAGGCTGCGGCCTCGCATGGCGCTCGACTCCAAGTCCCTGACCGCGATCGGCACCATGAGCGGCACCTCCTTCGACGGGGTGGACGTTGCGCTCGTGGAGACCGATGGCGAGACGGTTACGCGCCTGGGTCCGGTGGGCTATCGCGGCTACCCGAACGAGGAACGGCTGCTGCTTCAGCGGGCGCTGACGGCGGCGGCCTCGCTCACCGACCGCGCCGCGCGGCCGGGCGCGCTAGGCGAGGCCGAGAGCCTTGTGACCGGCGCGCACTTTCAGGCGATCGAGGCATTCATGCGCGAGAATAGCATCGCGCGCGAGAAGGTGGATGTTGTCGGCTTTCACGGTCAGACCGTGCTGCACCGGCCCGAAGCGAAGCTCACGGTCCAGATCGGCGACGGCTCGATGCTCGCGCGCCAGCTTCGCATTCCGGTCATCTATGACTTCCGCGCGGCCGACGTGGCAGCGGGCGGCGAAGGCGCGCCGTTCGTGCCTATCTTTCACTGCGCACTTGTAGGCGCGCTCGACGAGCCGCAGCCGATTGCGGTGCTGAATATCGGCGGCGTGGCAAACGTGACGTTCCTCGACGGTAGCGCCGATCCGACCGCCTTCGATACCGGACCCGGCAATGCGCCAATCGACGACATCGTGATGACCCGAACCGGCAAACGTTTCGACCGCGACGGCATGCTCGCGTCGCAGGGCAAAGTGGATGAGGCAGCGGTCGCCGCGCTGATGGCAGACCCGTATTTCAGCAAGAAGCCGCCGAAGTCGCTCGACCGCGCGCAGTTTGCGCGCATCCCGCTCGACCATCTGTCGCTGGAAGATGCGGTGGCAACCGCGACGGCTTGCGTCGCGGCGTCAATCGCGCGCGCGGTGGATCATCTCTTCCGGCCGCCGGCCACATGGATTGTCGCGGGCGGTGGCGCGCGCAACCGGACACTGCTGAAAATGTTGCGCGAACGCCTGCATTCGTCGGTGCAGGTGGCGGAGGCCGTCGGCTGGTCGTCGGATGCGCTGGAGGCGCAGGCCTTTGGCTATCTCGCCGTGCGTTCGCTGAAAGAAATGCCGCTGAGTTTTCCGACGACGACCGGCGTTCCCGCGCCGCTTACCGGTGGCGTGCTGGCAAAGCCCTGAAGCTTACGCGGCGCTTTCGCGCGACTTCGGCAGGCGGCGGTCGAGATACTCGTCGACCAGCTCGATCAGTTCGTCCGCCTTGCCGTCGAAGAAGTGGTTTGCGCCCTTCACGGTCTGCTGCTCGATCACGATGCCCTTTTGTGTCTTGAGCTTCTCGACGAGCGTTGCGACGGCGGTGCCGGGGACGACGGCGTCCTTGTCACCATGCACGAACAGGCCCGACGATGGGCAAGGTGCGAGGAATGAGAAGTCGTAGAGGTTCGCGGGCGCGGCGATCGAGATGAAGCCCTCGACTTCCGGGCGGCGCATCAGAAGCTGCATGCCGATCCACGCGCCGAAGGAAAAGCCGGCGATCCAGCACGCGCGCGCATCGGGGTTGGCGGCCTGCGCCCAGTCGAGCGCGGCGGCCGCGTCCGAGAGTTCGCCTTGGCCGTGGTCGAATACGCCTTGGCTGCGGCCGACGCCGCGGAAGTTGAAGCGGAGCGCGGCGAAGCCGCGGTTCGCGAAGGCGTAATAGAGCTGATAGACGACCGGATTGTTCATCGTCCCGCCGAACTGCGGATGCGGGTGAAGGATGATCGCGATCGGCGCGTTGCGGCTTTTGCCCGGATGGAACCGGCCTTCGATCCGCCCATCTTCGCCGGTAAAGATCACCTCAGGCATTCAATGCTCCGCAGTTGCTGGTCGCGCTAGGTCCTGCCGGGTGGGGAACTCGGCAACTTGACTCGACCTTGCGATCGGCCTATCTCTTTAGAATTATTCTAATATTGGGCACCGCTCATCGTCACGCGCGCGGCGCGGCGGCAGCGAGACCCCCAGATATTACGAACCGGTCCCCCTTTGCAAGGAAAAAGGGGTTAGGAATCAGGCGAATGGCCGCAAACCGCGCATATCTGGACCACAATGCGACGTCGCCGCTGCGGCTGGCGGCGCGCGCGGCCATGTCGGCGGCGTTGGAGGCAGGCGGCAACGGGTCCTCGGTTCATGCCGAGGGTCGGGCGGCCCGAGCCCGCATAGAGACGGCGCGCGGCCAGATCGCGCACGCGCTGGGTGCAACCCCGAATTCTATCACCTTCGCGAGCGGCGCGACCGAAGCAAACACGCTCGCTCTCTCGCCAATCATCGAGACAGGCGGTCAAACCCGCTCGTTCGATGTTTTGATGATCTCCGCTGTTGAGCATCCTTCTGTCCGCTCCGGTGGACGTTTCCCGGCGGACAAGATCGAACTGATCCCTGTCAACGGTGAAGGCCTCGTGGACATCGAGGCGCTTGAGACGACGCTTGCCGCGCATCGCAAGGCAGGCCGTCGCATGCTCGTTTCGGTAATGGCCGCGAACAATGAGACGGGTGCCTTGCAGCCGCTCGCCGGCATCGCGCTCGCTGTCCACGAGGCGGGCGGAATGTTGCACAGCGACGCCGTGCAGATTGCGGGCAAGTTGCCATTCGACCTTGAGGCGAGCGGCGCGGACCTTATATCCATATCATCGCACAAACTCGGCGGACCGCAGGGCGCAGGCGCGCTGATCGTCCGCAGCGAAGGGTTCCGTGTTCCACCGCTGCTGCGCGGCGGCGGGCAGGAAAGCGGCCGCAGGGCCGGCACCGAGAATGTTGCGGCGATCGCGGGCTTCGGCGCGGCCATCGACGAAGCCGAGAGCAACCTCGCTCGCGAAACAGTCCGTCAGCGCAAGCTGCGCGACATGACCGAGCGGGGCATTCGCGAGATCGCGCCCGACACCATCATTCTGTCGGAAGCTGCCGAGCGTCTTCCGAATACGATCTGTTTCGCAGCACCGGGCGTGCCCGCCGAGACCGCCGTCATCGCCTTCGATCTCGATGGCGTTGCATTGAGCGCGGGTGCGGCTTGCTCATCGGGCAAGGTTGGGCCATCGGAGACGCTGAAGGCGATGGGCGTGAGCCCCGAAATCGCCAAGAGCGCCGTGCGCTTAAGTATTGGTTGGGATACCAACGAAGAGCGGATTTCGCACTTCCTGGAAGCCTGGAAGCGCGTATATGACAAACTGGGTCGGGACCGGCGCATACGCGCTGCCTGACCTCCCACGTTGCGGTCTTTGAAACCGCAAGGATGAGGAGCGAGTAGAATGCCTGCCGTTCAGGAGACCGTCGAGCGCGTCCGTTCGATCGACGTCGACCAGTACAAATACGGTTTCGAGACCAAGATCGAGACCGACAAGGCCCCCAAGGGCCTCGACGAGTCGACCGTCCGCTTCATCTCCGAGAAGAAGAACGAGCCCGCGTGGCTGCTGGAATGGCGGCTTGAGGCCTTTCGGCGCTGGCTCACCATGCGCGAGCCGACTTGGGCGCGCGTGCATTATCCGAAAATCGACTTCCAGAATCTCTATTACTACTCCGCGCCGAAGAAGACGCCGGGGCCGACCTCGCTCGCCGATGTCGATCCGGAACTTCTGCGCACCTATGAGAAGCTCGGCATTCCGCTGCGCGAGCAGGAAATGCTTGCGGGTGTTGTGCGCGAGGACGGCTCGACGCCGTCGCGCGTGGCGGTGGATGCGGTCTTTGACTCCGTCTCTGTCGTTACGACCTTCAAGGAAGAACTGAAGAAGGCCGGCGTCATTTTCGGTTCGATCTCCGATGCCGTACGCGAGCATCCCGAGCTCGTGCGCAAATATCTCGGCTCGGTCGTGCCGATCACCGACAATTTCTACGCCACGCTGAACTCAGCGGTCTTCTCCGACGGCTCTTTCGTTTATATCCCCAAGGGCGTGCGCTGCCCGATGGAGCTGTCGACCTATTTCCGTATCAACGAGCGGCAGACCGGCCAGTTCGAGCGCACGCTGATTATCGCCGACGAGGGCTCCTATGTGAGCTACCTCGAAGGCTGCACAGCGCCCATGCGCGATGAGAACCAGTTGCACGCGGCGGTGGTCGAGCTGGTCGCGCTCGACAATGCCGAGATCAAATATTCGACCGTCCAGAACTGGTATCCGGGCGACAAGGAAGGCAAGGGCGGCGTTTATAACTTCGTGACGAAGCGCGGTGACTGCCGTGGCTATCGCTCGAAAATCTCGTGGACGCAGGTCGAGACCGGCTCCGCGATCACCTGGAAATATCCGAGCTGCATTCTGCGCGGCGACGAGTCGAACGGCGAGTTTTATTCGATCGCCATTTCGAACGGCTATCAGCAGGTCGATAGCGGCACCAAGATGATCCACCTCGGCAAAAACACGAACAGCCGCATTGTCTCGAAGGGCATCGCCGCCGGCCGCTCGCAGAACACCTATCGCGGCCTCGTGTCGGCACACCGCAAGGCAACGAACGCGCGCAATTTCACGAACTGCGACAGCTTGCTGATCGGCGACAAGTGCGGCGCGCACACGACACCGTATATCGAAGCGAAGACCGCGAGCGCCGTCTTCGAGCACGAGGCCACGACCTCGAAGATTTCCGAGGACATGCTGTTCTACGCGAGGCAGCGCGGCCTCTCGCAGGAAGAGGCGGTGGCGCTTGTCGTGAACGGCTTCGTCAAGGACGTGCTTCAGCACCTGCCGATGGAATTCGCCGTCGAAGCCCAGAAGCTGATCGCGATCTCGCTCGAAGGGAGCGTCGGATGACGCAAGCCACTGACATGAATCCGGTGGTCAATCTCGCCGATGTCGCGCTTGCCGACTGGCAGCACGGCGAGAAGTTCACCGCGAAGATCGGCAGCTTCGGCAAAGCGCTCGGGCTCGAAAAGCTTGGGTGCATGCTGACTGTTGTGCCGCCGGGAAGATCGGCCTTTCCGTATCATGTGCATCACGCGAACGACGAGATGTTTGTGATCCTGCAGGGCAGCGGCGAGTATCGCTTCGGCGACAAGACCTATCCGCTGAAGGCGGGTGACGTCGTGAGCGCGCCCGCAGGCGGTCCCGAGCGCGCGCACCAGATCGTCAACACCGGCAGCGAGGAGATGCGCTACCTCGGCGTCTCCACGACGCTGTGGCCGGAAGCGATCGAGTATCCGGAATCGAACAAGTTCGCGGTGCTGTCACGACCGCATCCAAGCGGCGACCGAGCGAAGGCAGGCCTGCGCTTCATCGGCCGCCGCGAAATGAGCATCAACTATTGGGACGGCGAGTAAGGATTAGAAATGCTTGAGATCAAGAACCTCCACGTCGAGGTTGCCGACCGCAAAATCCTTCAGGGTTTCGACCTGAATGTCGAGCCGGGCAAGATCCACGCGATCATGGGTCCGAACGGCTCCGGCAAGTCGACGCTGGCTTATGTGCTTGCGGGCAAGGACGGCTACGAGATTACCGAAGGTTCGGTCACGTTCAATGGGCAGGATTTGCTTGAACTGCCGCCGGACGAGCGCGCCGCGCTCGGTGTCTTTCTCGCCTTCCAGTATCCGATCGAAATTCCCGGCGTTGCCAGCATGGTCTTCCTGCGCACGGCGCTGAATGCTATCCGAAAGAAGCGCGGCGAGGCCGAACTTTCGACGCCCGACTTCCTGCGCTTCGTGCGCGAGAAGGCGAAGGACCTGCATATCGACCAAGAGATGCTGAAGCGCCCGGTCAATGTCGGGTTCTCCGGCGGCGAGAAGAAGCGCAACGAAATCCTCCAGATGGCGCTGCTTGAGCCAAAACTCTGCGTACTCGACGAGACCGACTCCGGCCTCGACATCGACGCGCTCAAGGTCGTGGCCGAAGGCGTCAATCGCCTGCGCTCGCCCGACCGCTCGATGATTGTCATCACCCACTATCAGCGGCTGCTCGACCACATCGTGCCGGATGTCGTGCACATCATGGCGAAGGGCCGAATCGTGCGTACGGGCGGACCGGGCCTCGCGCTCGAACTTGAGAAGCGCGGCTATGCCGACATCGAGACCGAGGCGGCCTGATCGTTATGAACGCCGATTTGAAGCCACTGAAGACTGCCGCCGAAGCAGCGTTCGCTGCCCATTACGAAGCGGCGAAGAATCGCCTGCCCGGCGGGCCGGAGGTAGGACATCTGCGTGAGCAGGCGTTCCAGGCCTTCATCGCCGATGGTCTGCCGCATCGCCGCGTCGAGGAATGGAAATACACCGACCTGCGAACGATCCTGCGTGAGGCGCTGCCGCTGGCAGCAACTCCAGACGCGGCGGGCCGCAAGAATTTGCCGGCGACCGATCCGCTCCGCGACGTGAAGCTCCGCACACTCGTCTTCGTCAACGGGTCTTTTGCGCCCGAGTTGTCGGATCTTGGTGCGCTCGAGAAGAAGCTTACGGTCCTGCCGCTCGCGAAGGCGCTCGCCGACAAGCATCCGCTGACCGGACGCATCGGTACGATCAGGGTTGACACCTACGATCCGGCGCTGAACCTCAACACTGCCTTCCTGAACGACGGTGCACTGATCGAGGTGGGTGAGGGCGGCGCGACCGAGCGCCCGATCCATATCCGGCATGTCTTCACGGGTGAAGCCGCGGCGACCTTCACGCGCAGCTTCTGCATCGTCGGTAGCGGTGCGCAGGTGAACCTCATCGAGACGTTTGAAGGTCCGGACGGTGTGCCCTATCAGGCCAATGCTGCGTTTGAATTGCAGGTCGGCGACAAGGCCCGCGCGTCGCTGACCCGGCTGCAGGCTGAGGGCGACGCGGCTCTGCATCTTTCTTCCCTCGTGGCCGAGATCGGAAATGGCGCGGAAGTAGACATGGGCGGGCTTACGACCGGCGCCGCCGTCTCTCGCCATACCGGGTTCCTGCGTCTCGCCGGCGAACACACCAATCTGCGTCTTTCGGGCGCGAACCTCCTGCGCGGCAAGCAGCATGGCGACACCACACTCGTGCTCGACCATGCGGTCCCGAACTGCACCAGCCGCGAAACTTTCCGCACCGTCCTCGACGACAGCGCGCGCGGCATCGTGCAAGGCCGCATCGTTGTGAAGCCCGACGCCCAGAAGACCGACGCGCGCATGTCGCTCGGCGCGCTGTTGCTCACCGAGGGCGCCGAGGCAAACCAGAAGCCGGAGCTTGAGATTTTCGCCGACGACGTGCAATGCGCGCACGGCGCGACGTCGGGCGCAATCGACAAGCAGTTGCTCTTCTATCTCATGGCGCGCGCTATTCCGCGCAAGGAGGCGGAAGCACTCATCGTACAGTCCTTCGTCAGCCAGGCGCTCGATCAGATCGTGAACGAGGCGGTGCGCGATGCTTTCAGCGCCCGCGCAGCCGACTGGCTCGCAGCAAGGACCTGAGCATGGGCGAGTGGCTGCATCCCGCGGTGAAAGATGGCAGCTACGACGTCACGCGCGTGCGCGCGGATTTTCCCATCCTGTCGCGCGAGATTTACGGCAAGCCGCTCGTCTATCTCGACAACGCGGCCTCCGCGCAAAAGCCGCTCGCCGTGCTCGACCGCATGCGCAAGGCGTATGAAGAAGAATACGCCAACGTCCATCGCGGCCTCCACTTCCTCGCCAATGCCGCGACCGAAGGCTATGAGGGCGCGCGCGAGACAGTGCGCGGTTTTCTGAATGCGGGCTCCGCCGCCGAAATCATCTTCACCAAGAATGCGACCGAGGCGATCAATCTGGTCGCTTCGTCCTTCGGCCTTGTGCGCATTGGCGAGGGCGACGAGATCATTCTCTCGATTTTGGAGCATCACTCCAACATCGTGCCCTGGCACTATCACCGCGAGCGCAAGGGCGCGATCATCAAGTGGGCGCCGGTCGACGAGGACGGAAACTTCCTGATCGAGGAGTTCGAGAAACTCTTTACGCCGCGCACCAAGATCGTCGCCATCACGCAGATGTCGAACGCGCTGGGCACGATCGTGCCCATCGCAGAGGTCATCCGTATCGCGCACGCCCACGGCGTGCCGGTGCTGGTTGATGGCAGCCAGGCGGCGGTGCATCTCAGCATCGACGTTCAGGCGTCCGACGCCGATTTTTATGTCTTCACCGGCCATAAGCTCTACGGCCCGTCCGGCATCGGTGTCCTCTACGCTAAGAAGAAGTGGCTCGATGAACTGCCGCCGTTCCTCGGCGGCGGCGAGATGATCCGCGAGGTGAGCGAAAGCACGGTCACCTACGGCGAGACGCCGCACAAATTCGAGGCCGGCACGCCGCCGATCGTGCCGGCGATCGGGCTCGCGGCCGCCATCGACTATGTTCGCTCGATCGGCAAGGCCCGCATCCGCGCCCACGAAGACGAGCTCCTGAAGCTTGCCACCGACCGCCTGTCGCGCATCAACAGCATCCGCATTCTGGGCCAGGCCAAGGAGAAGGGTGCGATCCTGTCCTTCGAGATGAAGGGCGCGCACCCGCACGACGTGGCCACGATCATCGACCGCTCGGGTGTGGCCGTTCGGGCCGGTACTCATTGCGCCCTGCCGCTCTTGAACCGCTTTGGAACCACGGCCACATGCAGAGCGTCGTTTGCGCTGTATAATACGCCGCAGGAAATCGACACCCTTGCCGACGCGCTCGTGAAGGCGCAGGACCTGTTCGCATGACCGACCAGAAGACCGAGACCGTCCCCGACTCGCCGAATGCACCGGCGATCCAGTCCGCCATTCCGGGCGAGGAACTGGCGCGCCTGACTGACGACATCGTCGCGGGCCTGAAGTCCGTTTACGACCCCGAGATCCCGGTCGACATTTATGAACTCGGCCTGATCTACAAGGTCGATATCGCCGACGATCGCGCCGTCACCGTCGACATGACCCTGACGTCGCCGAACTGCCCGGCAGCCGTCGAGCTGCCCGGCATGGTCGAGAACGCGGTCGGTTCCGTGCAGGGCGTGGGTCCCGTGAAGGTCAATGTGACGTTCGATCCGCCCTGGGATCAGAGCCGCATGTCGGAAGAAGCCCGCCTTGCCCTCAACCTCTGGTGACCCTATCTATTTTGGGTAACGATCTGCCGGTAGAATGCCTGACATGAACATCCAGCGACCGAAGCCAGCGATTCTTACCATCACCGATGCCGCCGCCGGGCGCGTGCGCGAAATCGTGCGTGGTGCGGGCAAGCCCGTTGCCGGTGTGCGTCTTGGCATCAAGAAGGGCGGCTGCGCCGGCATGGCCTACACGATGGATATCGCCGAGGCCGCCAGCAAGGGCGACGACGTCGTCGACCTCGGCGAAGGCGTGCGCGTGCTGGTCGATCCGGCGGCCGTCCTGTTCCTGCTCGGCACCGAGATGGACTTCACGGTCGATAAGCTCTCGGCCCGCTTCGTCTTCCGCAATCCGAACGAGACATCTTCCTGCGGCTGCGGTGAGTCCGTGACACTGACTCCGGCCAAGCTTGAGCCCGCCGAGGGCCGCGCCTGAGCGTGGCCGACGTCGATCCCGACTATATCGGCGAACTCTTCTCCAGTTTCGGACCTGTTTCGGTGCGCCGTATGTTTGGCGGGGCCGGTGTCTTTGCCGACGGCCTGATGATCGCCCTGATCGCCCTGATCGCCGGCGGCGATATTTTCCTGAAGGCAGATTCCGAAACTTCTCCGGCGTTTGAGCGCGAGGGCATGAAGCCCTTCACTTACGGCGCCAAGCGCAGCCGGGTGACGATGTCCTATTGGCGGATGCCGGATCGCCTGCTCGACGATCAGGACGAGCTAGCCGAATGGGCTAAAGCCGCGCTTGGCGCGGCTCGGCGTTCGGCGGCGAAGAAGGCGGTTGTACGGAAGCGGCCGTCGCCCATGACCAAGAACATCAAGCGGCGAAAAGCCAGACGCTGATCAGGCGACCTGCGCCTCGAGGTCGACTTCGGCGTCGTCGAGCGCGGTTTCGGCAACGACGCAATTGCGGCCGCTGTGCTTGGCCGCGTAGAGGCAGGCGTCCGCGCGCTCCAGCAGCGTCGCGACCGTGTCGCCCTTGCGCCAGTTGGCGACGCCGAGCGAGATCGTGACGCGGCCGAGCGTCTCGCCGGTCGAGCGGCGCATCAATTCCTTGCCCATGACCGCGCGGCGGATGTTGTCCGCGACTGTCACGGCGGCCATGAGCGCCGTGCGCGGCAGCAGCACGACGAATTCCTCGCCGCCGTAACGGGCCGCCACGTCGTGGCCCTTTACGTTCTGCTTCAGGGCGATTGCGACGAGACGCAGCACTTGGTCGCCGGTGAGATGGCCGTAGGTATCGTTGAATTTCTTGAAGTGGTCGATGTCGGTCAGGATCAGCGACAGCGGCGCTTCGGACTTCTCCGACTCGTCGATGAAGGTCTTGATCGACTCTTCAAAAAACTTGCGGTTGGCGAGCGTGGTCAGCGGGTCGGTCAAGGACTCCGTTCGCACCACCTCTAGATTTTCCTGAAGGACGTTGATCTCTTCGCGCGAGTCGACCAGCCGCTTTTGCAGCGTCTGGTTTGCTTCCTCGACTTCCTTCGTCGCGCGCACGAGGGTTTCGACGATGAAGCGCAATTGTTCGCGGTCGCTCGAGGTCACGATCTCGCGGTGAGCGCCGGCGAGCGATTGCGAGAAGTCGTTCGAATTGCCGATCGCCGCTTCGATCATCGTTACGACATGCTCGATCTCGCCAACGATCCGGGCGCCGACCTGGTCGACGCGGTCGCAGAAGCGGGCGGCAGAGAAATGCTTGTCGTAGACCGCGGACAAGTCCTGTTCGGTCAGGCGCCCGGCGCGGACAAGCGTATCGTTGATGCTCTGATTGAGCTCGGCATTATGGCCGGTGGCGTAGGTGTACCAGATTTCAAAATTGCGGGGCGTCGCCGGCTGGCGCAATGCCCGGATCTGGCCCATCGCCGTTTCGGCGTAAGCGATCGTGCGGCCATGTTCTTCGTTGTCGGTCACGTCACAAACACCCACCGCCAAGGCGCCTGCATCCGAAGAGAGGCAGGCGACATTGCCAATCGATTGGACGGAACCCTAGGCCGCGATGATGAACGGTCGGTAAATCGGCAAACGTCGACCGCTTCCTGGAGCGGTTGTTAGCCCGCTTTCACGGGCACGGGGCGCAGCAGGAAGGCCGGGAGGTGGCTGGCCACAGGATCGCCTGCCGGGTCCGCTGCCGGGCGGCGAGGCTCATTGCGTTCGCGCGGCTGTGGCGGAGCAGAATCACGCTGCGGCTGAGACGGTGCAGAATCGGGCTGCGCCTGCGGCTTCTCGGGGCGGGCCGGACGTTCCTCGCGCCGGTTGCCGCGCCCCTGGCGGCCACGCCCTTGGCGCTCCGGCCGGGGCGCCTCGCCGGCGTCCGGTTGAGCCTGCGCCGGCGCGTCTTTCCATTCGATCTTGCGGCCGATCAGCTTTTCGATCGCCGCGACCGACTTGGAATCGGCGGAGGAGGTGATGGTGAAGGACGCGCCTGCGCGTCCGGCGCGGCCGGTGCGGCCAATGCGATGCACGTAATCTTCGGCATGATGCGGTACGTCAAAATTGAAGACATGGCTCACATCCGGAATGTCGAGGCCGCGCGCGGCCACGTCGCTCGCAATCAGCAGCGTGATTTCGCCCTTGCGGAACGACTCCAGCGCATTCATGCGCGAGCGCTGATCCATGTCGCCATGCAGCGCAATCGCCGAGAATCCGTGACGCAGCAAAGAACGATGCAGCTTCGCGACTTCCGTCTTACGGTTGCAGAAGATGATGCCGTTCTTGATCGTCTCGCCGCGGATGAGGGCGCGCAGTACTTCGCGCTTCTTAGCCGGATCGGAAGCGGATGAGACGAGTATTTGGGTGATTGCTTCCAACGTACTGGCCGGCTTCGCGACCTCGATCTTGACTGGGTTCGTCAGAAACTGGCCGACGAGCCGCTGGATCTCGGGCGGCATGGTGGCGGAGAAAAAGAGCGTCTGGCGGGTAAAGGGCGTCAGCTTGCAGATGCGCTCGATGTCCGGGATGAAGCCCATGTCGAGCATACGGTCGGCCTCGTCGATCACGAGCACCTCGATGCCGGAGAGAAGCAGCCGCCCTCGCTCGAAGTGATCGAGCAGACGGCCCGGTGTTGCGATGAGCACGTCCACACCGCGCGTCAGTTTCGCATCCTGGTCGTCGAACGAGACGCCGCCGATCAGCAGCGCCATGCTGAGTTTGTTATTCTTGCCGTATTTTACGAAACTCTCCTCGACCTGCGCCGCGAGTTCGCGCGTCGGCTCCAGGATCAGCGTGCGCGGCATGCGTGCCCGCGCGCGGCCTTTTTCGAGGAGGGTGAGCATCGGCAACGTGAAAGCGGCGGTCTTGCCGGTGCCGGTTTGGGCGATGCCGAGAACATCGCGCCGCTCAAGGACGTGCGGGATGGCCTGCTGCTGAATGGGGGTCGGGATCGTATAGCCGGAGGTGGCGACGGCGGCTTGCACCTTGTCGCTCAGTCCGAGTTGGTCAAAAGACATCTAGTTCCGTGTCTGGCGCGCGTGGCGCGCTCTCGTGCGGCGCTCCGGGATGGCGAGTCATCTGAGCCAGCCGTCGCGGATCGAAGGCGGCAAAAATCGACGGGGAGGAGCGCGGGAATCCGATAAGGCCGGTCGACGCAGGGAAGATAGGAACAGGGGGCGCGAAGTCAATGTCGAATCAAGCATATTTGCGTTGGTGCAGGCGATTGGCTGGCGGCAAGGTGAACACGGCAACAACCGGCGAGGGTGCTCGATGACACCGATCCTTCTGGTTCCGGGCCTTGGCTGCTCGGCCCGTCTATATGCGCCGCAGGTGCCTGCGCTTTGGCAGCTTGGGCCCGTCACCATCGCCAACCACACGACCTCGAATTCGATGGCCGGAATCGGCAAGGCAATCCTCGACCAGGCGCCGCCCCGGTTCCACCTTGTCGGCCTTTCGATGGGCGGCTACATCGCCTTTGAACTCCTTCGTCAGCAGCCTGAGCGGGTCGCGAAGCTCGCATTGCTTGATACGGGCTCGCGTGCCGACGTGCCGGAGCAGAGCGAACGCCGGCGGAAGTTCATGGCCATGGCCCGCGAGGACCGGCTCGGTCTGATCAATGAGACACTCTGGCCGATCCTCGTTCACGAATCGCGGGCCGGGGACCGCGAGCTTCGGGCGACCGCGGACGCCATGATGGATGAGACGGGTGCCGCTGCCTTCATCCGGCAGCAGGAAGCGCTGATTAGTCGGCCCGATTCCCGCCCCGGCTTCGGAGCGATCCACCACCCGACCCTGGTCATCGTCGGCGACGGCGATCGGCTGACCCCGCCCGAGCTGAGCGCGGAGATCGCAAATGGCATCATGGGCGCCAGGCTCGAGACGGTGCCCGAGTGCGGTCATCTCTCGACCCTGGAACGGCCAGAGGCGGTCACCAAGTTGTTGTACGACTGGCTGGCGGACTGACCATTGGTTGTGTCGGTTTGTGCCGCGCTGCGGGAGACCCGCCGGTACCGCCGCGCAAATCCCGTGGCGCTCGCCTCATAATTGTGGCACAAATGACGTGGGTCTGGATTACGGCGAGGTTCTCACTTTACCGACATCGAGTTTCGGCCGAGAGCTTTAGCCTGCCGTGGCACCATCACGGACTGCTGACGACCTTTTCCAAAACATCGATGCCAACCCCGTTGTGCGCGCGAGCGCAGATGATCGATCAATTGGACTTAGAAAGGTCTCTCGATGGCCACCGGAACAGTCAAGTGGTTTAACGCTCAAAAAGGCTATGGCTTCGTCCAGCCGGATGATGGCGGCAAGGACGTGTTCGTTCACATCAGTGCAGTCGAACGGGCAGGGCTCTACAATCTGAACGAAGGCCAGAAGGTTTCGTTCGACGTCGTGAAGAGTCCGAAGAACGGCAAGGAAGCGGCGGACAATCTCCGCGCGCTCTGACGCCAACCAAGCTGTCTGAAGATTTATCCGGCGCGAACCTCGCGCCGGATGTCAGACCTTTTTAGCCGACCTGCAGCTCGGCCTTGATCTGATATTGCTGCGTCGTCTGCGGATTGCTGAGCAGACTCTTCCGCTCAATCGTCCCTTCATGGCTGATCGTCTCGAGCAGCGCGAGGATGCGCACGACCTTTCCGCCCGCGTCGCCGAATGGCAAAAGCAGCCGCTCGTACAGGATCGGGCGATCCGCGGCATCGATCATTTTCGACACCGTGTAAATCGGCAGGCCTGTTGCAACGGCATGCTCGTAGGTCTCTAATGTCCGCGCGCGCGCAACATCGGGCAAGGTCTCGTCGAGGAACTTTCCGGCGCACGAACTCGCAAACATCGAGCCGACATTCTTGCCGTGATCGACAATCAGGAAGCGGTGCGCCCCGTTGTGCGGCTGTACGTCGAGGACCGAGAGGTCGTCGCGGCAGGATTCCGCCGCAGCCAGGTCGAAAGCGGTCGCCAACGGCAGGACGCACCCGTTCCGGAGCCGCTTCCAGTGGCCCAGGAGCCAGCGCTGCTGGATCGATTTTATGATGTCGGGGGAGAGCCGCTGATAGGCCTGCATGAGCCGCGATTCACCGACAGGTAGAATTATCTCGCCGACCTAAACCAGAAATTAGCGGGTAAGCCAAGCATAATGCCCCGGAATTGCCGCGAACGATGAGGCTCAATGCGCGAATGCGCGCGGCCGGGTTCAGACTGTTGTGCGTGACGGGCGGGTTCGTCCTGCTCGGCGGATGCTTTGGCGGCGAGCATCCGAACCCAAGCCGCTATGAATATCTCTACATCGACGGTGCTTTCCAGGGACCCTACAAGGCGTTTCCAGCCGGCGCGGAGCGCCTGGACTGGAAATGCTACGATGACCGCTCCAGGCGCGAATTCGATTGCACCTTTGTACGCGGCGGGTGGGAATACTACCGCTACATTTACCGGGCGCGGAGCTAGCCGGCGCGAAGCGGCGATCGGGCGCGGAGAACCCTGTGGACGCAGGCCGTTCGAGTCTGTAACCGCTTGGTTCCCGAATGAATCGCACGCCTGCATCGCCTCGCATCCCATGAAATCATCGAAGTCCCGCCGCGCCTACCGCATCGGCCGCGCGCGTTCCGGTCTCGGCCTGTTCGCGACGCAGGAAATCCCGAAAGGCCGCTTCATTGTCCAGTACACGGGGCCGAAGCTCACCAACGAGCAGGCCGACCGGGCGGAGAACAAGTATCTCTTCGAGTTGAACAACCGCTGGACCATCGACGGCAAGTCGCGGAAAAACGTCGCGCGCTACATCAACCATTCCTGCCGGCCAAATGCCGAGGTCTATTTCGTCGGTCACGAAATCAAGATCCGCTCGCGCAAGAAGATCGAAGCGGGCGAGGAGATCGCCTACGACTACGGCAAGGACCACTGGAACGCCTACATCAAGGACAAGGGCTGCCAGTGTCCCAAGTGCCGCGAGAAGCGGGCGGAGGAACGGGCGCGCAAACGCAAAAGCGCCGCGCGCCGGCGCAAGGCGAAATCGAAGCGCGGGAAACACTGACTCTCAGGCGTTGGGCGAAAACTTTTCGCGGCCGATGAACCGCAGGCCGATCTCATCCTGCCGCTGCCAGACGAGTTCGCATTGGCGGAAGAGGTTGCCGCGGCGCGACAGCGACAGCACGAATTTCGAGTCGATCGAAGGCGAAGGAATGCCGGGCTTCGTCGAGAGCCGCAGCCGCGCGCCTTCCTGCGATACGTCGGCGAGGTCGCATTCGCAGACGAGCGAACCGTCTTCGCGCAGAATAGCGACGTGCATCTGCATCGGCCGCCGCCAGCTTCGCCGCTTTTCCGCGCTCACGTCAGCCCCCGCATTTGCGACGCGAACCTAGCCTGTTCGCGGCGTGCGCGGAATTCATTCCCTGCAAAATTGCGTGAATAGCTGGGCGCAATATTGCGAGAAGTCGAGGCCGCAGCACAAAACTTGTGCAGCAGGCCTGACCCAATAGAACGATTCAAATTTCAAACAGCCGACTGCGTTCTCGCGGCGTGGTTTCGCCCGAGGGATCGTCAGTCTCACCGCCCACGTTGAGGGGCGCACGGGACGCCGGGTCCTCGAAGGACCCGCGGACCCCGGCGCCTCGCGACACCGAGGCTTGCCGAGATCTTTAGACCGCAAGTCCGCCGGTCGCCCGGCGTCCCGCGC
>Ga0307505_10000739_pt1 | contig 32717 bp, 31 predicted proteins | sample 23_S_MG_FD_202183 | JGI IMG/M metagenome (GOLD analysis project Ga0307505, IMG submission 202183) | Soil microbial communities from Populus trichocarpa stands in riparian zone in the Pacific Northwest, United States - 23_S | ecosystem: Environmental > Terrestrial > Soil > Riparian zone > Trees... | reverse complement strand
TTGGAGCGCGGCTGGGTCGACGTGTTCCGCCGTCTGGATGACCGGCCAGACCAGTACACATGGTGGAGCAACCGCGGACAGGCGCGCGCGAACAACGTCGGCTGGCGTATCGACTACCAGATCGCCACGCCCGGGCTGGCGGCGCGCGCGCAGCGTGCCGAGATCTACACGGCGCAGCGCTATTCCGATCACGCACCGCTGCTGATCGACTACAGCGGCAAGCTGTAGATCCCGATGCGCCAGCCGGCCTTCCTGCGTGACCGCCTGCCGGAGCGCATCGAGGGCCGTGCGCTGCTGTGGTACGCGTTGGCGCTGGTGGTGCTGCTCGCGCTGCTGGGGTGGGGGTTGGCGAAGGTCGCACCGCCGCCGCCGCCGCGGCAGGTCGTGATGAGCACCGGCGCGGAAGACGGTGCGTACCACCGCTATGCGCTGCGCTACCGGCAGGTGCTCGCGGACCGCGGCCTGCAGCTGATCCTGCGGCCGTCGTCGGGCGCACAGCAGAACCTGGAACGGCTGCGCAGCGGCGAAGGCGGCGTGCAGGTGGGGCTGGTGCAGGGCGGACTGGTGCTGCCGGAGGATGCCGAGCGCCTGGTCACGCTGGGCAGCGCGTTCTTCGAGCCGATCTGGGTGTTCTACCGCGGCACGGCGCCCATCGACAACATCGCGAAGCTGCGCGGACAGCGCCTGGCGATCGGCGCGCCCGGTTCGGGCACGTACGCGCTGGGCTTGTCGGTGGCGCGCAACAACGGGCTTGCGCAGGCACCGACGACGCTGCTGGAACTGGGGGGCCTGGCGGCGGCCGATGCGCTGATCGAAGGCCGGATCGACGCGGCGCTGCTCGTCTCCGCCATCGACGGACAGGCGGTGCAGAAGCTGTTGCGCGTGCCGGCCGTGCGCGTGATGAACATGCGACGCGCCGACGCGTACGTGCGCCGGCTGCCGTATCTGCACAAGCTGGAGCTGCCCGAGGGCGTGGTCGACCTGGCCGCGGACATTCCCGCGCAGCCGCTGACGATGATCGCGCTGACCGCCAATCTCGTTGCCCGCGAAGACCTGCATCCGGTGGCCATCGAGCTGCTGCTGCAGGCGGTGCGCGACGTGCACGGCGGGCCTACGCTGCTGCACTCGGCCGGCCGTTTCCCGTCGCCGATGGACGTGGAGTTGCCGCTGTCCACCGATGCAGACCGCTTCTACAGGGAACGGCCATCGCTGCTGCGACGCATCCTGCCGTTCTGGGTCGCGGTGTGGGCGGAGCGCGCGCTGTTCATCCTGCTGCCGCTGCTCGCCATCGCCATTCCGGCTTTCGCGTACCTGCCGAAGATCTATGCATGGCACATCAACAGCAAGCTGGACCGCTGGTATTCGGAGCTGAACCGCATCGAACACGAGGCGCTGGCACCGGGCGCCGATCACACGTCGCTGATGGCACGAATGAACGAGGTCGATGCCCGGCTCAATGTGCTGAAGGTGCCGAAGCGTTACCTCGCGCCGCTGTACATGCTGCGCATGCACGCGAGCTACGTACGCGACCTGCTGAGCACGCGCAGCCCCGTGGAACAGCCTCGCTGACGTGCCGCCGCAGCCCGCGGCCGGTGCGTCAGCTCAGTCGCGCAGCCACGTCCAGCAACCGCCGCAACACCCGCGTCACCATCTCGGCCTGCGCAGCGTCCTTCAGGCTGCCGTCGGCCGCGAACGCCTGGTGCGCGCGCGACAGCGTCAGCTGCTCGGTGATCACCAGCATGTTCAGCCGGTGCAGCGACTGGCGCAGGTGCGCCAGTCCACTGACGCCACCGAACCCGCCGGGGGAGGCCGCCATCAGGCCCGCCACGCGCCCGCCGAAAGCGTCCGCCTCCTTCACGCGCGACATCCAGTCGATGGTGTTCTTCAGCAGCGCAGGGATCGATGCATTGTTCTCGGGCGACACGAACAGCACGGCCTCGTGCTTGCGGAACAGATCCACCAGGTCGCGCGCGGCCTGCGGCTGGCCCTGCGCGGCTTCGAGGTCGCCGTCGTAGACAGGCATCGGATAGTCGCGCAGGTCGATCAGCGTGACATCGGCGCCGATCGCGCGCGCCGCGCCGGCCGCGACGGCAGCCAGCGCCTTGTTCAGCGACCCGGTACGGGCGCTACCGGGAACGATCAGCAGGCGCGTGGCTTCAGCCATGTTCGATGGAACGCAAAGTCGCAAAGCGCGATGCTAGCGCGTGCGCCCCACTACACTGCGCACGCATGTCCGTTTCCCCGCGTCCCGTCCACGCGCCGCCTGCCGCGGCGGCTGCGCCGCGCCGCTCGTGGCGCGCGGTGCTGCGTGTCTATGCGGAGCCCGCGGCGCTGCGCATGTTCTTCCTGGGCTTCGCTGCGGGATTGCCGTTGCTGCTGGTGCTGGGCACGCTGGCTTTCCGGCTGCGCGAGGCCGGCATCGATCGCACGACCATCGGTTATCTGTCATGGGTGGGGCTCGCATACGGCTTCAAGTGGGCGTGGGCGCCGCTGGTCGATCGCCTGCCGCTGCCGTTGCTGACGCGCGTGCTGGGACGGCGCCGCAGCTGGCTGCTGGTCTCGCAATTGGTCATCGCCGCCGGACTGGTCGCGATGGCGTTCGCCGATCCTGTCGCCGGGTTGCGTGCCCTGACCCTTGCCGCCGCGGTCGTGGCCTTCGCATCGGCAACGCAGGACATCGCGCTGGACGCGTATCGCATCGAGTCGGCGCGCGTCGAGAAGCAGGGCGCGCTGGCCGCGATGTACCAGACTGGCTACCGGCTCGCGATGATCTGGGCCGGCGCCGGCGTGCTGTGGATCGCGGCGCGCGCGGCGGGCGGCGACGCGGCCTACAGTGCCGCCGCATGGACCACCGCGTATCTGGCGATGGCAGCCAGCATGGCCGTCGGTGTGCTGGCCGTGCTGCTGTCGCCGGAACCGGCGCCGGACGCGGCGCGCGCGCTGAAGGCCGAGGAACTGGTACTGGCAACGCGCATCGACGGCGCGGCGCCGTCGCGCCGCGCACGCCTGCTGGCCTGGCTGCAGAGCGCGGTCTTCGGTCCTTTCGCCGATTTCCTCGGCCGCTACCGCTGGCATGCGCTGCTGCTGCTCGCGCTGATCGCCACCTATCGCATCTCCGACGTGGTCATGGGCATCATGGCCAACCCGTTCTACGTGGACATGGGCTTTTCCAAGGACGAGGTCGCCGCGGTATCCAAGTTCTACGGCGTCGTGATGACGCTGGCCGGCGCCTTCCTCGGCGGCGCGCTGGCGCTGCGCTTCGGCGTGATGCGCATCCTGATGCTGGGCGCGGTGCTGTCCGCGCTGTCGAACCTGCTGTTCGCGTGGCTCGCGACGCGCGACCATGACCTGACGGGCCTGATCTTCGTGATCTCCGCCGACAACCTGTCGGCGGGCATCGCATCGGCCGCCTTCATCGCCTATCTGTCGGGGCTGACTAACGTCGCGTACTCGGCCACTCAGTATGCGCTGTTCTCGTCGGTGATGCTGCTGCTGCCGAAGTTCATTGCCGGGTTCTCGGGCGCGTTCGTCGACGTTCACGGCTACACGGCGTTCTTCGTCGCGACCGCGACGCTGGGCATCCCGGTACTGCTGCTGGTGTGGCTCGCGGGCCGCGTGAAACCCTTCTCCGACAGGGCGCCGCTACCGGCGGGTGAGGGCAGGTCGCCTTCGGCTCAGGGCTCGCCGTCCCAGTAGTCCAGATCGCTGTCGGGCCGGTGCATGCGCCCCTCGCCCAACAGCGGACCACCGTTGCGTCCCACGTCGGTCAGGTACTTGCCCGAATCCGGGTACTCGCAGACCTCGGGTACTTCCATCGTGCTGATGGACAGGTACTTCAGCGGCGCGTCCGACGTGTTCAGGATGTGGTGCGGATACTCGGGTCCCGGCGGAATCGTGATGACGTCGCCGGCGCGGATCGGAATCATCTCGCCGGCCACGCGCAGCGTGCCTTCGCCTTCGACGATGATGAACATCTCTTCCTGCGCGTAGTGGAGGTGATAGGGGCAGGTGCGCTTGCCCGGCGGCACGATGTCGAAGCCGGCACCCAGCTTGCGCGCCACCGTACCCGCGCGCGCGCCGGCCACCGATCCGTAGCGTCCGCCGTCGTACAGCGGCGCGCGCGTCGAGGTCTTCAGTTCGATGTCGTTGAAGTTGCGAATCAGTTTGTCGCGTAGGGAATGGGGCATGACGGTCTCTCACTCATCGCCTTGCAGCAGCACCGGTCGGTCGACCATTCTGCCATTCACCTGCACCGCGCCACCGTGCGCGGCCGCCGCGGCGGCCATCACGCGATCTGCCGCGGATGAACGCACAGCTTCGCGCCCGAAGCCGAACCGTCGCGCGCGCAGCGTGTCTGCGATCAGCAGCACCTCGTCGAGCTACTCATCGTTCAAGAGAGCGTGTCGCCAGAACGACTACTCGTGCAGCGAACGTGGCAGCAGCTACACCGGATTTCGCTCTATCAGTTGTCTGGCGATGATGATGCGCTGTATCTCGTTGGTACCCTCGCCAATCAGGAGCAGCGGTGCATCACGGAAGTAACGCTCGACGTTGAATTCCTTGGAGTAGCCGTAGCCTCCATGGATGCGCATTGCTTCCAGCGCGTTCTCCATCGCCGCCTCGGTCGCGAAGTACTTGGCCATGCCCGCTTCCATGTCGCACCGCTCGCCGCGGTCGAAGGCCCGGGCCGCGGATTCGACCAGCAGCTTGGCGGCCTCGACCCGAGTGGCCATCTCGGCGAGCTTCAGCTGAATGGCCTGATGCTCGCAGATCTGCTTGCCAAAAGTCTTGCGTTGCTGTGAATAGACCAATGATTCCTGCAACGCCGCCCGCGCCACGCCGACGCCTCGTGCCGCAACGTTGATGCGTCCCAGCGCCATTCCCGACAGCACCTGTTGTAGCCCGCGGCCCTCCACACCGCCGATCAGCCTGTCGGTCGATACGCGATAGTTCTCGAACAGCAGCTCGCAGGTATCGATGCCCCGGTAGCCGAGCTTCTCCAGCTTGCGCGTCACCTTGAAGCCCGGCCCCTTCTCGGCGATGAGGAGGCTCATGCCCTTGTGGCGCGGCTGCGTCCTGGGATCGGTCTTCACCAGCAGCGCGAGGCAGTTGCCATACATGCTGTTGGTGATCCACGTCTTTGCGCCGTTAACGACGTAGTGATCGCCGTCGCATACGGCGGTCGTGCGAATTGCCTGCAGGTCGGTGCCGCAGTCGGGCTCGGTCAGCCCGACACCGCCGCGCAATTCGCCGGTGGCCAGCCGCGGCAGCCAGATCCGCCTCTGTTCCGTGGTGCCGCTGCGCTGCACCGCCGAGGCCATGATGAGATGCGAGTTGATGATCCCGGAGACCGACATCCAGACCGCGGATATGCGCTCGATGATCTTTGCGTAGGTGACGGTCGACAGACCGAGGCCGCCGTACTCGGCGTCGATGGTGCAGCCGAACAGTCCCAGGGTCTTCATCTGCTCGACCAGTTCGGCCGGATAGATATCGTCTTTCTCCAGCGCGTGCGCGTGCGGGCGGACCTCGATCTCTAGAAAACGGTCGACCGCGTCCAGAACGACCCGTTCGTAGTCGACGTCCTGTGTCACTTTCGATTCCCCATTATGTTCACGCGCTGCCGAGTATGACGATCGAGCAGACGTTCAGGTGAGGCAGACCGCCCAGGTTGTGTGCGAGTCCGAAGCCCGGCAGGTCCACCCGTTGCCGCGGACCGGCCCGTCCGAGCATCTGTAGATAGATCTCGTAGAGCATTCTCAGACCGGAAGCGCCGATCGGATGCCCGAAGCACTTCAACCCGCCGTCGATCTGGCATGGCATCCGGCCCCCCGCGTCGAAGAAACCGTCCAGCACGTCCGTGATCGCACCACCTTCCTGCGACACGAACAGATCTTCCATGGTCACCAGTTCGGTCACCGAGAAGCAGTCGTGCGCTTCGATGAGCCCCAGCTCGCTGCGCGGGTCGCGGATGCCGGCCTCCTCGTACGCGCGCTTCGCCGCAATGCGGGTCGTAATGAAGTGGCTGCCATCCCAGGAGTTGTGCTGTGCTTCGAGTCCATTCGAGACCGCGAGCTGCAACGACTTGACGAGCACACCGGACCGGCCGAGGCTCGCTGCGATGGCAGGGGTGGTGACGATCGCACACGCAGCGCCGTCGGATACGCCGCAGCAGTCGAAGATGCCGAGCGGCTCGGCGACCATCGGTGCGTTCAGCACATCGTCGATGCTGATCCGGTTGCGCAGGTGCGCCTTCGGGTTGCGCGTGGCGTTCTCGTGGCTCTTTGCCGATACATGGCCCATCGCGCGCTTCATGTCTGCGGGATCGACGCCGTGCTTGGCACGGTAGGCGCTCGCCAGTTGTGCGAACGCGCCCGGGGCGGACAGATTGGGCCAGTAAAAGCCATTGACCACGCCGCGGCTACGCTGTGGCAGCCCACCGTAGCCGGTGTCCTTCAGCTTCTCGCAACCCAGCGCCAGCGCGATGTCGCAGGCGCCGGAGGCAACGGCGTACGCGGCGCCGCGAAACGCTTCCGATCCGGACGCGCAGTAGTTCTCGACACGTGTGACGGGTATGTTGGGCAATCGCAGCGCGACCGACAGCGGCACGCCCGACTTGCCGACGTGCTGCTCCTCGATCGCGGTCGCGAGCCACGCCGCCTCGATCTGCCGCTTCTCGACGCCCGCGTCGGCCAGTGCTTCGCTGAACGCCTCCAGCATCAGGTCTTCTGCATCGGCATCCCAGCGCTCGCCGAACTTCGAGCATCCCATGCCGATGACGGCAACCTTGTCGCGTATCCCGCGGCTCATGTTCTCGACTCCGCGACGCGGGGCACCGCCTTCCAGAAATACCGTCTGAAGCCGCGCGTGGCGTCCCGCTCCTTTATGCGGAAAGCCATTTCAACGGGCTGCCCCACCTGCAGCTCCGAGTCCAGAACGTCGGTGAGATCGGCCATGAAGCGGCCGCCGCCGTCGAACTGCACCATGCCGTAGTACTGCGGCGGATCGGGACAATAGGTGAGCACGTCCGCGGTGAACGACTGCAAAGTACCGATCAGATCCGCGAAGCCGTAGGGTTCCTGCTCGCCGACGGCCTGGCAGGCCGGATTGACGCACACGCGACTGCGCGGAAACTGCGGCGTACGACACGTCGTGCAGCGCCCCCCGACCAGCGCAACCATGTCGCGGTGGCGATGCAGCGCCGAAAGCGCCGTGGCCTTGTCCACCTCGGCGCGCATGCCGCGATCCAGCTCGACCAGTTCGTTCAGTGCAAGGTACCGGAAGTAGTTCGTCTCTGCCGTCCGGTGCGCGACGGCGGCCTTCACGCCGTGCTCGCGCGCCGCCCCATGCAGGGCGTCGGTGGCCTCGAAGATCAACGCGTCGCTTCCCTGGCCGAAGCTGGCAACGAGAATGAGGTCGCCGGGCCGCGCGTCTTCCAGCGCGTCGATCAGGGCGAGCAGCGGTTGCGCACAACCGGCGTCGCCGACGGTTGACGTCAATTCGTCGTGCAGGGCAGTCGGCGCGATCGAGCAGCTCTTGGCGATGGCCCTGGCGGCTGCGCCCGACGCCGCGGCCGGCAAGCAGAGGCGACTGATCGAAGAAGGTGCGATGCCGCTGCGTTCCAGCACGGCCTTGATGCTGGCTGCCAGGATCGGAACCAGGCCTTCGTCCCGTATCCAGCGATCCTCCCACGCGTAGTCAAAGTGCCGGCCTTGTTCGCGAAACTGGTCGACGAAGTCGTCGATGGTGCAGACAGTGCCTACGGGTACGGCAAGTGCGTCTCCCTCGCCGATGACGAGCGCGGCAGCCGCATCTCCGTATAGCAGTTCCTGCCGGCTCGCTGCCCTCGCCTGTCTGCGCTCGCTGGCGACGATCAACGTCGAGCCGCCGCCTGTGGCACGGTCGAGTGCGGAGATCAGCGCGCCCGTCGCCGCGCGCCGCGAGCCACCGATGTCCAAGCTCCGCGACGACGACGGGAGGCGGAGCGCCTCGGCGAGCACGGCACTGTTCTGCCGGTCAGCGAACGGAAAGGACGTGGATACCGCGAATATCGCGTCCACGTCCGCGCGAGCCGCCGGCGGCAGGCACTTGCGCGCCGCGGCCACCGCGAGCGTCAGCGCGTCTTCATCCCAGTTAGCCATCGCTCGCTCGCCTTTGCCCAGCGCCTTCAGCGCGGGGTTGAACCACCCGACGGCCTCGACCACCGCCTGCCGCTGCAGGCGCCGGCGCGGCACGTACGCGCCGAAGGCAAGAATGCCAGGCGACGCTGCGGTCGTCATACCGGATCCCAGCTGAACACATCCGCCGACCGGTCCAGCGGGTAGAAGCTCGCACGCAGCGAAGGCAGCATGTGCTCGTTGATCGATTCCACCGTCCAGCCGTCCGAGCGATGCACGCTGCGCAGAGGCCGCGGCTGGCTCATCAGGAATATCTCGTTCTTACGCACGACGAAGACCTGCCCCGACACGTCTTGCGCGAGATCGCTGGCAAGGAACACGCACAATGGCGCAATCTTCTCCGCACCCATTGCCTTTATGCGCTCGACGCGCTGTCGTTCACTCTCGGTTTCAGTCGGAATCGTCCCCACCAGCCGGCTCCACGCGAACGGGCAAACGCAGTTCGAGCGCACGTTGAAGCGCGCCATGTCCAGCGCGATGGACTTCGACAAGCCGACGATCCCCATCTTGGCGGCTGCGTAGTTCGCCTGACCAAGGTTGCCGACCAGTCCGCTGGCGGACGTGAAGTGGACGAAGCTGCCTGAAGCTTGTTCCCTGAACAGCGCCGCCGCCGCGCGCGACAGGTAAAAGCTTCCGAGCAGGTGCACCTTCAGTACGGACTCGAAATCTTCGCGACTCATGCGATGGAACATGCGGTCGCGCAGGATGCCGGCGTTGTTGACAACGCAGTCCAGCCGGCCGTAGGTGTCCATTGCCTGCTGAACCATGCGCTCTCCGCTGCGCGAATCGGACACGTCATCCAGGTTGGCGCACGCGACGCCTCCTGCCGCGGCTATCTCAGCCACCACCTGTGCCGCAGGGCCAGCGTCAGCGCCCTGCCCGTCCGCTGCTGTTCCGAGGTCGTTCACGACCACGCGTGCGCCGTGCACGGCGGCGAGCAGCGCGATCTCGCGGCCTATGCCACGCCCGGCGCCGGTGACCACGATGACCTTGTCTTCCATGCTTCTGAGCGCCGTCATTCGTCGTTCCCTTTGCACGACTGTCCGGAGTCAACGCGCTGCCTGCGCTGCTGCGTCGGAAGGCGCGCTGATATATTGAAACGCTGCAGCCGACGGCCGCCCCTTGGACACGCGAAGACCATGAGCAAACCCTTCGCGCGCGGTCTTTCGGTCATTTCAGCGCTGGGACGCGGCAACGGCCGCCATACGATCGCCTCCGTTGCGACATTGACGGACCTGCCACGCGCCGTCGCCCGCCGGATTCTCACCACGCTGTGTGCCCTCGGCTATGCGGACAGCGACGGCCGCGAATTTCGACTGACGCCGCGCGTCCTGACGCTCGGCCTGTCGTACCTTGCTTCGTTGCCGTATCTGGCGCATGCACAGCAGGTTCTCACCGAAACGTCGCACGAACTGGGCGAATCCTGCGCGATGGCGCTGCTGGATGACGGCGAAACCGTGTTCATCTTCAGGATTCCGACACGGAAAGTGCTTTCTCCGCGCCTCGTTCCCGGCAGCCGGCTGCCGTCCTACGCGACATCGCCCGGCCGCGTGCTGCTGTCCCAGCTGGACCGGCGACACGTCGAGCAATACCTGAGGCAATCCGATTTGAAGCGCTACACGGATCGCACCCTGACGACCGTGCCCAGGCTGATGAAAGAGTTGCAGCAGGTAGCCAGACAAGGTTATGCATGGGTCGACAGGGAATACGATCCGGCCATTGCCGGCCTTTCCGTCCCGGTGCGCAACGCCGAAGGAAAGACCGTCGCGGCGGTCTCGGCCAACGTGCTCGCGGAAGGTTGGACCGAGGAAAACGCGGTCAAGGCGTTTCTTGCCCCATTGCGCCGTGCGGCTGATTGCATAAGGTTCGATTGATCCCGGTCCCTGCACACTTTTGTCGCGTCAAATCGGCGACGAAGCCGATCGAGCACGCTCGTTGACAATAGTAGGCGTGCTGCTAGGATGTTCGCAAGACGTTTATTTAGTTCGTCTGGCGAACAACACTGACGACCACCGGCCTGTGCCTCCCCTCGGTTGCGGAGGGTGCAGCGGACCGCCTGCATCGTCCGTGCTCGGGGTCACTTCCATTCATGCTCTCCGGCTTGCGCGTGATCGAACTGTCGGCCTTCATCGCCGCGCCTTTCTGCGGCCTGACGCTGGCGCAGCTCGGAGCCGATGTGATCCGCATCGATCCTCCGGGAGGCAACATCGACATCGCGCGCGCGCCGCTGGCGCCGACCGGCCGCAGCCTGTACTGGGCTTTCCTCAACGCCGGCAAGCGGTCGGTGGAACTCGATGTGCGTCACCCGGCTGGCCGGCGCTTGCTGGGGCGGCTGCTCGGGGGCGGCGGCCCTGACGGCGGAATACTGGTCACGAACCTGCCGCTGGGCGAGGGCGAGTTGTCCTACGAATCACTGTGTCGCGATCGCTGCGATCTGATCATGCTGCGGCTGACCGGCTCGCCGGACGGCGGCAGCGAGGTCGACTACACCGTCAACGCGGGTGTCGGCTTCCCCGGTCTAACCGGCCGGTCGGACGAGGGGCCGACGAATCACGTGCTGCCAGCCTGGGATGTGCTGACGGGCCTGATGCTGGCAAACGCCCTGCTGGTCGCGGAGCGGACGCGTCGCCGCTCGGGCACGGGGAAGCTCATCAGCCTCGCGCTGTCGGATATTGCGATGTGGACCACATCGAACCTCGCGTATATCGCGGACGTGCAGGTGAACGCGGCGGCCCGCGGGCGCGATGGCAATTTCCTCTACGGCGCCTATGGCGATGCCTTCCGCACCTCCGACGATCGCCATGTAATGGTCGTCGCCATCTCCGACAGACAATGGAAAGCCCTGCTGAAGGCAGTGAAGCTGGAACGCGAGATTGACGAGGCGGCGCGCGCGCTGGGCTACTCCCTGGACGAAGAGCACGGCCGCTATGCGGCACGGCATTTCATTTCCGCCTGCCTGCGCCCGTGGTTCAGCAGGCGGACGCTGGCGGACGTGGAAGCGACGTTGCGTGCGGCACGCGTGCTGTTCGGCGTGTATCGCGACTTCCGGCAGATGCTGCACGAAGACAGCCGCTGCTCGGAAGACAATCCGATGTTCGCGCGCGTCGAGCACCCGGATATCGGCACCGTGCTGACGGCTGGCTCGCCGTTGAACTTCGGTGCGCGACGCCCTCCTGCCAGCGCGCCGCGGTTCGGCGCGGACACCACGCGCGTGTTGCAGGAGGCGGGGGTTTCGGATGTCGAGATCGGTGACCTCGCGCGTCAGGGTGTCGTCGGCCATGGCCGGATGGAGCACGAATGGCGCAATTCCTGAAATACGATGCCGCCGACGGCGTCGTCACGTTGACGATGAACCAGCCGGACAACCGCAATGCGCTCTCCGGCGATGTCGCCGAGGACTTCGAAGAAGCCTGCGCGCGCATCACAAGCGATTCGACGATCCGCGCCGTAGTCCTCACCGGCGCCGGCTCCTGCTTTTCGGCCGGCGGCAACATCAAGACGATGAGCGAGCGCTATGGTGTCGGTCAGGGCTCGGCCGCGAAGGCCAGACTGCGCGCGAAGCATGGAATACAGCGCATTCCGCTCGCGCTGTACGGTCTGGAGATCCCGACGCTCGCTGCGGTGAACGGCCCTGCCATCGGCGCCGGCTGCGACCTGGCGTGCATGTGCGACATCCGCATCGCGTCCAGCAGCGCCACCTTCGCCGAGAGCTTCGTAAAACTGGGGCTCGTGCCGGCTGACGGCGGCGCCTGGCTGCTGCCGCGCGTCGTCGGCATGTCCAGGGCCTCCGAGATGGCGTTCACCGGAGACACCATCGACGCCCAGCAGGCATTGGCGTGCGGACTGGTTTCCAGGGTGGTTGCCGCCGATACATTGCTCGACGAAGCGCGGCAGCTCGCGGCCCGCATCGCGGCGAATCCGGGACCGGCCCTGCGAATGACCAAGCGGCTGCTCCGGGAGGGACAGCATCTGCGGCTCGAGGCATCGCTGGAGCTCGCCGCCGCGTTTCAGGCGATCGCATTCCAGAGCAGCCAGTACCGCGAAGCGATGGCGGCGCGGCGCGAGAAGCGCAAGCCCATTTTCGACGACGAATAGCACGCGACCAATGCGCCTTGCCTCGATCCCCGTCACGACCATCGACCCGTCGCTGGACGGCCTGCGACTGGAAGTGCGCGAGTTCCTGCAGCGCCGACTCGGCGGACTCACGCGGGCGGCGCGCGCGAGCAACTGGCAGGGCGTCGATCCGCAGTTCAGCCGCGACCTCGGCGCGCGGGGCTGGATCGGCATGACATGGCCGCGGTGCTATGGCGGGCACGAGCGCAGCTCATTGGAGCGCTACGTCGTCACGGAGGAGTTGCTCGCTGCCGGCGCGCCGGTCCGGGCGCACTGGATCGGCGATCGCCAAACGGGTCCGATGCTGCTGCGTTACGGATCCGAGGAGCAGCGCGAGCGTGTGCTGCCCGGCATTGCGCGCGGCGAATTCATCGTCTGTGCCGGAATGAGCGAGCCGAATGCGGGGTCCGATCTGGCTTCGGCCCGCTGTCGCGCGACCCGCGTTGCCGACGGCTGGGTGATCAACGGCAGCAAGATCTGGACGTCGCTGGCGCACCTGGCGCACTACATGGTGGCGCTGCTCCGGACCGATCCGAATCCCGAGTCCAAGCACGCAGGGCTTTCGCAGTTCCTGATCGACATGCGCACGCCGGGCATCCAGGTCAGGACCATCCGCGACCTGCGCGGGCATCCACACCTTAACGAAGTGTTCTTCGACGACGTGCATGTACCGCACGGCGCGCTGATCGGGCAGGAGGGCGACGGCTGGAAGCAGGTGACGCACGAGCTCGCATTCGAGCGTAGCGGGCCGGAGCGTTATCTGAGCAGCATCCAGCTGCTCGTCGACATGCTGAATTCGGGAACCAGGGAGAACGAGCGCCAGGCGGTCAGCCTCGGCCGCCTCGTCGCGGAGCTGGTGACGCTGCGCAACATGTCGGTCGGTGTCGCGGCAATGCTCGGGCGCGACGAGGATCCGTCACTCGCCGCCGCGATCGTCAAGGATCTAGGCGGAAGCTTCGAACAGCGGATTCCGGAGGTTGCGCACGAGCTGTTCGATGTGGAGCCGGGCTTTGCCGATTCCGAACTTTCCAGCGTGCTCGGTGTGACCGAACGTGCGGCGCCTTCGTCATCGCTGCGCGGCGGAACGCGCGAGATCCTGCGCGGCATCATTGCGCGCGGCCTGGCGCTGCGATGAGCGATTCGCAGACGCTCATCGCGGAAAGCATCGATCGGATGCTGTCGGACCACGTCGACGCCGGCGTACGGGAGCGCGCGGAGCACGGCGAATGGCCGGTCGACCTGTGGGCATTGGTAGAAGGCGCAGGCTTCGCAGACCTGCTTGTACCCGAAGCCGAGGACGGCAGCGATTGGGCGGACGCCGGCGTGATACTGCGCGCGCTCGGCTACCACCGCGCTCCGCTGCCGCTGGCGGAAACGATGCTCGCACGCTGGCTGGCCCGATGCTGTGGCCTGCCGGACACGAAGGAGCCGTGCACGGTCCTCGAGCAGGACGGCACGGACGGGCTATCGCTCGACTGGAGCGCCGGTACGCTGCGCATCAGCGGCGCGGCGCGGCGCGTTCCGTGGGCGCGCACCGCGCGATGGCTGCTCGTCTCAGGCAGCGCGGGCAGTCAACGCGCGCTGGGTCTGGTAGATCTGTCCAGCAGCGGCGTTGCGCTCGAACCGGCGGCTGGTGTCGGCGGAGAGCCACGCGACCGTATCAGTTTCGAGGATTGCGCCTGCGCCGATGCACGGCCCATGCCGCGGGATTGGATGGCGCAGCCGATCCTCGTATTCGGCGCATTGAGCAGGGCCGCACAGATGGCGGGTGCACTGCGCTTCTTGCTCGAGCAATCGGTTCGCTATGCCGGCGAGCGGGAGCAGTTCGGCCGGCCGATCGGCAGGTTCCAGGCAATCCAGCAGATGCTCGCGGTTCTCGCGGGCGAAGTGGTGGCGGCGCAGACCGCGGTTGATCACGCGTGCCGCACCGTCTGCCTGACTGGCGGACGCTTCGATATCGCCATCGCGAAGATCCGCACCGGTCAGGCGGCGGGCGTCGGCGCTGCGATCGCGCATCAGGTCCATGGCGCGATGGGCTTCACCTACGAGCATGCGCTGCACTTCGCGACTCGAAGACTATGGGCGTGGCGCGCCGAGTATCACAGCGAAGCCTGGTGGGCCGCCGAGATCGGCAGGGAAGCCATGGACCGGGGCGGCGATGCGCTGTGGCCGTGGATCACGAGCCGCCACTGAGCACGTTGCGCGCAGGTTCTACGGAGATCCGCGATGCCCATCGACTATGCCAGGCTCAAGAACCGTCCGTTCCAGCTGCTCGAACACCGGTATTCGCAGCGCGACGCGATCCTGTATGCGCTGGGAGTCGGCGTGGGCAGCGACTGGCTCAACGAGAAGGAGCTGCGCTTCGTCTACGAGGACGGATTGATGGCGCTGCCGACATTCGCGAGCGTCCTCGCCTACCCGGGCTTCTGGCTGCGCGAGGCCGATACCGGAATCGATCACACCCTGGTGCTTCACGCCGAGCAGGAACTGGAGATCTACAGGACTTTGCAGCCTGAAGGGTTCGTCAAGGCCCGCACGGAGATCCTCGACGTCGTCGACAAGGGCCCGGGCAAGGGCGCGTTCATCTACTCGGCGCGCACGATCAGGGATGCACTGACCGACGAGCCCCTATGTCGGCTGCGTCAGAGCAGCATCGCGCGCGGCCAGGGCGGCTTCGGTGGCGCCAAACACTATCCCCGCCTGACGCGCCCGGTGCCGGACCGCGCGCCCGATCTGGTCTGCGAGCTCAGCACGCTGCCGCAGGCCGCGCTGATCTATCGCCTGTCCGGCGACTTCAACCCGCTGCACGCCTCACCCAGCGTCGCCCGCGCTGCGGGCTTCGACCGACCGATCCTGCATGGCATGTGCACGTTCGGCGTGGCCGCATACGCCGTGCTCAAGACCTGCTGCGACTACGACGTCGAGCGCTTTCGGGGCATCAGCGCGCGGTTCTCCGCGCCCGTCTTCCCTGGCGAGACGATCAGCACTCATCTGTGGGAAGAAGCGGAAGGCGTCGCTTTCTCGTGCTGGGTGCATGAGCGCAATCAGCGCGTACTCGATTGCGGATTCGTTCCGCTCACGTGACCGGCGCACCGGTCGCAGGATGCGCCGCAACATCGCAGTGACTCAAGACGCCCGTTGACACGGCCTGTGCCTTAACTTAGTGTTCGACCACTCGTCCTCCTGGCAACTTTTGTGTTCGTCTAGCGAACACATCTAACGCCTCTCTCTCCCCCAGCATCGCGAACGAACCGAGGAAATGGAAGTGAGTGCATTGATGTCGCGAAGGCTGCGGGTCGCCGGCACGTTCGAGGCGGTCTTCGACGACATGTACGCCAAAGGCTTCACCGACGGTCTGCCGGTCATCCCGCCCACGGAAGAAAGCGTCGCCGCCATGCTCGCCGGCGCGCAGGTCGGCGCCGACGAGGTGATCGCTGTCGTTCCGCCCGACAACCCTTCCGTAACTGCCGAGAAGGCGGCCATCAATGCGGTCATGGCCGGGTGCCTGCCCGAGTATTTCCCGGTCGTTCTGGCGGCGCTGAAGGCCGTCGCCGAGCCCGGTTTCAATCTGCTCGGCGTGCAGGCCACGACGAATCCCGTCGCGCCCGTGCTGGTGATCAATGGACCGATCCGCAACGATCTGAACATCAACTGCCGCCGCGGCTGCCTGGGACCGGGGTGGAGAGCCAACGCGACCATAGGTCGCGCACTGCGGCTGACCCTGATGAACTGCGGGGGCTGCCCGCCGGGTGACATCGACAAGGCCATTCACGGCATGCCCGGCAAGTTCACGTTCTGCTTCGGAGAACTGGAAGAGGACAGCCCCTGGGAGCCGCTGCACGTCGAGCGCGGCATGTCGCGCGAGCAGAATGCGGTTACGGCGTTCGGCGGGCAGGGCACGCAGAACATCCTCGCGTTCTTCCGCTCGCCGGAAGGCATCGTCCACGTGGTGGCGGACGGCATGCGCTGCTATGGGTACAACGGCTACCTGCGCGCGCTGGGCAATCCGCTGATCGTCATGACCCCGGGTCACGCGCGCATATTCGCGCAGCACGGCTGGGACAAGAAGCGCATCAAGCACGAACTGTTCACTCAGGCGCAGATTCCGCGCTCGCACATTCCCAGCGAGCAGCAGCTGCTGACGCCCGTATACGTCGATCACTCCCCGGACCAGATGTGCCTGCCATGCGAGTCCGAGGATGACATCGCCATCGTCGTGGCCGGCGGCCCCGAGGCGTATCACGTCACCTACATACCGAGCTTCGGCAATACGGCGCTGAGCACGGAAGAAATACTAGTTCCCCAAAGGAGCGGTCAATGAACGCAACGAGCGAAACCATCGAGTATCTGGACCCCACCTGCCCGCGAACCGGCGGAGATCTCGTAGTTCCGGCGGTCGGCACGCTGCAGGGCAAAGTCATCGCCTTCCTGAACAACGGCTGGAGCAGCTTCGCCAAGATAGGCGAGCGCATGCACGGCGCGCTGAAGGAGCGCCATGGCATCAAGGAGATGCGCACGTATGCGATCCCGTCAGCGATGCCTCCGGCCGCCGGCCTGCTGGATCGCGTTGCCGCCGAGTGCGACGCCGCCGTGGTAGGGATGGCCAATTGAGGGGCGTGCACGTCGTGGAGTCTCCATGACACGGCACAGTTGGTAAAGCGCGGCCTGCCCGCCGTCGTCGTCAATACCGAACAGTTCACCAAGCTCGCGAAAGCCGTGATGCGTTCGCAGAAGGTGCCTGAATCGATCGCCGTCGAGATCAAGGGAAATCCGGAGTTCGTCAGCGCCGAGGACCTCCAGAGGATCGCCGATGACGTGATCGAGAAAGTCGTTGATCGCCTGACGAAGAAGCATTTCGTCGTAAGAGAAGGCAGTACAGGAGGCGCAGGAAACTAGGCAGACATACCCCGGCCTCAGCGGCCATGTTCAGAAGATGGAGGAGACGATGAAGGCACTTCTGCGGGTTTTCCTTGCGGCCGCCGCGCTGGCATGTGGAGCAGCGAACGGCCAGAGCTTTCCGTCACGACCTGTCACGCTGGTCGTGCCCTACGCGCCCGGCGGCGCGTCCGACGTGCTCGCCCGGATCGTGGCGCAGGGGATGGCCGAAAAGCTGGGCCAGCCAGTGACCGTCGAGAACAAGGCTGGTGCCGGGGTGGTTGTCGGAACTCAGTTTGTCGCCCGTTCGAATCCGGACGGGTACACGCTGCTGATCACGACGCTTGCTCACGCGACCAATCCGAGCCTGTTCAAGTCGCTTCCGTACGATTCGATCAAGGACCTGCAACCGGTCGCGATGGTGGCGACGCTGCCGCTGGTACTTTGCGTCAATCCGAATGAGATCAAAGCGACGGATCTCAAAGGGGTGATCGAGTACTTCCGGTCGGCTCCCGGCAAGTACAACTACAGCTCCGGCGGCAAGGGAAGCATCGTTCACCTGGCGTCGGAGCTGTTCAACTCGCAGGCCAAGATCAAGGTTCAGCACGTTCCATACAAGGGAGGTGCGCCCGCAATGAATGCACTGCTCGCCGGTGAGGTCGCCTACTACATCGACGTGGTCTCCACCGCCCAGGGCTTCGTCAACAGCGGGAAGGTCAATGCGATCGCCGTGACGTCGAGCCAGCGCTCCCACGTGTTTCCGAACGTGCCGACGATGAGGGAAGCCGGCCTGACCGACTACGACGTCTCTACGTGGAACATGGTGTTCGCTCCACGCGGCGTGCCTGCGCCCATCCTTGCGCACCTGAATCGGGCGATCAATGCCGCGGTGGCAGACCCGGCCGTGAACAAACGCCTGCTGGATCTGGGCGCTGCACCGGTTTCCGACTCCACGCCGGAAAAACTGGAACAGTTCGTCAAAGAGGAGATGGTCCGCTGGGCAGAGATCATCAAGGCGTCAGGCACACAGCCGGAATAGCCGGGCTGTTTAATGGCGTACGCCAACCTGCAGATAACGAAGGCGGAGGGGGTCGGCGAGATCCTCATCGATCGGGACGACATACGAAATGCGCTCGCGCCCGAGGTCAGACGCGACCTGCTGGCATGCTTCGGAGATCTGGCGTACGACGACCAGGTCCGAGTCATCTTGCTGAGTGGTCAGGGCCACAGTTTCAGCGCCGGCGGCTCGATCCGCCACTTTGCCGAGCAGACGAAGAAGTCACCGCAGGAAGTGCGCGAAGAACTGGACGAGATCATCCAGCTGTTCCAGATCATTCCGCGGCTGACCAAACCGGTCATCGCAGCGGTGAATGGTCACGCGCTCGGAGGCGGCTGCGGCCTTGCCCTCTGCTGCGACATCACCCTTGCGTCGGACAGGGCCAGTTTCGGCTTTCCGGAAATCACGCGAGGCTTCGTTCCTGCCCTGGTGGCGGTCCCGTGCCTGCAGCGCGTGCCGTTGAAGAAGGCGACCGAGCTGCTGCTGTCGGGCGAAACGCTGAACTGCTCAGAGGCCGTTGCCGCGGGTCTGGCAAGCAGGTGCGTGCCGCACGAAGAGCTTCTGCCGGCTGCGCGTCAGCTTGCGCAGCGCCTCGCGGGCTTCAGCCCCAGTGCGATCCGCAGCCTGAAACAGCTTCTGTTCACTCTCGCGTCGTCCCAGTATGAGAGCGCGCTTTTCACGGCGAGGGAAGTGAGTGCGTTGATGAGATTCTCGAAGGACTTCGAAGCCGGCGTCGCCGAGTTTCTAGGCCGCAAGGAAGACAGCAAGTGAGCATCACTGAGACGGCGCCGGCGAATGCCTTGAACGAATGGGAGGCGCGCCGATCGCTCGAGGCGTTCGATATCCCCTTTGCGCCCTGCCGACTGGTGGGCGATGAAACGGAAGCTGTCGCTGCAGCGCGCGAACTGGGATTCCCGGTGGCCATCAAGGTTCACTCGGCCGCGATCCTGCACAAGACCGAGGTCGGAGGAGTGCACCTCGACGTTCCGGATGAACAAGGCGTGCGTCAGGCTTGCCTGGCCATCCGGCAGACGGTTGCCGCGCTTACGTCGGCGACGCTGGAAGGCTACCTCGTCCAGCGTCTGATCGATCCTGGCCTGGATCTGCTGCTCGGCGCGGCGCGTGACACGAGCTTCGGTCCTTATCTCCTTCTCGGGTTGGGCGGCATCTGGGCCGAAGTTCTGGACGACGTGGTGGCGATCGCCTTGCCTGCTTCGACCGAAGACGTTCTGCGTGCGCTTGACGGGCTACGGGCAGCGCCACTGCTGCACGGCGCGCGCGGCAAACCGAGATGCGACCAGCGGGCCGTTGCCGAGATCGCGTTGCGACTGGGCCGATACATGGCCAGTGATTCAACGGCGCTCGAGGTGGACATCAACCCGCTGCGCGTCTTTCCCGAAGGTCGTGGCGCAATCGCGCTGGACGCCAGGATCGTCAGAGGCGCGAGGACATCCGTCGAACGAGCAGCGCCGAACCGCGCAGCTTTGGAAGCCCTGCTCAATCCCAGGGGGGTGGTGGTGGTCGGGGTTTCCCGAGACCCGTCCAAGTTCGGGGCGCGGCTGGTCAACTCGCTAACTGCACACGGTTTCGAAGGTCCGCTGTGGGCCTTGCATCCCAGCGAGGCCCTGGTGCAGGGAATACCGGCGTTTCCTTCGGTCGAAGCAGCGAATCATCGCGCTGATCTGGCCTTCATCACACTGGACGGTAAGCAGACGGCCGGCGCTGTGCACGAAGTGGCGCGGGCGGGGGTGCGCGCCGCTGTGGTGTTTGCTTCGGGATTCGGCGAGTCGGGACCTGAAGGAGAAGTCCGCCAGGCGGAGCTGCTTGCGGTCGCGCGCGAAGCCGGCGTCAGCCTGCTCGGGCCGAACACGCCGGGTTTGATCAGCGATCCTGCGAAGCTCTATGGCTCGTTCGTGGGAACGATGACCATGGAAGGCCCTCGCAACGGGGATATCGTCCTGCTCACGCAAAGCGGTTCCGTTGGCAGCGCCCTGCTCGGCCGCGGCTGGGACAGAGGCCTTGCGTTCCGGGCCTGGATCGCGACGGGCGACGAGGCGGACATCGGCATCGAGCACCTGCTCGGTATCTATGCGGACGATCCCGGCGCCCGGGTGATCGGCATATTCGCCGAAACGATCCGCGACGGTGCGCGCTTTCGGGAAGCCGCCCAGCGCGCTCGTCGAGCCGGCAAGCGAATCGTCGCCTATGTCGTCGGACGTTCCGAACCAGGTCGTAGCGCCATTCAGTCCCACACCGGTGCTCTGGGCGGCAACCAGCGGCTGTATGACGCTGTCTTTCGACAGGACCAGATCAGCCGCGTTTCCGATCTGGATGAGATGCTGGACGCTCTGCAGGCGCTCTCTTGGTGTCCGTCGCCGGGAGGACGGCGCGTGGCCGTCGTGTCGTCGAGCGGAGCCTCCTGCGGAATCGCGGCGGACGATTGCGATGCGAACGGCCTAGAGCTGCCGCCGCTCGGAGCTGCATCCAAGGCGCGGCTGAAGTCCATCCTGCCGACCTTTGCATCGGCCAACAACCCCTTGGACGTGACCGCAGAGATCGTGACGCGCCCGGAACTGATGGCAGCCGCACTGAACGCCGTGGTGGATGGAGCGGCATATGACGCAGTGCTGGTCACGCTGGGGACGCAGCAGGGTCCCATGGCGCTGGAAGTGGCTCGTGCCATCGTCGACTTCCAGCGAAACCGCCAGCTGCCGGTGCTGGTAAGCCGGCTCGGCGCCGACAGCCTGAACCGCGACCTGCTCGAGTTCTATCGCCTGCAAAGGCTTCCCTTGTTCAGTACGCCGACGCGTTCGGCGCGTGCGCTCAAACATCTGGTTCAGCAGGCCGGAATCCTGGCGTCGGATACAGAATCAGCAGCTTGACGGTCGTTCTGTCGACGCCGAGTCCGATCGCCCCACCTTCCCTCGAACCTGTAGATCGCCACGGTCGCGCGCAGCGACGGCAGCGCGCCGACCGGGCGCCCGTCAGCCAGCACCGTACGTCCGGTGATCGTCAATCCCACGCGCGCGGCGAGGATCTCGAAGTCCTTCAGCGTGCACAGGTGGATGTTCGGCGTGTCGTACCACTGGTACGGAATGGTCTTCGACACCGGCATGCGCCCGGCCAGCAGCGATGCGATGTGCCGCCAGTGGCCGAAGTTCGGAAAGCTCACGACACCCTGCCGCGCGACGCGTGCCATTTCGCGCAGGATGCCTTCGGCGTCGTGCATCGCCTGCAGCGTCTGCGACAGTACGACGGTATCGAACATGTCGTCGGCGAACAGTCGTAGGCCGGCGTCCATGTTCTGCTGGATGACGTTGAGCCCCTGCTTCACGCACAGCGCGACGTTGTCGTCGGCGATGTCGACGCCATAGCCACGGCAGGAACGCGCGTCGCGCAGGTGCGCGAGCAGCGAGCCGTCGCCGCAGCCCAGGTCCAGTACGCGGCTGCCCGGCGCCACCCAGTCGGCGATCTGTGCAAGGTCGACGCGCAAAGTCATGAGGGATTGACCTCGCGCGCGATATTGTCGAAGTACGCGCGCACCACGCGGTGGTAGCGCGGGTCTTCCAGCAGGAAGGCGTCGTGGCCGTGCGGCGCGTCGATCTCCGCATAGGCGACGTCGCGCTGGTTGTCGATCAGGGCTTCGACGAGCTCGCGCGAGCGCTCGGGCGGAAAGCGCCAGTCGGTGCTGAAGCTCACCAGCAGGAAACGCGCGACGGCCGGCGCCAGCGCCTGCGCGAGGTTGCCGCTGGTGTGCCGCGCCGGGTCGAAGTAGTCCAGCGCGCGCGTGATCAGCAGATAGGTGTTCGCGTCGAAGTAGTCGCTGAACTTGTCGCCCTGGTAGCGCAGGTAGCTTTCGACCTCGAACTCCACGTCGTAGTGGAACTGGTAGTCGCCCGTACGCATCGCGCGGCCGAACTTCTCCGCCATGTCGGCGCCGGACAGGTAGGTGATGTGGCCGATCATGCGTGCGACGCGCAGCCCGCTGCGCGGCACCACCTTGTGCGCGTAGTAGTCGCCGCCATGGAAGTCCGGATCGGAGCGGATCGCCGTGCGCGCCACCTCGTTGAACGCGATGTTCTGGGCGGAAAGCTTCGGCGCCGACGCTATCGCCACGCAGTGGCGCAACCGCTGCGGATACTGGATCGTCCACGACAGCGCCTGCATGCCGCCCAGCGAACCGCCCATGACGGCCGCCCAGCGCTCGATGCCCAGGCGGTCGGCGACGCGCGCCTGTGCATGTACCCAGTCCTCCACCGTCACCACCGGGAAGCGCGCGCCGTAGTGCGTGCCGGTGGCTGGGTTGATGGACATCGGGCCGGTGGAGCCGAAGCACGAACCCAGGTTGTTGACGCCGACGACGAAGAAGCGGTCCGTATCCACCGGCTTGCCGGGCCCCACCATGTTGTCCCACCAGCCGACGTTGTCCGGCTCGTCCACGGTCGTACCGGCGACATGGTGCGACGCGTTCAGCGCATGGCAGATCAGCACCGCGTTGCTGCGGTCGGCGTTCAGCCGGCCGTAGGTCTCGATGACCAGTTCGTAGCCGGCGACCGCAGCGCCGCTGGTCAGCGCCAGCGGCTCGTCGAAGCGCAGCACCTGCGGCGCGACGATGCCTACCGAGCGCGGCCGCTCAGTCAACTGAAACGTCAACGGAAACTCCAGGTCGTGGCGGCGTCATGGCAACAAAAAACCCGAGGGGCGCGGTGCCGGCTCGGGTCAAGGTTGAAGCTGCCATGCAGCGAAGCAGCTTGACCTCTTTAGCGGAATTCTGGAAGCGGTCCGTCGGCCGGCATGGCGCTCAGGCCACACACGGCGTTCAGACCACTTCCTGCGCCCGCAAGCGAGTCGGCAAATCGGCGCGGATTGCAAGGCTAGTGACTGGGTCAGGGCATGTCAAACCACGAAATTGTCGTTAGAGTGGCCACCTGGCTGTCGCGCTGGCTGCGCCGCTGCCGCGCCGGCGCTATACGGCATGCCGATTGCTATCCGCTCTGTCAGTACCACCACACAATAAGGAGCACATATGAAACTGTTGCCGAAACTGGCCGCTGCCGTCGCAGCGTTCTTCATCGGACTGACGCCTGCGCTGGCCGCCGACACCGCGAAGCAGGCCGAAGTGCGCAAGGCCGCGGAAGGCGCACTCGCGGACTTCTACAAGTCGGACCCGAAGATCAAGGGGCAGGTCGAAGCCGCGCCGGGCTATGCGGTGTTCACCACCTACGGCCTGAGCTTCCTGGTCGGCGGTGCCGGCGGCAAGGGCATCGCGTATGACAAGGCGACGAAGAAGCACACGTACATGGAGCTGGCGCAGGCCAGCGCCGGCGCGCAGATCGGCGCCTCGGAAACCCGCTACCTGTTCATCTTCAAGTCGGCGGCGGATCTCCAGCAGTTCATCGACAAGGGTTGGGATGCGTCGGCCTCCGTGGCGGCGGGCGCCGGCACGGGCAAGGACTCGGCCAATGTATCGGCCGGCGCTTTCACCGGCGGGCAGTTCTACACGCTGACCAAGGCAGGCCTGCAGGTCGGCGCGGCTGCGGCCGGCACGAAGGTCTGGAAGGACAAGGATCTGAACTGAGCGCCTGAACCAGAGACCATCGATGCAGCGCGGCGAGACGCCGCCTGTGGCGAAGAACAGCCCGGGGCGACCCGGGCTGTTTTCTTTTCGGGAGCGTCAGCCCTTGGTCGCGGCCGCCAGGCGCGTGGCCATCGCGTCGCGCTGGTCGTCGCGCAGCAGTTGCCGGATCTTCAGCGGATCCGCCATGCGCAGCACCTTGCCCGCGAAGCGGCCGGATTCCTTGAACGACAGATCGAACAGCCGCTCCTTCACCGGCAGTATCTGCGACGGGTGCATCGAGAACTGCCGCAATCCCATGCCCAGCAGCAGCCGCGTCAGCTCCAGTTCGCCGGCGAGCTCGCCGCATACCGATACGGGGATCTTTGCCCGTGTCGCCCCGCGGATCGTGTAGGCGATCAGCTGCAGCACGGCCGGATGCATCTCGTCGTACAGGTGCGCGACCGCGGCATCCGTGCGGTCGATGGCCAGCGTGTACTGGATCAGGTCGTTGGTGCCGATCGACAGGAACTTCAGCCGCTGCGCGAACAGCGGCACCGACAGCGCGGCGGCCGGTACCTCGACCATGCCGCCGATCTGGATGCGCGCGTCGTAGCGCTGCTTGCGGTCCTTCAGCTGTTCGCGCGCGCGCCCGACGAACGCGAAGGCCTGCTCGATCTCGTGCACGTGCGCCAGCATCGGCACCAGGATGCGCACCGTGCCCACCTCGGAGGCACGCAGGATCGCGCGCAACTGCGTCATGAACAGCTCCGGGTACTGCAGGCAGTAGCGGATCGCGCGCAGCCCCAGCGCCGGGTTGGACTCGGGCCGCGGTGCGCCGCGCCCCATACCCAGGCTTTCGCGCGCCGCCGCGTTCAGCACCTTGTCGGCGCCGATATCCAGCGTGCGGATCACCACCGGCTTGCCCTTCATCGCGCGCGCGACCTTCGCGTAGGCCTCGTACTGCTCATCCTCGCTGGGCAGCTCGTCGCGATCCATGAACAGGAACTCAGAGCGGAATAGGCCGATGCCGTCGGCGCCGGCTTCCAGCGCGTCGCGCGCGTCCTCGGGCAACTCGATATTGGCCAGGAGGTCGATGGTCAGCCCGTCCGTCGTGCGCGCGATGCGCCCCTTGATCTTGCGTAGCTGCGTGCGGTGCTCGGCCTCCGCCCGCGTGCGCTTGCGGAACTGCGCGAGCTCCTCTTCGGTGGGATTGACGACCACCCGGTCATCGTCGGGATCGAGGACGATGAGGTCGCCCTCGGCGATGCGGCTGCGCGCGCCGTCGACGCCGACCACCGCCGGCAGCCCCAGGCTGCGCGCCAGGATCGCCGTGTGCGACGTGGGGCCGCCCAGTTCGGTGATGAAACCCGCGAGATCCACGTCGGCGCGGTGCTTCAGGTGCAGCATGTCGGCGGGCGCCATGTCGCGCGCGACCAGCACCAGCCGTTCGCCGGCCGCGAGTTTCTTGGGCAGCGCCACGCGCGTGGGCTTGCCTTCGGCCAGCGCGTTGAGCACGCGCTCCACCACCTGGCGCACGTCGGCCGAGCGCTCGCGCAGATACTCGTCTTCGATAGCCTCGAACTGCCGCGCCACCTCCTCGAGCTGGATGACCAGCGCCCACTCGGCGTTGATCAGCCGCGTGCGGATCAGGTCGCGCGGCGCCTCGGCCAGCAGCGCATCGTCGAGGATCATGCGGTGCAGGTCCAGGAAGGCGCGCACCTCGCCGGGCGCGTCTGCCGAGATCGCGCCGCGCAGTTCCTCGAGCTCCGTGCGCACCGCCCCGAAGGCGCGCGTCAGACGCGCGATCTCGTGCACCACGTCGCGCCGCTCGATGCTCACCTGCTGCACGTCGAGTTCGGACGGCGCCATCAGGTGCGCACGGCCTATCGCGATGCCGTGCGTGACGCCGCTGCCGCGCAGCGTGGTGCCGCGCGACTCCGCGATCTCGCCGGCGTCGAGCATCATTCCGCCTCGCCGAAGCGCGAATCGATCAAAGCGCCCAGCGCCTCGATGGCCTGCGCTTCGTCGGGGCCGTCGGCCTCGACGGTCAGCACGCTGCCCTGCCCGGCCGCGAGCATCATCACACCCATGATCGACTTGGCATTCACGCGGCGCCCGTTCTTCGCAATCCACACTTCGGAGGCATATCGGCTGGCGGCCTGGGTGATCTGCGCCGAGGGCCGCGCGTGCAGGCCCAGCTTATTGTTGATGGTGAAGTCTCTGGTAATCATTGCCCTGCGGCTTGTAACCCTGGTTCTGCACCGGCGTGGAAACGACCTGCATCATGCCCTGCTGCCCGCCGGACAGCGCTTTTTCGGCGACCTCAGCCAGCGTCCCCTCGCGGTAGCAGATCGCGCGCAGCAGCATCGGCAGGTTGACCCCGGCAATGACGCTGACGCGCCCCGTTTCGGCGAGCTGTGAAGCCAGGTTGCCGGGCGTTGCGCCGAAGGCGTCGGTCAGCACCAGCACGCCGGCGCCGGAGTCCACCTCGTTCACCAGCTGTTGCGCGCGCGCCTGCAGTTCTTCCGGCTGCGCGCCCGGCGGCACGTCCAGCGCGCGCAGATTGGCTTTTGCCATGCCGGGCTCGCAGCTGTAGACGTGCTCGACGCAGCTTTCAAGCGCGCTGGCGAGCGGTGCATGAGCGATCAGCACGATGCCGGTCATGGAAGTTCATCCTTCACAGCGACTTCTCCAGTGCGTCGATGAACAGCCCCGCGACGTTGCAGCCCGTCTGCTCGGCGATCTCGACGAAACACGTCGGACTGGTCACGTTCACCTCGGTCATGTAGTCGCCGATGACGTCCAGTCCCAGCAGCCGCAGGCCGCGCGGCAGCAGCGCACGACCGACGGCGGTCGCGATTTCGCGGTCGCGCGCGGACAGCGGCTGCGCGCGACCGGTGCCGCCGACCGCGAGATTGCCGCGCGTTTCGCCGGGCTTCGGGACTCGCGCCAGGCAGTAGGGAACGGGTTCGCCGTCGATGACGAGGATGCGCTTGTCGCCGTCGCGGATCTCCGGAATGAAGCGCTGCGCCATCGCGCTGCGCGTGCCGTTGACGGTGACGGTTTCGAGGATGGCGCCCGCGTTCGCGTCGCCCGGCTGCAGCCTGAAGATGCCGGTGCCGCCCATGCCGTCCAGCGGCTTCACGATGATGTCGCCGTGCTCGTCCCAGAAGTCGCGGATGCGCTGCGCGTCGCGCGTGACCAGGCTGGCCACGGTGAACTGCGGAAACTCCAGCGCGGCCAGCTTCTCGTTGTGGTCGCGCAGCGCCTGCGGGTCGTTGAGGATACGCGCGCCCAGCGCCGCCGCACGCGACAGCAGCAGCGTCGCCGCGAGGAACTCGACGTCGAAGGGCGGATCCTTGCGCATCAGCACGCAGTCGAAGGACGCGAGGTCGCGTTCTTCCGCCCCCTTCTCCTCGTACCACGCGTGGTCGTCGTCGTTCAGCGCGAGCCGCGTCACACGCGCGGTCACCGACGTGCCGCTTGCCGCGAGGTCCAGCGGCGTGCACACCCAGACGGCGTGCCCGCGACGCGCGGCCTCGCGCATCATCGCCACGCTCGTGTCCTTGTAGGCCTTGAGGTGGTCCAGCGGATCGACGACGAACAGCAGCGCTAGAGGCATGCGTGACCGTGTTGCCAGGGGTGCGGGAAGCGGTGAGGGGGCGTCGGCGTTCCCGTGCGCTCAGCCGGCAATGGCCACCGCCACCGGCGCAGCGACGTCCTCGATACGGTCGGCGGTCTGCTCGAGCTCCACCGCCGCAGCCAGCAGCGCGAGCCGCGCGATGACGCCGTACGCATAGAAGCGGTTGGCCGCGCTCGCGCCGGCCGCGCTCGCGCAGTCCGGCAGGTTGCAGCTCTCGGCGAAGGCCAGCGGCACGAAGTGCATGCCCGGCGCGTTGAGGTTCTCGTCGCGGCCGCGCTCCGTGTGCACGCGGTAGAAGCCGCCGACCACGTAGCGGTCGACCATGTAGACCACCGGCTCGGCCACCGCGCCGTCCACCTGCTCGTTGGTGGGCACGCCCTCCTGGATGATGACCTCGTGGACTTCCAGCCCTTCCTTCACCACCGACATCTTGTTGCGCTGCTTGCGGTTGAGCCCGCGCACTTCGGAGGCATCCTTCACCGTCATCACGCCCATGCCGTAGGTGCCGGCATCGGCCTTGACCACCACGTACGGCGTGTCGTCGATGCCGTGCTGGCGATACTTGTCGCGCATCCGGCCCAGCACGAAGTCGACGTTGCTCGCCAGGCATTCCTCGCCCGAGCGCTCGTGGAAGTTCACTTCGCCGCAGCGGCCGAACACCGGGTTGATCAGCCACGGATCGATGTCGACGAGCTGCGCGAACTCCGCGGCCACGACGTCGTAGGCCGCGAAGTGGTTGGACTTGCGCCGCACCGCCCAGCCGGCCTGCAGCGGCGGCACCAGCACCTGGTCGTCCAGCCCGCGCAGGATCGCGGGGATGCCGGCCGACAGGTCGTTGTTCAGCAGGATCGCGCAGGGCATGAAGCCGGCCACCCCGACACGGTCGCCCTGGCGCACCAGCGGCTCCATCAGCAGCGGGCCTAAGCCATCCTGCAGCTCGATGCGCACCGGCTCGGCGACGTCCTCGGCCAGCGACCCGATGCGCACTTCCAGGCCCGTCTGCCGCAGGATGCGCACCAGCCGCGCCACGTTGGCCAGGTAGAACTGGTTGCGCGTGTGCCGCTCGGGCACCAGCACCAGGTTGCGCGCGTCCGGGCACAGGTGTTCGATGGCCGACTGCGCGGCCTGCACCGCGCTGGGCAGCATCGCGTCCGACAGATTGTTGAAGCCGCCGGGAAACAGGTTCATGTCCACCGGCGCGAGCTTGTAGCCGGCGTTGCGCAGGTCCACCGAGCCGTAGAACGGCGGCGTGTGGTCCTGCCACTGCAACCGGAACCAGCGCTCGATCGCCGCCATTTCGTCAACGATCTTCTGTTCCAGCGCGAGCAGCGGGCCGGTGTTGGCCGTGGCCAGGCGGGGCATTGCGGAGATCGGCACGTCAGGTCTGCCTTTGCGCGGCCACAGGCAAACGCCGGGCCGCGACAGTCGGATCGGACGGGCAGTTTAACGCCGGCGGCCCGCCGCTATCGCCGCCTCACTTCGGCTGCCGGACGGACCGTGTGCGCCACTGCTGGGCGAGCTCGGCGGGAGTGCGGCCGCTCGCTTTCACCAGCTTGTCCGCGAACTGCAGTTCGCCGCTGCCGTCCAGTGCGGCGGTCGTGTACTGGTCCAGCTGCTGCTGGTAGCTGCAGGTCCAGGGCGCCGGATCACCTCGCAGCGCCTGCTGGAAGGCATCGCGTCGCTCACGCAGTGCGCGTACCTCCTCTTCCGGCCAGCCGGCGCGTTCGCCGATAGTCGCCCCGAGCGACAGCTCCATGAGCGTGGTGCCGCGGCCGGCCAGCGTGCGGCCCAGCGTGCTGCACAGTTCGCGCCGCGCATCGTCCATCGGCACCTTGCCGGCGCACTCCTCGCGCAGCAGGCCTATGCCCGGCACGGGCACCGCAGCGCGGATACCCATGACATTGATCTGCGCAATGCTGCGGGTAGCCGAATCCAGGTTGCGCACATTCGGATGCCCGAGCGGCTCCAGCACCGCGTCAGCACGCCAGCGGGACTCGGTCGCCTGCGCCGCGCGGCGCAGTGCCTCCGCCCGGCCGGTCGCATCGCCCCGGTCCTGCGCCTCGCTGGCCGCGTGCGCCCATGCGATCAGATTGTCCGAATCGAGCTGCGCCCATTGCGCCGCGGTGACCAGATTGCAGGAGCCGTCGGCTTCCGCACCCTGCGGACGCTTCCGACAGGCGTAGTAGGTCAGCGCATAGGCCGATGGGTCACGCGTGGCCAGCGCCTCGGCGACCAGCGCCTCGCGCGCGAGCACGAAGGACTGCCACGCGGCATCGGCGGCTCGCGCACGGCATTCGGGGGTCGCTTCGCAGTCGGCATGCTGCGCGACGTAGCCCGCGTACGTGCGACCGGACGCCGCCGTCGCCTGCAGATATCGCGCGGCGGCACGCTGTGGCGGATCGCCCCCTTCCGCCATCGACGCCATGGCCTGCGCCAGCGCAAGTTCTGCCGATGCGGCCAGATGCGGTGGATGGAGCCGCCCCGGCGCCACTTCGAACGGGCCGTAACCACACAGTTCGACGGTCAGTCCGCTCCGATCCGGCTCCGGGCGGCCGTCGATGCTGGCCGGCGGGTATGCGGGTTCCGCGGCCTGGCGAGCCGCCACGGACGAGGCCTGCGTATCGCCAGTTGGCAACACCGGCCGATAGCGCAGCGCCAGCACACCCGCAACCACGACGATCACGACGAGCAGCGCAGGCACGACATTCGAACGCATGCGGCGATGCTGCCGAGGTCCGCGGTGCGTCGCAAGGTACCGGACGGCCGACGCGCAAAGGCGTCAAGTCCTGCCGTGCGCAGCGCGAGCCTTGGCGCCGCGACCACCAGCCTCGAGCATCGAAGCATGGACGAACTGCGCGCTGCCAGCCCGGGCTGGGCCGAGCTCGAAGCGCTCGCCACGCTGGACAGCGTGGCGGCCGCACCCGCACACCTGCGGCTGTACGCGTTCAGCGCGGACCGACTCGCCGATCCGGCCAGCGTCACGTCACGGCTGCAGCAGGGCGCGGTGGCCCTGATCCTCGCGACCGGCAGCGCAATCGTCGTACTCGCGCAGGAGCATTGCTCGCCTGAACTCGCCGCCGAATGGCAGGCGAGCCTCCGCCTGCACGGTCATCCGGTCACGCGCTGGCTGCGCGCACCAGCGAGCGTCGTGCGCGAGTTCTACCAGCGCGACGCGCAGCGCCGGCGCATCGCGGCCGAGGCTGCTAGCAGCGCGACCGAAGGCGCGCGGCAACTCGCGCAGCTGCTGGTGTGCGCGCTGCAGCGCGGCGCTTCCGACATCGACGTCGTCGTCGACGAGGAGGCTGGCAGCACGACGCTGCGGCTGCGCATCCACGGCGAATGGATGACGCATGCACAGGCACCGAACGTCTACGGGCTGGACCTGATGCGCGCAGCCTTCTCGGCCGTGCGCCTCGACGAGCGCATGCGCGGCAAGGCTGCGTGGTCGCCGCGTGCCGACCTGGCCGGCGTCGCGCGCTTCGCGGAGCTGCACAATCTGCAGGTACGCCTGCAGCAGATCGTCGAGCGCAGCGGCGTCGGGCTGACACTGCGTCTGCTGACCTGGGACGGGCTGGCGCAGCGCCATCGGTCGCTGGCCGATCTGGGCTACACACCCCCGCAAGCTGCCGCGCTGACGCGCACGCTGGGGCGCGCCAGCGGCCTGGTGCTGGTCGTCGGCGCCACCGGCAGCGGCAAAACCACCACGCTGAACGTGGCGGTCGCGACGTCGCCGCGCTTCGCGCAGCGCAAGTGGGTGTCCATCGAGGACCCGCCGGAGATCGACACGCCGGGCATCTTCCAGATCCCGGTGGCCACCGTCGGCTGTTTCGGCGCAGTCGGCGACGAACAGGGCGACGCGTTCGCCGACGCGATGCGCAAGGTGCTGCGCTTCACGCCCGACGGCGTGATCGCCGGCGAAATACGCGACCGTGCGGGTGCGCAGCTCGCCGTGCAGATGGCCCTGACCGGCCACGTCGTTGCCGCATCGCTGCACGCCGGCGACGCGTTCATCGCGCTGTCACGCCTCACCGGCCGTGATCTGGCAGTCGACGCCGCCGTGCTGCAGGAACCGGGGGTGCTCAGCGCGATCGTCGCGCAGCGCCTGCTGCCGCGGCTGTGCGACTGCCGGCTCGGCATCGAACAGTGGCGCCGCCATGCGACGGAACACGAACAGCACGCGCTGCAGCGCGCCGTCGCACGGCTGCACCTCGACGTGGCCGCGCTGCGGCTGCGCAACGACGACGGCTGCGCGCGCTGCCGCGTAGGCCGTGCCGGCTACGCCGGCCGTATCGTGTGCGCGCAGCTCGTCGAGTTCGATGCCGATCTGCTGGCGACGTGGCGCGCCGCGGGCATCGATGCGGCGCGCGAGCGCTGGCGCGCGGGCCGCCTGCGCCGCGGCGCGCACACGGGCGGCAGCACCATCGCTGCACATGCGCTGCAGCGCGTGTGCCACGGCGAATGCGATGCACGCGACGTGCTGGCGGCTTTGGACATGGCGGAGCTGCAATGTCAAGCCCCTCGGCATTCACAACGGGACTTGCCGCGTGCCGCATCGCCATTGACCATCTGAACACGCTTCGCGCGACTACGTCCCGCCGCCCCCTCCGGCGCCGGACCGCTCGGCAGACTACGCACCGGATGCGCGGCCGGCTGCGACGAACAGGAGAAGTCATGTTCCGTCGAGCCTCGCGCGCAACGCGTCTGCAGTGTCCGGACTCTCTGCCGCGCATCGCGCGGCTGTCGCGCGGCGCGGTCGCCGTCCTTGCGCTGGCGATGTGTGCGCCGGCCTTCGCGCAGGCCGCCCCCGCCGGCAAGGGCTTCTGGGACACGCTGATCAACCTGCTGTACGGCTGGCCCGGTCTGCTGATCGGGCTGCTGTTCTTTCTCGCCGCCGTCTACCTGTGGGTGAAGGAAGGCGCACTGCCCGCGGTGATGACCGGGCTGGCCGGCGTCATCCTGTTCTTCAGCCCGGCGGTCGCACAGTACCTGCAGCAGCAGGGCTCGGCAGCAACGCAGAACATCGCGCCGGTAAAGCAGTAGTGCGCTGAGAGATCGACGGTGGATATCTCTCGGCCCGTGCCGCACCACATCGATCGCGACGAGCGGCTCGCCGAGTACGTGATCATGGTGTTTGCATGCTTCTACGGGCTGAAGAACGTCGTCGGCGTCGGGTACGCGCTGATCATCGGCATCGTGGCGGCGCTCGTCTATGCGCGGCTGACGGCCGGCAAGCCGCCCGGCCACTTCGTCCAGGCGGTGCTGTACCGGCGGCTGGGCGTGAGCCTGGGCGGGTTG
>Ga0307505_10000738_pt1 | contig 32757 bp, 35 predicted proteins | sample 23_S_MG_FD_202183 | JGI IMG/M metagenome (GOLD analysis project Ga0307505, IMG submission 202183) | Soil microbial communities from Populus trichocarpa stands in riparian zone in the Pacific Northwest, United States - 23_S | ecosystem: Environmental > Terrestrial > Soil > Riparian zone > Trees... | reverse complement strand
CCCAACAGCACCAGCCGCGACCGCGCCCTGTCATCCTGGCTGCGCTACTACAACCGCCGCCGACCACACTCAGCCTGCAACGGCCGAGCACCCATCACCCGCGTTCACCAAGACCGCGAGCAGGACACCTAGCGCCGGATAGGGATGCCCGCGGACGGCGCGACGACACGCCAGGCGGCCCTGTGTTAGGGTCGCCTAAGTTGTACTAAGGCAACCCTAATTCGCAGGGGGTCGGGGTCCCGGAGGGTTCGAGCCGGGCCGGCTCACGGATTGGAGACTCATGTTTGGAAACACACGCAAGCGCGTGCGTCTGCTGCTGCCCGCGCTCGTCGCGGTGGCGGCCGTCGCCGTGCCGACCAGCGCGTCGGCCGCCGTCAGCGACGGCACCGTCGCGCACAACCAGTACTCGAGTTGGATCAGCTACCTGTACGCCTTCGGCGGCAGCGCGTCGGCCAGCTCGCCGGCGGTCTACGACGACCAGAGCGACTCCGATCGCACCAACGACGTCGCGACCTTCGGCTTCACCGCCACCGACACCGACTACACGATCGCCAACCCGTTCGCGGGTAGCGGCACCGTCGCGTTCGAGGGCGACCTGTTCTACGACAACGCCAGCCACTACATCGACATCGACATCAGCGACCCCCAGGTCGAGATCCCGAACGTCTCGTCCAGCGCGGCGAAGCTGACCGCCCTGGTCAGCTACGACCCGCTCGAGGTGCCCGGCCCGCAGGTTGCCAACCCCACCACGCCGACCCGGATCGACCTCTACGACCTCGATCTGAGCGGCACGTTCTCGGGTGGCTCGAGCATCCACAGCTGGACGGGCGTCCCCGCCGAGCTGACCGCCGACGGCGCCTTCGCGTTCAGCGGCGGCGGCCACGGCGGCTACTCGGCCGGCCAGCCGTTCGGCACGCTCGACATCACCGCGGAGAACTAGGACGATGGGACGCGGTCGACGCACCGCGGCGGCGCTGCTCGCGACGGGCGCCGCCCTGCTGCTCTGCGCCCCGGTCGCCGTCGCCGACCCGTTCGACCTCGGCGGCCTGGGCGACTCGTTCGTCCGCCTGTCGGGTGAGACCTACGCGGATCCCGCGCCGCCCGCCCTCCCCGAGGGCGAGTCGGCGGGCGCCGCGATCGCAGGCGGCTGCGACATCGACGGCGACGGCTCCGACGACGCGATCGTCGGCGCTCCCACCGCCGATGTCGGGGCGACGGAGAACGTCGGCCGCGTCCATGTCGTCTTCGGCGACGCCGATCTCGCCCCGGGCGCCTACGCGCTCGGGGCGGGAGGCGCCGCCGACGCTCTCGTGATCGAGGGAGACTTCCCGGCGGGATCCCAGGTCGGCTTCGCCGTCGCCTGCGGTGGACGGGTCAACGCCGACGCCTACGACGACATCTTGATCGGCGCGCCCGCAGACGGGGCCGGGCCGGGCGCGGTCCACGTCGTGTTCGGCGCGGCGGACCTCGCCGAGATCGACACCGTCGACCTGGCCGACCTCGGCGCCGGCGGATTCACCGTGGTCGGCGGCGCCACCAACCTTGGGCTCGGGAGGTCGGTGGCCGGTGTCGGCGACCTCGACGGCGACGGCCGCGGCGAGATCGCCGCGGGCGCCGACTTCCACTTCACGCCCACCTACGACCCGTTCTGGGGCGGCGCCGTGCACGTGATCGCCGGCCGGGACTCGACCGCCCCGGTCGATCTCTCTACCGATGCGACCACGATGCGCATCCTCAGCACCCCGAACGGCTCCGACGACGCCTACCGGGTCGCCGCCGTCGGCGACGTGGACGGCGACGATGTGCCCGACCTCGCCGTCGGCGCGCCGCGCTACGCCGGGCCGGCGGGCGCCGGGACTGGCGCGGCGTTCGTCGTGAGCGGCGCGGCGACGGGCGACGTCGTCCTCGGCGACTGGGACGAGCCCGACTCCGGCGTCCTGTTCCCGATCTGGGGGGCGGCGCCGGCCGACCTCACCAACGCGGCGACCTCGCGGGCGGGCGCGCGCGTGGCGGCCGCCGGCGACATCGACGGTGACGGCCTCGCCGACATCGCCGTCACCACCTCGGCGAGTGGGGCCGCTGTCAGCGCCGCCGAGCCCCACCGTGCGGTGGTGACGGTCGTCGACGGCAGGGCGGACGGAGCGCCGGTCGATCTCGGCGATCTCGGCGACGACGGCTTCGCGATCGCCGGCAACCCGATCGACGAGACCGGCGACTCCGACGGCTTCGGCAGCTCGGTCGCCGCCCTCGGCGACCTCGACGGCGACGGGACCGGCGACCTCGCGGTCGGGGCCCCCGCAGCCGGGGCCGGCTCCGGGATGGGCCACCTCGGTGCCGTCTACGTCCTGTCGGGAGCCGCTGCGGGCGCGACGATCGATGTCGCCGCGCTCGACTGCGAGCAGGGCGCACGCCTGCTCGGCGCCGAGCAGCAGACCGACCTCGGCACCGCCGTCGCGCGCGGCGGCGGGATCACCGCCGCGGGTCCGCCGGAGCTGCTCGCGGGCGCCGGCGGCGACCGCGACTCCAACGGCAACTTCGTGCTCGCGATCCCGCTCGGCGGCCTCGCGGCCGCCTGCGGCGGCGGCGAGGAGGTGATGCTCGAGGTCGACTGGGGGTTCCGTGAGAGCTTCCGCCGCTACGTCTACAACGGCTACTCGGCCGCCAATCCGGCGGTGCCGATCGCGGCCTCCGGCGGCGCGTTCTGCTTCGCCAACCCCGAGGGGGCGGTCGGTGGCTGCAACCCGCTGCTGCGGTCCGTCGGGACCGACCCGCCGCCGCCGCGGGCGCTGCGCTGGACGGCCGTCGGCGCCGGTGCGACCGACGGCTCCGACACCACCGTCGCCACCCAGGGGCTGGTGACCTTCCGCTACCCCGCCCACTTCTTCGAGCTGCGGCTCGAGGATCCGTGGTTCCGGATCGAGGGCGGCGAGGTCGCCGTCCGAGCACGGGTCGATCTCGACGTCGATCCCAGCTTCCCCGGCGCCGGCTCGGCCGACGTGCGCGTCGAGCTGGGCACCTTCCCGCTCGCCGAGGCGGCGTCGGTGACCGCCGAGCACGTCGTCTGGCGGACGGAGCCCGGTGTGTTGAGCGCGGGCGCCTCGGAGTCGCTCGGCGGCTTCCTGGCCGCCGGCTCGGAGCTCGACCCGGTGACGATCGCGATCCCGCGCTCGCTCGGCGAGCTGCCGGAGGAGCCGGGCGTCCCCGGCCCGTCCGACCCCGGGCCGGACGGCGACCCCGGTCCGGGGGGCGACCCCGGCCCCGGTGGCTCGCCGGACCCGCCCGCGGTCGACCCGCCGCGGGCCGGCCCGCGCCCACGCCTCGCGGCGCTGCGCGGTCTGCGGCGCGTCAACCGGCGCGGCGTCGCGCGGATCGGGGTGGTTCGGTGCCCGAAGGGTGCGCCGTGCCGGGTCGCGGCGCCCCGCCGCGTCCGGGTGCGGATCGGCGGACGGTCTCACCGGGTGCGCGTGCTGGCGCCGCGGCGGGTGAGGGCCGGTGGCCGCGCAGCGATCAGGGTCGCGCTTCCGAGCGCCGTGGCGCGCAGGCTCGCGGGCCGTCGCGCCCGGCTGCGCGTCCGGGTGGTGGTGCGCGCCGACGGCCGGCGTGTCGCGCGGGTGCTGCGCCCCACGCTGACGTCTCCCCGACGGCGCTGAGCGGAGCGGCGGCGGGCGGGCGCGAACGGTTCGCGCCCGCCCGCCCCGTCGGGTGTCTCAGCCGCCCGGCCGCACGATGTCGAGCAGCACCACAGCCAGCGGCACGCCGCGCGCTCGGGATCGGCGACGATCGCCGCGCGGAGGCGTTCGTGGAAGGAGGCGGCGAGGGCGGCGCGGTCCGCTTCGGATCGGCCGCTGTCGAGCGCCGCCCAGAGCGACTGCTCGAACGCGGCGCGGAAGAAGCCGGCGACCGCCCCGGTGTAGGCGTCGAGGTCGCCGTCGGCGGCGTAGGCCTCGAAGTAGCCGTCGGGCAGCCAGCGCAGCTCGTGGCGGAGCAGGGTCAGCTCGCCGTCGAGCTCGCCCGCCTCGAACGGCGCGACGAACTCGGCCTCGGTGCGGTTCCAGGTAGGGATCGTCATCCGCTCGTGCTCGGCGGGGGTGAGCGCGCCCGCCTCGACGAGCTGGCCGAGCGCGCCGTTGGCCATGTCCATCAGCCCCTCCGCGCCGCTGCGGCCGTCGTCCTGGGCGGCGCCGCCGAGCACGACGAGCCGGCCCGAGGGGCGCAGCTCCCGCGCGCGGCCGCGCAGGAAGGCCAGCCAGTCGGCGCCCGACTGGGCGCGCAGCGCGTCGCGGACCGCGCCGGTCGCGAACGAGCAGTAGATGTGGTCGGGGATCGGGGCGGGGACGGCGCTCAGCCAGTGGACTGCGATCGAAGACCAGCCGACTGACAGGAACCGCTCCGGCAGCAGCCGCTCGTAGAACGACCGGCCGGCGGCGAGCGTGAAGACCTCAGGCGCGTCCGCGTAGCTGTCGGGGCTCGTGCCGACCAGCTCGAACAGCGCGCTGAAGTCGTTGGACGGGATGTCGGTGTGGACCACCAGCGCCGGCCCGTCGCCGCGCCGTGCCGCGAGCGCCCGGCGCATCGGCGCCAGCGAGTTCCCGCCGCCGGCGGCACCCATGTCGGCCACCACGAACGGCGGGCCATCCGGCGGCGGCTCGACCTCGCCCGCCGCCCGCCCCAGCCACTCCAACCCCAGCTCGACATACCCGCGCTGCGCCTCGGAGTGCTCGGTGTAGAACCCCTGCCCCTCCATCCGCCCGCTGGCGGCCCGACCCTCGGCGCTCATGCGGCGAGTATCCCCGACGTCCCGGCCAGCGTCTGGCGCAAGCGTCCGTGGATGGCGCTACATCCCTGACGGCGCCCTGCGGCATGTGGGCTTGGGGTCGATGCCGGGCCACCCCCATGCTGGCCCGACGGGAGGATTCGTCAGGATGAAACAGCTGAGATGTCCACCGCTGGGAGGGCCACACAAGATCTCCATGGCAACGCCGGCCGCTTCCGTGCTACCAGGCGACTCGTGGGGCTCCAATGCCCGTATGGCAGCGCCTGGACCAACCAAGATCGGGCCGCCTGGAGCCTCTAGGCGGGATCCGCTCCCGAACGTTGACGTTACTGAGCAATAGTCGTTGCGTAGCTGGCCGACAATGAGGGAGCTTCGCCTTAGGTCCGGTCGTGGAAGCGCGACGACGAGTACCTCTTCCGAGACCGTTGGGGGGCGGGAGTCATGGTCGCGGGATGTGGCGCGACTGACGGTGCGCACTCCCTCTGCTAACACCTGGGCGACCGCTCGGACTGTGCCGCGTCGACTGCTGCACAAGCGCTCGATCGAGCGGACGACCGAGACGCTCTCGCTGCGCCGCATCGACGCGCCGAGTGGGACCACTTGGGGGAGGCTCATCGGGTTGGGGACTCTGTAGACGGTTCGAAACTCGGGCCACGCTTCGCCTGCGCCTTGATTCCATGGATCAAAGTTGCTGACCAGCCCAGCGCAAGGCTGAAATGCGGTCTCCTGCTTGATCCAGCCGCATGCAAGGACGGCGTGGCGTCGGCCCTCGTAGCGTGGGTGCGCGAACGTTCGACCCAAGAGCTTGGCCAGCGGTTCTAGGCCCCCGTCGGGGTCAAGCGCGTGCCGCGTTAAGTGCCGGGCGATCCACTTAGCCGTGTCGCCGCCCAGGGTGGCTACGCCCGTGTACGTGAGCGCTAGACCCGGAGTAAGGATGGCCTTCACGAACCCATCCCGGTGGGTCCCGTCGTCCCAGGTCAATCGACGGTCGCTGGCCATGACTATGCAGTCGGAGGTAAATGCGGTGAGGATCAGGGTCACGGTGAAGCGGCGACCGGCCAGTCAGGTACTACGGCTGCGGTTCGCGAAGGCGTCGAGTCCGGCGCGGGCCTTGCGCTGGGTGGCGCGGCGCAGGATCGGGGTCCAGCCGAGCAGCAGGCCGATCGGGCCCAGGGCCTGGCGCGACCAGCGGTGGAAGGAGAACTCGTCGCGGTGCTCGGCGATCAGGCCGTCGCGGAAGCGGAACGTCGCACCGACGTCGTTGACCACCGGGCGTCCGGTCTGGGTGAAGGTGTAGCGGGCGATCCAGCGGGCGCTGCCGTGGTTGCCGTCGGCCGCGCACTCGCGCAGCTCGATCTCGAGATCGTCAGCTCGCGCGGTGAGCATCCGCCACATCTGCCCGGGCTCGTCGCCGCTCAGGCCCTCGAAGACCGGATCGTCGAACCGGGCGTCCGGTGCATAGCACGCCGCCATCGCCTCCCCGTCGCGCCGCGCGAAGGCCGCATAGAACCGCCGGATCAGGTCCTCATTGGCGTTGTCCACGGATCGACCCTAGCCCACGGTGGCCCGGGGTTGGCGCAGTCGACCGCGTGTCGCCTGGCGTAGGAGACAGGCTTGCGGCAGTCCTGGTACACGGGTGTGACTTCGGCGTGTGGCACGTGCGCTTCAGATCCGTACGGTCGTGGAGCGATGTTCGGAGGCGGTCGCGACCCAGATGGAAGGGAGTTCCGGTTCGACGCTGGGACAGCCCATCACCTGGCGCTGTCCCGACCTGAGATGGCCGACCGGGTAGCGCTTCTGGTGGGCGTCGTCAGGAATCCCGACTTTCGGGCGCCCGACAGGATCGCGGGGCGAGAGCAGTTCTATCGACGGGACTTGGACGGGCGGCGCTGGCTCAGGGTGGTCGTAGACTTCAACGACCGGCCTGGGTGGATCGTGACCGCGTTCGTTCACGACCACCCGCCAAGGGGATACCGATGACGGTCACAGTCGCTGGGATCACATTCGACCATCACAGCTACGACGCTCGAGGAGATGTCCTCTATCTCAGCGTCGGGCCACCGCGCTCCCAGACACACGGCGCGGAGACGATCGAGGGCCACGCCGTGCACTACGACGCGGAGTGGGCGGTCATCGGTCTGACCCTCCTCAACGTGAGGCATACGCTGGACCGCGACGGCGAGCTGACCGTCACGCTGCCCGAGGCGCACGTCGGGCTCGCCGCGCTTTCGCGCGTCCTGGCGGCGTAGAGGTCAGCCAGAGGCCACGGCGGCCGTCTGGTCGCCGCAGGCCACCCGGTCGCCCGGGTGGAGCTGGCGGCCGCGGCGGGTCTCGGGCTCGCCGTTGACGGTGACCTCACCGGCGGCGATCAGCGCGCGGGCGTCGCCGCCCGAGTCGGCGATGCCGGCCAGCTTGAGGAACTGGCCGAGCCGGATCATCTCGCCCCTGATCGCAACCTCGCGCACCGGGCCATCATCGCAGCGCCTGGGCGCTTCCGGCTCGCCGTGGCAAGCTAGGGGCCATGCGAGTCTGCTTGATGGTCGAGGGCCAGGAGGATGTGACCTGGGAGGAGTGGAAGGCGCTGGCGGGCGCGTGCGAGGAGCACGGGATCGAGGCGCTGTTCCGCTCCGACCACTATCTGTCGGTCGACGGGCGGGCCGGGCGAGGGTCGCTCGACGCCTGGGCGACGCTGGCGGCGCTCGCCGCGATCACCGAGACGATCCACCTCGGCACGCTCGTATCGCCCGCTACCTTCCGCCACCCCTCCGAGCTGGCGAAGGTCGTCGCGACCGTCGACCACGTCTCCGGCGGCCGCGCCGAGCTGGGCATCGGCACCGGCTGGCTGCGCGCCGAGCACGAGGCCTACGGCTTCCCGTTCCTCAGCCAGCGCGAGCGGCGTGAGCAGCTCGAGGAGCAGCTCACGGTGATCGCCGGCTCGTGGGCGGCCGGGCCGTTCAACCACGTCGGCGATCGCTACGAGATCCGCAATCTCGACGCGCTGCCCAAGCCCGTCCAGCGGCCACGGCCCAACCTCCTGCTCGGTGGTCGTGGCGGCCCGCGCAGCGTCGACCTCGGCGCCCGCGTGGCAGACGAGTACAACACCGTCCACAAGACCGTCGAGGAGATCGCCGCGATCCGCCGCGAGCTCGACGAGCGGTGCGCCGCCCACGGCCGCGCGCCGATCGCGCTCTCGCAGATGGCGACGGTGCTGATCGGCGCCGACCCCGGCGAGGTCGGTGACCGCGCCGCCCAGCTCGCCGAGTGGAAGGGGATCGACGGCGGCGCCGACGCGCTGCTGGCGGCCGCGAGCGACGACTGGATCGTCGGCACCGTCGACGAGGTCGCCGACCGGCTCGCCCAGCTCGAGGCGGCCGGGCTCGAGCGCGTGATGGTCCAGCACCTCCTCCACCGCGACCTCGACGCGATCGGCCTGCTCGCCCGCCTCGCTGGCTGACCACGCCGCGCCGCGCGGGTTTCGGACGTCGGCCTCGACGGGAACAACCAGCCCATGCGGACATGGACGCCCGATGCGCTGGATGTCGAGCCGAGCCGGCCACGGATCCTCTCCTCCGGCGACGCCGGCCGGGCGATCGCGATCGACCTGCCCGCCGGCGAGGCGCTGGCGGACCACCAGGTCCACGAGCAGGCGTGGGTCGTCGTGATCGCCGGCGAGGTCGAGCTCGAGGCCGACGGCACGACGGTCGCCGGCGGCGTCGGCACGCTCGCCGAGTTCGCCCCCGGCGAGCGGCACGAGGTCCGTGCCCGCACCGACGCCCGGCTGCTGCTGCTGCTCACACCATGGCCGGGCGACGGCCACCCGGGCGCGATGAGCCTCGACGAGAAGTCCCACGCGCGCGATCTCGCCCGCGACCGGGCCAGCTAGTCCGTCGACCCCCGGCATTGGGGGTGTCGTCATCCCCAGCGCAGTCGTGTCTGCACCCTGGCCGCACCGGCTAACCTTCGCCTACTTTGGCGGCGATGGACGAGTCCGGCGAATCGCCGCCCCCTGGTCGCCGGAGGGGCGTGATCAGGGCGCGGTTGCGCCGCTCGGCGCCGTCCGGCGGCACTGGCCCGCCGCCGGGCGGGCAGCCCGAGGAGGAGATCGTCGAGCTGACCGCGACCGACCTCGGCGGGGTGGTCCGGCTGCCGGAGTGGCTGCGGATCGTCGGCACCTCCGCCTGGCTGGTCACCGGTGTGATCGTGCTGCTGCTCGGCCTGGTCTGGCTGCTGTCGCTCGCCCACACGATCGTGATGCCGCTGCTCACCGCCGGCATCGTCGCCGCGGTCGGCTCGCCGGTCGTCGCCTGGCTGAACCGCCACCGGCTGCCGCGCGCGCTCGGCGCCCTGCTGGTCCTGCTAGCGGCGGTCGCGATCGGCGCCGCGATGGTCGTGGCGATCGTCGGCGGGATCGCGGCCGAGGCCGGATCGGTCACCGGCCATCTCAACGACGCCAAGCAGGAGATCGCGGGCTGGCTGACGGACGTCGGCGTCGACCCCAAGCAGGCGCAGGAGTCCACGACGAAGGCCGGCGAGTCCGGCGCGAGCGCATTCCACGCGCTGCTCGACGGCGTGTCGAAGGGCATCGTCGGTCTCTCCTCGCTCGCCTTCTTCCTCGCCCTGACCGCGGTGTCGCTGTTCTTCCTGCTCAAGGACGGTCCGCTGATCCGCGGTTGGGTCAACCGCGCAATGCCGGTGCCCGAGGCGATCTCGCGCGCCGCCACCCACCGCGTGCTCCAGTCGCTGCGCGGGTACTTCGTCGGGGTCACCGTCGTCGCCGCCTGGAGCGCGACGATCGTCGGGATCGGCGCGCTGGTGCTCGGGGTGCCGCTCGTCGGGACGATCGTCGCCGTCACCTTCGTCGGCGGCTTCATCCCGTATCTCGGCGCCTGGTCGGCCGGGGTCTTCGCAGTGCTGATCGCCCTCGGCGGCGGCGGGACCGAGGCGGCCGCCGGGATGGCGGTCGTCCAACTGCTCGCCAACGGCCTGCTCCAGCAGATCGTCCAGCCGTTCGCCTACGGCGCCGCCCTCGGCCTGCATCCGCTGGCGGTCCTAGTCGTGACGATCGCGGGCGGCGCCCTGTTCGGCGCGGTCGGACTCGTCCTCGCGGCGCCGCTCACCTCCGCCGTCGTCCGGCTCTCCGGCGACATCGCGCGTGTGCGCGCGGCCGAGGCAGAGGAAGCCGCGGCCGCAGCGGCCGCGCCCGGCTAGCTGGATTCGCCGCGGTGCAAGCGGCGCGTGCCGCTAGCCCGACCGTCCGCCGCGCACGCGGCCGGCCCAGCCGCGCAGCCGCTCGCCGACGTCCTCGAGCGAGGCGTCGGGGAACTCGCGCGCGGTCTGGCGGCGGAGCAGCTCGACCCCGAGCGCCAGCAGCGCGACCAGCGCGAGCAGCGGCACGATGCTGCGCGTGGCCGGCGTCGGACCCCAGAGGATCAGCAGTGCCACCAGCGCCGCGGTGGCGCCCCAGGCGTAGCGGCCCTCGCGCAGGAACGGCGCGGCCGCGCGGCGGGCGCCGGTCGCGACCCGTGTCGGCCCGGCGAGCCAGGCCGCGAAGACGATCACCACGCCGTAGGCGATCGCGGCGGTCGCGGCCTCGACCAGCAGCGACGTGCCGATCGTCCACGCCGCCTGCGCCGCTGGTCGGACCGCCTCGGTGGTCGCGAGCGCGTCGACGACCTGGCCGCCCGCGATCGAGCGGACGGCGAGCACCGCGATTCCCGCCACCGCGAGACCGAAGCCGGTCGCCCGCAGCGTCTCGCGGCGCGAGCCGGCCGCCAGCCAGATCGCGAGCGCGAAGAGGATCAGCGCCAGCGCGACGAGCACCGCGCCGAGGCCGTCGAGCACATTCGCCACGTCCTGGGCGGTGTCGAGCTGGTCGGAGCGCAGGATCACGATCTCGCCGGCGTCGGCGGGCAGCCTGTCGGCGAGCTGTCCGGCGAGGCCGAACCGCTGGCCCGCCTGCTCGAGCAGGCCCTCGAGGTCGAGCGTCACGACCCCGCCGCTGGTTCCGACCACCGGCCCGCCGCCCGACAGCACCCGCATCAACAGCTCGTGGGCGGTGCGGTTCGCCCGCTCCCACGCCTGCTGGGCGAGCGGTCTGGCGAGCAGCTGGTCGACCCCCTGGTCGGCGAGCTGCTGGAGGCCGCCGGCGGCGATCCCCGCGAGCGGCTCGGCGCGCGGCGGCAGCACCTTGGCGATCTCGCCCTGGACGTCGACGTTGGCGTAGAGCTCGTCGACGATGTAGTTGGCGACCTGGGTGCGGATCGCGTCGTCCTGGAGCAGCTCGCTGCTGGTGTCGGTCCAGTTGTCGGTGTTCAGCGCCTGGCGCTCGATCCAGAGCGACGGGATCGCCAGGAAGGCGAGCAGCGAGGCGACCACGACGAGCACGATCGCGGCCGTGCGGCGGCCGGCGCGGCGCGCGGGCGGGGCGGGGTCGTCGTCCACGGACCGCCCGTCGGGGTCGGAAGCCTCCATCGGCCCATTGAACAGGCCCCGTCGGTCGGCGCCAACGTGGCGGCCCCGCATCCGTGCGTGGTGCGCGCCGCCCCCACCCTGTGGTGCATGCATCCTCGCCGTGCCGCCCGGCCGGATCTAGCTTGGCCGCTGACACCAAAGGCCCGGCATACCGCTGGGCGAAGCTTTCGAGGAGGCACGATGAACGACGGCATCCAGGGCGCTGGTTGGGTGATGTTCGCGGGCGTGATGATCTTCATCGTCGCGATCCTGAACGTCATCTGGGGCATCGCGGCAATCGACAACGCGAACTTCTTCCTCGAGGATCAGCGGTTCATCCTCAGCGATCTCAACACGTGGGGCTGGATCATCCTGATCGTCGGGATCCTGCAGCTCATCGCCGCGTTCTCGATCTGGGCCGGGGGCGAGTTCGGGCGCTGGATCGGCATCCTGACCGCCGGCGTGGGCGCGATCGCCGCGCTGCTGGCGATCCCCGGCTACCCGTTTTGGTCGCTGGCGATCTTCGCGATCGACGTGCTGATCATCTACGGCCTGGTCGTCTACGGCGGGCGGCGCCTGGACCCCACCCTCTGACCGCTTGCCGAGGTGGCCGCCGCCTACGCGGTGGCCACCTCGGTCGCGGGCACGCCGCCCGCGACGGTCGTGCCGGCGCCCGGCGCGCTCTCGATCGTCAGGGTCCCGCCGATCGCCGCCATCCGGTCGCGCATGTTCTGCAGGCCGTTTCCGTCACCGGGTCCGTCGAACCCGGGCCCGTCGTCGCCGATGGTGAAGCGCAGTCCGGTCTCGTCGAAGCCGACCATCACCGTCACCACGGCGTCCGGCGCGTGCTTGGCCACGTTCTGGAGCGCCTCCAGGCAGCAGAAGTAGGTCGCGGTCTCGACATCGCGCGGGTAGCGGGTCTCCTCGCCGGTCACGGTCACCCGGACCGCCACCGGCGAGTGGATCGCCGCGCTGCGCAGCGCCTCGGCGAGGCCGCGGTCGGCGAGCACCGCCGGGTAGACGCCGGCGGCGAGCGTGCGCAGCTCCTGCATCGCCGCGTCGACTTCGCCGGCGACCTGCTCGATCAGCGCCCGCGCGCGCTGGGGGTCGCGCTGCATCGTGCGGTCGGCCAGATCGAGGCGCAGCCGCAGCGCGACGAGCCGCTGCTGGCCGGCGTCGTGGAGGTCGCGCTCGATCCGGCGGCGCTCGTCGTCGGCGGCGGCGAGGATCCGCGCGCGCGAGCGGCGCAGCTCCTCCAGCGACGCCTGGACGCGCTCGGCGAGCCGCTGGTTGTCCTCCCAGGTGAGCGCGTAGTCGCCGACGGCGGCGACGAAGCTGCGCTGGTCGGCGAGTGTCGGATCGTGGACGATCGCCGCCACCGGCCGGGCACCCTGGTCGACGACGGTCACATGGCGGCTGGTGTCGCCGAACGGGAGGACGGTCGGGCGACCGTCGGCGTCCGACCACCCCGTCGTCGAAGCCGCGTCGCGGTAGGCGAGCCGCACCGACGGGTCGCCGAGCGCATCGGCGATCAGCTCGCGCAGCTGGGCTGGATGCGGGTCGTGGCGCATCCCGAACGCGAGTCGCAGCAGCGCGTCGGCGGTCAGCATCCGCCAGCGCACCAGGCCGACGAGGAACCCCACGGCCATCGCCGGCAGGCCGAGCGCGATGACCCAGGTCGTCGCCTCGAGCGCGCCCGCGGCCGGGTCGACGCGGCGCAGCCCGACGCCGAAGCCAAGTGCCGCCGCGCGCGCCAGCGCGACGAAGACCACCGGCGCGAGCGTCTGGCGCATCAGCGGCGTCGCGGTCTTGAACCGGTAGGCGACGCGCGCGACCGTCGCGACCATCAGCCCGAGCAGCACGAGCTCGCGCAGCGGGACGAGCACGTCGCCGACGAACGCCGGCTCGGAGCCGACGACCATGAAGGCGTTGCCGGGACAGTCGGCGGCCGCGCAGGTGGTCCACTGCGACGGCTGCGGGAAGCCGTCGACCAGCAGGACCGTCGGCAGGAACAGCAGCAGCACGTCGGCGGTGGCGAGCCGGAAGATCCAGCGGTCGACCGGCGCGGTCAGCCGGCCGCTCGGGAAGGAGAGGATCGCGTAGATCAGCGCGACCTCGGCGAACCAGCCGGAGATCCGCCCGATGGTGTAGGCGAACTCGTTGCCAGAAGTCGACAGCGACGGCAGGAACCAGATGAACCCGAGCACCACCAGCACCCGGCCGAAGCGGGCGTGGCGGCCGTCGCGCCACGCGTAGAGGCCCGCGGCGATCGGCAGCGCGACGATCAGGGCGTAACGCTCGGCGAGCCCGACGCGGTCGGGCTGGTCGCCGGTGAGCGCGATCGCCGCTGCCGCGAGCGCGAGCAGCCCGCCGGCGAGGGCCACGGTCTGGGCGTCGCCGCGGGCGATGCGATCCAGCACGGTGACAAGTTAGCCGCATACGGACCCTCGGCGTCCGGGACAACTACGGATCCGGCGGGGTGGAGGCCCCGCAGAGAAGGGCGGCCGCTGTTGCCGGGCGAGTGAGGTGGACATATGCTGCTCGGCGTGCAACGCGTGGTCCTCGCGGAGGACAACTTCATCGTGCGCGAGGGGCTGCGCGAGATCCTCGAGAGCCACGAGCGGATCGAGGTGGTCGCGACCTGCGCCGACCTCGACGCGATCTTCGACGCCGTGGAGCGCGAGCGGCCCGACGCGCTGGTGACCGACATCAGGATGCCGCCGACCTGCACCGACGAGGGCATCCGCGCCGCCGTCGAGCTACGCGAGCGCGCGCCCGAGGTCGGCGTGGTGGTGCTCAGCGCCCACGACGACCCCGCCTACGTGCTCGAGCTGCTCGCCGCCGGCTCGGCCGGCCGCGCCTACCTGCTCAAGCAGCACGTCCACGACCGACTCCAGCTCACCGCGGCCGTCGACGCGGTCGTCTCCGGCGGCTCGATGATCGACCCGCGCGTGGTCGAGGTGCTGGTCGGCGCCCGCCGGCGCGCTCAGGACTCGCCGCTGGGCGATCTGACCCCGCGCGAGCTGGAGGTGCTCGCCGAGCTGGCCGCGGGCAAGAGCAACGCCGCGATCGCCGACTCGCTGGTGCTCACCAAGCGCGCGGTCGAGAAGCACATCCACTCGATCTTCATGAAGCTCGACCTCGCCTACGCCGAGGACGTCAGCAAGCGGGTCAAGGCCGCGCTGCTGTTCCTGGCCGATCGCCAACTCCATTGAGCGTGTCGGCGACCTCGAAGAGGTCGCCGGTGCGCCAGAAGTCGACGGCGAGCAGCGTCACGGGGCGGTCGCGCCGCTCCGAGCACTCGCGCGCGCGTGCCAGCAGCGGCTCGTAGGCGTTGACGATCGCGGCGTTGCTCGGCCGCGGCGCCGGGCTGGTGTCGATCCAGTGGTTGACCAGGAACGCCTGCGCGTCGGCGGGGCCGCGGTTCCGCGCGCAGGAGGCGGGCAGCAGCTTCGGGTCAGTGAGCTGCTTGGGCCGGGTGAAGTGAAACGGCGTCTCCTGACTGACCGCGTAGGCGTCGTGGTACCAGGGCACCACGTCGAAGGGGGGCTTCTCGGCGAGCATCACCACCCGCTCGTCACGCTCGATCATCTCGCCGAGCGTCGGCCACTGCTCGACCGAGCCGCGGTAGACGAAGTCGATCAGCCCCGACCGCTCCACCTCGCGCTCGAACTCGCGCGGCCCGACGCCCTCGTTCTGGTTGATCACGACGAGCACCTGGTGGGGGTTGGCGACGAGGAAGTCGCGCATCGCCTCGAGGTCGTTCCGCGCCAGCCGCGCGCCGACCTCGCAGAAGCCGTGGCAGAGGTAGATGTCGCGCGGGCCCTTGGCGGCCTCGCGGCCACTGACCGAGTCGCGCACCGCCAGCGCCGCGTCGACGGCCTGGGCGCCGAACTCCTCGACCAGCTCCTGGCGGGCGAGGTTCTCGCCGTCGGCGAGGTCGGTGATCACGCGTCCGTCCGGCCCACGGCGGCCCCAGTAGGTGTCGATCAGGAAGCCGCGCACGCCGCCGCGCAGCTGGGCGGCGATCCCGGTCTCGTGCTGGGCGAACAGCCAGCCGGGGTTGTCGGCGGCCGAGAACGAGTTGTGGGTCGCCGGGAAGGTGACCTCGGGCAGCGTCCGGTCGCACAGCTCGACGTGGCCGTTGCAGCCGGCCAGCTCGCTGTCGGCCTGCGAGACGCCGCTGGTCGCCAGGAACGCCGAGCCGGCGGCGACGATCGCCAGCGCGGCCGCGCCGCCAGCGATCAGCGCGTTGCGCGGCAGCAGCCGCCGGCCCGCGGTCGCGAGGTCCGGCGCGGCGGGCCTGACGACCATCCGCAGCAGCTCCTGGACGCCGGCGTAGACCAGCAGGATCCCGAGCGCGACGCCGACGATCCGCAGCACCGCCAGCGGATCGGCGACGACGAGCCCGCCGACGGCGATCAGCGCGAGCGCGCGCGCCACCCGTGCGGCCGGGTGGGCGGGCGTCGTCGCGGCGAGCTCCCAGGCGTGGCGCAGCGGTCCCTCGAGGCTCAGCGGGCGCAGCACCGACGCCGCCGCCGCGGCGACGACCGCGCCGCAGACGGCGGTCAGCGCCAGCAGGTTGCGCAGGTCCAGCAGGTAGGCGTTCCAGACGCCGCCCAGCGCCGCGCGCAGCTCGGGGTCGGTGACCTGGCCGAGCAGCCGCGCGTGCGCGACCCAGTAGAGGACCAAAGCCAGCAGCGCCCCGACGGCGACGCCGATGCCGCCGCGGCGCAGGCTCTCGCGGCGGTCGCGCGAGAGCGCGAGCGCGCCGCCGCAGCCGATCAGCGCGAGCAGCGACAGCCACAGCGTGAGGCGCTGGATGTCCTCCGCGGTCTGGATCGCGGCGGTCAACGCGCCCGGCGGATCGGTCTCGTCGAAGACCTCGATGTCGGCGGGGATCCGTCCGGCCGCGGTCGGGTCGAGCCGCTCCAGCGCCGTCTGGAGGATCACGCCGAGGTTGGCGAGCGTCAGGGTGACCGTCGACGCCTCGCGGTCGAAGACCGAGCGGTGGAGGTCGGCGACCGAGGCTCGGAAGAGGCTCCGAAACGGTGAGCCGCCGACAAGGCTCTCGGTCGCGCTCTGGATCACCGGCCGCAGCGCGACGAGGTCGCGCTGGGCGCGCAGCACGACGTCGTCGGTGACCTTCAGCGCGATCTCCTGGCGGACGGCGTCGTCGGTGAGCGCGGCGGATGCGCGGTCGGCGAACTGGTCGGAGTCGAAGATCGCCGACTCGACGTAGGTGCTGACCAGGGTCGCGAGCAGGGCTGCGACGCCGACGGCGCCGAGCGCTGCGCCGATCGATCGGCGCAGCCGTCCCACTGGTCTGCCGCCGGCCATCCGGCGAGACTCTACCGTCCGCGGTTGGCGGTTCCGGGCGTGCCGCGGCTACTCTGGGGGCCGCGTCTGGCCGGCGCGCCCGACCGGGTCCGGCCGGGCGCCGCCACCCCTTCCGATGATCGACCGCACACAGCTCTCCAAGGCGCTCGCACGCCTCGACCCGCGCGACCGCGAGGTGCTCGACTACTCGCTGCGCCGGCATGTCCCGGACGCCGACCTGGCGGCCGTCTTCGACTGCGGGCCCAGCGAGGTCGCCCGGATGCGCGCGGCGGCCGTCGAGCGGCTCGCCGACGACCTCGGCGTCCAGCGCGGCGCCGATCTCGGCCAGGTGCTCACGGCGCTGCTCGACGAGGCCACCTGGACCGGCCTGCCCGGCGCCGCGGCCCTGCCCGGTGACGACGCGGCGCGGGCCGCCGGCCCCGCCGAGCCGGCACCCGTCGCGCCAGCCCCGCCGGAGCCGGCCGTGGCGGCGACGCCGGCACCCGACGCCGATCCGGATCCCGGCGCCGAGGAGCCGTCGCGCCCGGTGCTCGGCATGCTCGCCGGCAGCCGCCGCGGTCCCGATCCCGAGCCCCCGGCCCCGCCGCCGCGCCCGTCCGGGGCGGGCTCGCGCCGCTGGACGGTCGCAGTCGCCGCCCTGATCGCCGCTCTGCTGGCGCTCGGCGTCGGGTCGGTGCTCCTGCTCGGTGAGGACGGCGGCGCGTCCGGGACGGCGACCGACGAGGCGGGCGCGACGCGCCCGTTCTCCGCGCACGGCCCGGGTGGCATGGGTGAGCCGTTCGCCTCCGAGCCGCCGGCCGAGGAGGCCGCGCCGCGCTACCCGGTCGCGATCGTCGAGCGTCGCACGACCCTCTACGACGGCCCCGCAGGTCAGCCGAAGCTGCGCATCGAGCCGCGCACCGAGTGGGGGTCCGAGCGTGTGCTGAGCGTCGTCGAGAGTCGTGCCGGCTGGCTCGCGGTGCTGGTGCCCGAGCTGCCCAACGGCGAGGTCGGCTGGCTGCGCGAGGCCGACGCGGCGCGCCTCGACACCGTCGGCTGGGCGATCCGCGCCGATCTCACCACGCGCGAGGTCGTCGTCGAGCGCGACGGCGAGGTGGTTCGCCGGTTCGAGGTCGGCATCGGCCGCCCCGACCATCCGACCCCGCCGGGCCGCTACGCGGTCACCGACAAGCTGCGTGTCAACGACCCCGACTCGCCCTATGGCTGCTGCGTGGTCGCGTTGACCGGTCACCAGACCGAGCTGCCGGCCGGCTGGCCCGGCGGCGACCGGCTCGCGATCCACGCGACCAACGACGTCAGCGGCGTCGGCGGGGCGGTCAGCCTCGGCTGTCTGCGCGCCGATCCGCGCGACGCGCGCTGGCTGATGAACGAGGCGCCGCTCGGCACGCCGGTCTTCATCGAGGAGGGCACGCCGCCGCCCGATCCACAGCCGACTCGCAAGCAGACCTCACAGAAGAAGCGTCAGAGTCGTTGATCTGACGTGAGCCTTCCGCCATTCCAGGCGCTGCTCGACGCCCACGGCGCCGTGGTCCACCGTTTCCTGGTGGCCGCCGTCGGTCCGGTCGACGCCGACGACTGCTTCCAGGAGACGTGGATCGCCGCGCTGCGCGCCTACGACGGCCTCGACCACGGTGACAACCTCCGCGGCTGGCTGCTGCGGATCGCCCAGCGCAAGGCGATCGACGCCCACCGGTCCGCCTCCCGCCGCGCGCTGCCGTCCGCGGTGCTGCCCGAGCGCGAGCAGGCGCCCGCGCCGGAGCCGGTCGACGGCGAGCCGCGGCTGTGGGCGCGGGTGCGCGCGCTGCCGGAGAAGCAGCGCTCGGCGGTGTTCCTGCGCACCGTCGCCGGGCTCCCCTACGACGAGGTGGCGCTCGCGCTGAACTGCTCGCGCGACGCGGCCCGGCGCAACGTCCACGACGGTCTCCAACGGCTGCGGAAGGAGCTGATCCAGTCATGAGCGAGCTCGAGCGACAGCTGAGCCGGCCCTACGACGAGACGATCCACGCCGGCGTGCCCCAGCGCGTGCTCGACGGGATCGCCGCGCGCGCCGAGCGCGACGGCCTGGTCGCCGTCGCCTACGGCCAGGCCGACTCGCCGTTCGGGCCGCTGACGGTGGCGGCGACCGAGCGTGGCCTGGCGCTGCTCGCCTACCCCGAGGTCGAACTCGACGGGGTGCTGGAGCGGCTCGCGCGCGCGATCTCGCCGCGGGTGTTGGAGGCCCCGGCGCGGATCGACCCGATCCGGCGCGAGCTCGACGAGTACTTCGAGCGCCGCCGCCGGGAGTTCGAGATCGCGGTCGACTGGGCGCTGATGCGGCGCGGCTTCGCCACCGCCGTGCTCGAGGCGACCGCGGCGATCCCCTACGGCGAGACGGTCAGCTACCGCGAGATCGCCGCTCGGGCCGGCAGCCCGAAGGCGTTCCGCGCCGCCGGCAACGGGCTCGGCTCGAATCCGATCCCGATCGTCGTGCCCTGCCACCGCGTGCTCGCCTCCAGCGGCGGTCTCGGCGGCTACACCGGCGGCCTCGACCGCAAGCGGGCGCTGCTGGAGATCGAGGGACTGAAGCCCACCGGCGCCTTGGCCTGAGGCGCGGGTGCCAGCGCGGCGAGCGAGCGCTCGCCGACGGCGCCGCGCCAGAGGCCGGCGCAGTAGGCGGTCCGGTCGACCACGGTGAGGGCGGCGTAGGAGAGCGGGTCGAGCGGCCGCGCGCCGGGACGGCGGTCGCCGAGCAGGGCGACGGCGAGCGCGCCCGTGGCGCAGCGCCGGGCGCGGCGCGAGACAGCGCACGCCGCGAGGGTCAGCGGCAGCCACTCGCGGGTGGCCGCGCGAGCGAGCTGGCCGGTGGCGTGCAGGTGGCCGCGCGCGGCGGCGCCGGCGAGCGCCAGCCGGACCTCCGTCCGATCGCCCGCGGCGGCGGCCCGCAGCGCCGAGAGGGCGGTTGCGCCGGCCGCCCCGCGCCAGCCGAGCGCGGCGCCGGCCAGCCAGGCCGTGGCCGTGTGGGGGTTGGCCCGCAGCGGCGCCGTGGCGCCCGGGTGGCGCCGCTGGAGGGGCGCGGCCGAGGTGCCGTATCCGTAGCGCTGGCGGGCGAGCGCGCGCCAGTCGGTGCGCGGGCGGTGGAGCACCTCGGCCTCCGGCGCGTAGCGGGCCGTCCAGCCGGCGTCGATCAACCGCAGGACCAGGTCGACGTCCTCGCCGACGGTCAGCCGCTCGTCGAATCCGGCGACCGACTCCAGCGCCTCACGGCGGGCGACGAGCGCGGCCGACGGGACGTAGGCGACCCGCCGGCCCGGGCCGATGCGCGCCGGGTCCCCACCCATGTCGAGCGGCGAGCGGGCGGTCTCGTAGCGGGCGACGCGCCCCTCGCCTGGCGCCGAGCGGACGCGCGGGGCGGCGAGCGCCAGCCCCGGATCGGCGACGAGCAGGCCGGCGAGTGGCGCGGCCCAGCCGGGGGCGGCGCGGCAGTCGGCGTCGAGGAAGGCGACGAGCTCGGTGCGCGCGGCCGCCAGGCCGCTGTTGCGCGCCCCGGCCGGCCCCGCGGCGCCCGCGTTGGCGATCACCCGCGCGCCGACCGCCCCGGCGGCCGCCGGCGACCCGTCGCGTGAGCCGTCGTCGACGACGATCACCTCGCCCTGGCCGGTCAGCGCGGCCACCAGCTCGGCGAGCGCCGGTCCGCCGTCGCGCACCGGGATCACCGTCGTCAGCGCGACGTCGGCGCCGCGGCCGACCGGGTGGAGCAGGCCCGCGGCGGTCAGGCGGGCGGCGAGCGCGTCCACGGCGGGGGCCGGGGCGGGGTCTGCGTCTGGGGCGAGCAGGCGGTCGAGCGCCGCGGCCCCCGCCGCGCTCAGCCGGACCAGCCGTCCGGGAGTCCCGCCGACCAGCACGCTGCCGTCGCGCGAGCGCCACGCATGGGAGTCGAGGACGTAGGCCCGGCCGCGTCGCTCGCGGTCGGCGCCGGTCGCGCCGCGGGTCCGGGCGGTCTCGCTCACGGCGTTTCGCCGGCGCCGGCGAATCCGTCGGCCAGCAGCTCGAAGCCGCGGTCGAGGAGGCGGTCGAGGTCCTCGGCGGGGTGGGCGACCCAGCGGGAGAAGGCGGCCATCGCGGCGCCGAGCGCGGCGTGGGCGATCGTCTGGGCTTCGACCGAGTCGACCGCGACCCCGCGCCGGGCCGCGACGTACTCGGCGACCACCGAGCGCCACTCGGCGTAGCGGAGCATCGAGTGGGCCTGGAGCGCGGGGACGGTCGTGATCAACGTCATCCGGATCCTCAGCCCCGGCAGCTGCTCGGGCGGATAGGAGTTCGAGCTGACCGCCGCCCGCCGCAGCGCGTCCATGACGCCGATCTTTTCGCCGAGGGCTTCGAGGTCGGCGTGCAGCCGCTCCCGCACCGACCTGAAGTCGCCCCAGACGATGTCGTTCTTGGACGGGAAGTAGCGGAACAAGGTCCGGCGGCCGACGCCGACCGCCGCCGCGATGTCATCGACTGTCGTCTGCTCGAAGCCGTTGCGCGCGAACAGCGCCAGCGCGACGCTCTCGATCTGCTCGTGGGTGGTGCTCGGAGGACGGCCAGTGGACATATGACACCCGGTGCTGTAACTTCTGCCCGCAGGAGGCGTCGCAGCAACGAGAGAGGAGCTTCCCATGTCCAGCCCGAACACCGAGCCCACCGCTCCGCCGGCCGGCGACCAGCCCGCCGCCGACGCTCTCGTCGAGCAGGAGCTGCTCGTCGAGGACGTTTCGATCGACGGCATGTGCGGCGTCTACTAGGCGCCGTCATGGACGAGATCGACCTCGCCACGGCCTGGCGGCTGAATCCGCAGGTCTCCCTGCGTCCCGAGTCGTTCGGGGCGCTCGCCTACCACTTCGGCACCCGCCGGCTGTCGTTCCTCAAGAGCCCCGCGCTGCTCGCCGTCGTGGAGCGGCTGGCCGACCATCCCGACGCCGCCGCGGCCTGTCGCGCGGCGGGTGTCGGTGAGGACGAGCTGGCGCTCTACCGCCGTGCCCTGGCGACGCTCGCCGGCAGCGGGATGATCGTGCCGCGCGAAGGGACGGCGGCGTGACCGCCGTCACGATCGCGCCGACCGCGCCGGCCGGCCGCCTGATCGACCGCTTCGAGGAGGGGCTCGACGCGCCGATCTGCCTCACCTGGGAGCTGACCTACGCCTGCAACCTCGCCTGCGTGCACTGCCTCTCCAGCTCGGGCCGGCGCGACCCCGACGAGCTGACCACCGCCGAGTGCAAGGCCGTCATCGACGAGCTGGAGCGGATGCAGGTCTTCTACGTGAACATCGGCGGCGGCGAGCCGACGGTGCGCAAGGACTTCTGGGAGCTGGTCGACTACGCGACCGCGCACAAGGTCGGCGTGAAGTTCTCGACCAACGGCAGCCGGATCGACGCCGAGCGGGCCGCCTGGCTAGCCGCCAGCGACTACGTCGACGTCCAGATCTCGCTCGACGGCGCGACGGCCGAGGTCAACGACCGTGTCCGCGGGGACGGCTCCTACGACACCGCGATCACGGCGATGGAGCGCCTCCGCGTCGCCGGCATGCGCGACTTCAAGCTGTCGGTGGTCGTCACCCGCGAGAACGCCGGCCAGCTCGACGACTTCAAGGCGATCGCCGACCGCTACGGCGCCCAGCTGCGGATCACCCGCCTGCGGCCGTCGGGCCGCGGCGCCGACGTCTGGGACGAGCTGCACCCGACCGCCGCCCAGCAGCGCGATCTCTACGACTGGCTGCTCGCCCGCGGCGACGACGTGCTGACCGGCGACTCGTTCTTCCACCTCAGCGCCTACGGCGAGCCGCTGCCGGGGCTCAACCTCTGCGGCGCCGGGCGGGTCGTCTGCCTGATCGACCCCGTCGGCGACGTCTACGCCTGCCCGTTCGCGATCCACGACAGCTTCCTGGCGGGCAACGTGCGGTCCCCCGGCGGCTTCGCCGGGGTGTGGCGCGAGTCGGAGCTGTTCGCCGAGCTGCGCGGCCCCCAGAGCGGCGGCGCGTGCTCGAAGTGCAGTCACTTCGACTCCTGCCGCGGCGGCTGCATGGCGGCGAAGTTCTTCACCGGCCTGCCGCTCGACGGGCCCGATCCCGAGTGCGTGCTCGGCCACGGCGAGGCGGCGCTCGAAGGCCGCGACCCAGCCGCGATCCCGCGCTCGGAGGTCGACCACTCGCGCCGCCAGCCGAGCCGGCCGACCGGGACCGCGCTGCCGATGGCGCCGGTCGCGCCGCCCGCCCGCTCCTGCGACGAGAGCCCGCTCGCCGGGTTCACGCCGGGGGACTGACGTGGCCAGCACCCGCGACTGGTTCGAGTCGGTCGCCGAGGCCCAGCGGCGTGCCCGGCGACGCGTGCCCAGTTCGGTCTACAACGCGCTGCGTGCCGGAGCCGAGCGCGGCCAGACCGTCGCGGCCAACGAGAGCGGCTTGGCGGCGCTCGGCTTCATTCCGCGGATCGCGGCCGGCGCGTCGGCCGGGCTCGACCTGGCGACCTCGGTGCTCGGACGGGAGATCTCGCTGCCGGTCGTCTGCTCGCCGGTCGGCGCGCAGGCGATCCACCCCGACGGCGAGGTCGCCGTCGCCCGCGCGAGCGCCGGCGCCGGCACCGCGATGGGACTCAGCTCGTTCGCCAGCAGGCCGCTGGCGGAGGTCGCCGCCGCGAACCCGAGCACGTTCTTCCAGGCGTACTGGCTCGGCGATCGCGCCCGGATCGAGCAGGTGCTCGACAGCGCGCGCGAAGCCGGCGCCGTCGGGCTGATCGTCACCCTCGACTGGACGTTCTCCCACCGGCGCGACTGGGGCAGCGCCGCGATTCCCGCGCAGCTCGACCTGCGCACGATGGCCCGGATGGCGCCCCAGGCGCTCGCCCGCCCACGCTGGCTGCTCGACCACGCGCGCGCCGGCGGCCCGCCCACCCTGACGGTGCCGAACCTCGCCCGGCCGGGCGAGCCGGCGCCGGGCTTCTTCGACGTCTACGGCGAGTGGATGGGGACCCCCCAGCCGAGCTGGGACGACATCGCCTGGATGCGCGCGACGTGGGGCGGTCCGTTCATGGTCAAGGGGGTCGCCCACCCCGACGACGCGCGCGCCGCGGTCGCCGCTGGAGCCGACGCGATCTCGGTCTCCAACCACGGCGGCAACAACCTCGACGGCACACCGGCGGCGATCCGGCTGCTGCCGGCGGTCGCCGAGGCGGTCGGCGGCGAGGTCGAGGTGCTGCTCGACGGAGGGGTGCGGCGCGGCTCGGACGTCGTCAAGGCGCTCGCGCTCGGCGCGCGCGCGGTGCTGATCGGACGTGCCCACCTCTGGGGGCTGGCGGCCAACGGCGAGGCGGGTGTCGCCAACGTGCTGGAGATCCTGCGCTCCGGCATCGCCGAGACGCTCGCCGGGCTCGGCCGGTCCTCGATCCACGACCTCACCCCCGACGACGTGGTCGTGCCCGACGGCTTCGCGATCCGCCCGCCGACCACGGCGGCGCGCGTGGGGGCCTGAGCGGCGTGACCGGGCGGCTCGGCGACCGGGCCTGGCCCGCCGTCGACGGCGACGCGCTGCTCGCCGTGCCGCTCGGCGCGACCGAGCAGCACGGCCCCCACCTGCCGCTGTCGACCGACACCGACATCGCGGTCGCGCTCTGCGCGGATCTCGCCGAGCGGCGGGCCGACGTGCTCGTCGCGCCGGCGCTCGCCTACGGCTCCAGCGGCGAGCACGCCGGCTTCGCGGGCACCGTGTCGATCGGACAGGCGGCCACCGAGCTGGTGCTCGTGGAGCTGTGCCGCTCGGCGTGTGAGACCTTCGGACGGGTCGTTCTGGTCTGTGCCCACGGCGGCAACGCCGAGCCGCTGGCGCGGGCGGTCGCGCGGCTGCGCGGCGAGGGGCGCGAGGTCTCGGCGTGGGGTCCGAGTTGGCGTGGTGACACACACGCGGGCCGGGTGGAGACGTCGGTGATGCTGGCGCTCGACGCCGACCGCGTCGCGCTCGACCGCGCCGCGCCGGGCGCCACGGCGCCGCTGCCCGAGCTGATCGACGCGCTGCGCGCCGAGGGGGTGCGCGCGGTCGCCCCCAACGGCGTGCTCGGCGATCCCGCCGGCGCGTCGGCCGCCGAGGGGCGGGAGCTGCTGGCCGCGGCCGCCGCGGATCTCGCCGACCATCTCGACCGGCGGACCGAGTCCGAGCCGGTGGGGTTGGCATGGTGAGCACGCGGGTCGCGCTCGTGACCGGGGCCGCCCGCGGGATCGGCGCGGCGACGGTCCGCACGCTCGCCGCCGCGGGCTGGCGCGTGATCGCCGTCGACCGCTGTGCCGACGACCCGCGCCTGCCCTACCGGCTGGCCACCCCAGCGGATCTCGATGCCGCCGTCGCTGCCGGCAACGCCGCCGCCGGGAGCGCCGGCGCAGCGGAGCCGGCGGTCGTCGCGGCGGTCGCCGACACGACCGATCCGGTGGCGCTGGCGGCGGCGGTCGCGCTGGCCGAGGAACGGTTCGGCGGGCTCGACGCGGTGATCGCCAACGCCGGAGCGATCGCCGGCGGTGTCCCCGCCTGGGAGCTCGACCCCGACTCCGAGCGGGCCGTGCTCGACGTCAACCTCGGCGGCGTCCTGGCCGCCGCGCGGGTCGGCGTCCCGGCGCTGCTGCGCCGCGCCGAGCCGCGCTCGGGGCGGTTCGTGGCGGTCGCCTCGGCCGCGGCCACCCGCGGCCTGCTCGGCCTGTCGGCCTACTGCGCCGCCAAGGCGGGCGTTGCGGGCTTCGTCCGCGGCCTGGCGACCGACCTGCGCGGCACCGGCGTCACCGCGAACGCCGTCGCGCCGGGGTCCACGCGGACCGCGCTGCTCGACGAGAGCGCCCGCCTCTACGGGCTCGCCTCGCCGGAGGAGTTCGCCGCCCAGCAGCCGCTCGAGCGGCTGCTGGATCCCGAGGAGGTCGCGGCGGCGATCACCTGGCTGGCGAGCCCCGCGGCGAGCGCGCTCACCGGCGCCCTCGTCCCGGTCGACGGCGGCCTCGCGGTCTGAGCCACCGCCGAGCGCGCCGTTCCGGCGGCCGCCGCTGTCAGCCTCTTCGCAATGCCCTCATGGTCGGAGTTCGCCACTGTCGTGCCGGAGCTCGCCGAGCGGGTCCGCGCCCGGTTCGACGCCCACGTCCACAAGACGCTCGCCACCGTGCGCGCCGACGGTGCGCCGCGGATCTCGGGCACGGAGTGCAAGATCGCCGAGGGCGAGCTGTGGATCGGCTCGATGTGGGAGGCGCGCAAGGCGCTCGACCTGCGCCGCGACCCGCGCTACGCCCTGCACAGCGGCTCCGACGACCCGCCCGGGTGGGTCGGCGACGCGAAGGTCGCGGGCGTCGTCGAGGAGATCCTCGACCCGGAGATGGTCGCTCGGCTCAACGGCCCGGCCGCCGAGCTCGGCCCCTCCCACCTCTTCCGCCTCGAGATCGCCGAGGCGTCGGTCGTCGAGCTGGCGCCGAGCGGCAAGGCGATCGTGCTCGACAGCTGGACGCCCGCCGGCGGCCTGCGCCGGATCGAGCGGGCGTGACCGACGACCGGCTCGCGCGGATCGTCGCCATGCTCGACGTCCAGCCGGACGATCGGGTGCTCGAGGTCGGCTGCGGCCACGGCGTCGCGGGGACGCTGATCTGCGACCGGCTCGCGGGCGGCCGCTACACCGCGATCGACCGCTCGCCGAAGATGGTCGCCGCGGCGCGGCGGCGCAACGCCGCGCACGTCGCCGCCGGCCGCGCGGAGTTCTTGGTCGCCGCGCTCGAGGACGCCGACCTCGGCGAGCGGCGGTTCGACAAGGTGCTCGCCGTCCGGGTCGGCCTGTTCCACCGCGAGCCGGAGCGGGCGCGGACACTCGCGGAGCGGTGGCTCGCCCCCGGCGGGACGGTGGCCGCCATCTACGACGGGCCCGGCGGCTGAGCGAGCCCGTCCAGGCCGGCGCGGACGGCGCCTCCAGCATACGTACATTGGTGTATGTTCGTCAGAGATGGCCACGATCACCACGATCACCCGCGTCGAGGCGGGCCAGCAGACGCGCGCGCGGCTGATCGAGGCGGCCACCGAGCGGATGGCGACGGGCGGCGCGAGCGTCGACTTCGAGGCGATCGCCGCGTCGGTCGGCCTGACGCGGGGCGCGCTGTACCACCACTTCGGCTCGGTCGACGGCCTCGTCGAGGAGGTCTACAAGGAGGCGATCCGCCGCCACGCCGAGCGGGTGATCGACGCCAGCGGCGAGGGCAGTGGCCGTGAGCGGCTGCGCGCGCTGATCGACGCCTCCGCCGCGCTGTACGGCTCCGGCACGCCTTTCTACACGTTGCTGCTGCGCCTCCACGTCGAGGCCGGCGCCGCGCGCCGCCACCTGGCGCCGATCGCCCGGGCCGTCCAGCGGCGCCAGCGCGAGTACATGACCGCGGTCGTCGCCGCCGGCCAGCGCGACGGCTCGATCCGCGCCGACATCGACGCCGCCGCGCTCGGCGACGCCGTCAACGCCGCGCTGCAGGGGCTGCTCGTCCAGCAGCTCGAGCCGCCGGCCGACCAGCGCCGCGCCACCGAGGCGTTCGGCGACCTGCTGGAGGCGCTGCTGTGACCGTGACGCTCCCGGCCGATGGAGGTTGGACAGTCCGATGATCGACTTCGAGATCCCGGCGGAGGTGGTTGCGCTGCGCGAGCGCGTGCGCGCCTACGTCCAGGAGGTGGCGATCCCGGCCGAGGCCCGCGACGTCTCCGACCATGGCCTCTCCGACGACCTGCGCGCCGAGCTGCAGGACGAGGCGCGGCGGCGCGGGATCTTCACCCCGCAGGTCAGCACGGCCCTGGGCGGGCTCGGGCTCGACCACCGCGGCAGCGCGGTGATCCTCGAGGAGGCCGGCTACAGCGTGCTCGGCCCGCAGGGTCTGCACTGCGCCGCGCCCGACGAGGGCAACATCCACATGCTCGACGTGATCGCCCGCGGCGAGCAGCGCGAGCGCTACCTCGAGCCGCTCGCCCGCGGCGAGGTCCGCTCCTGCTTTGCGATGACCGAGCCGGCGCCGGGCGCCGGCTCGGATCCATCGATGCTGCGCACGCGCGCGACCCGTGTCGACGGCGGCTGGCGGATCGACGGCCACAAGTGGTTCATCACCGGCGCCGACGGCGCCGCGTTCGCGATCTGCATGGCGCTCGCCGACGAGGGCGCGACGATGTTCCTGATCGACGTCGACAACCCCGGCTGGCGGATCGAGCGGCTGATCGAAGCCACCGACGCCGCCTTCCCCGGCGGCCACGCCGAGGTCTTCCTCGACGACTGCCGGGTCGGCGGCGACGCGGTGCTGGGCGCGGTCGGCGAGGGGTTCGGCTACGCCCAGGTGAGGCTCGCCCCGGCCCGGCTGACGCACTGCATGCGCTGGCTCGGGGCCGCCCGGCGCGCCCACGACATCGCGCTCGACCGCGCCAACGAGCGCGAGGCCTTCGGCCACAAGCTCGGCGAGCTGGGCATGGTCCAGGAGCGGCTCGCCGAGTCGGTCACCGACATCGAGGTCAGCCGGCTGCTGATCTGGCGCTGCGCCTGGGCGCTGGACCGCGGTGAGCCGGCGCGCCACGAGTCGTCGCTGGCCAAGGCCTTCGTCGGCGAGGCGGTCTGGCGCGTCGTCGACCGGTCGGTCCAAATCTGCGGCAGCCTCGGCGTGTCCGGCGACCTCGTCCTCGCCCGCCTGATGAACGAGACCCGGCCGTTTCGCATCTACGACGGCTCGACCGAGACCCACCGCTGGGCGATCGCCCGCCGCGAGCTGCGCCGCCGCGCCGCCGCGACCGGCCCCGGCTCGCCGCCGCCGCGCAGCGAGCTGGGCTGACCGTCTCGGCGAATCGACGTCGAGCCCGCCGTCGCGGCTGCGACGATTCCGCCGCGATGAGCCGGATCGACGCGATCGCCGCCCGCTGCGCCCGGATCGCCGAGGCGCGCGCCTTCACGTACGCGATCTCGGCGGTGATCGTCGCCAACGCGGTCGTGCTCGGCCTGCAGACCTATCCCGCCGTCACCGGCGACGCGGGCGCGCTGTTGAACACCCTCGACGGCGTCTTCCTCGGCGTCTTCGTCGTCGAGCTGGCGATCCGCATGCTGGCCCACGCCCGCCACCCGCTCGGGTTCTTCCGCTCCGGCTGGAACGTCTTCGACTTCGTCGTGATCGTCGGCTCGCTGCTGCCCGGCCTGCGCGAGAACACGACGCTGCTGCGGCTGCTGCGCCTGGCGCGGATCGTGCGGCTGGTCCGCTTCCTGCCCGACCTGCGGGTGATGATCACCGCGGTCGGTCGCAGCGTGCCCGGCGTCGCCAGCCTCGCGGTGCTGACGGTGCTGCTGCTCTACGTCTACGGGATCGTCGGCTGGCTGATCTTCGCCGACCACGACCCCGCGGGCTACGGGAACGTCGGCGACGCGATGCTGACGCTGTTCGTCCTGCTCTCGCTGGAGAACCTCCCCGACCAGATCGAGATGGGCCTGGAGGTCTCGCGGCTGACCCTCATCTACTTCATCTCCTATGTGCTGGTCGCCGCGTTCCTGCTGTTCAACATGCTGATCGGCGTCGTGCTGTCCTCGTTCGAGGAGGCGCAGGAGATCGAGTTCCGCCGCACCCAGGACGAGCGCCGCGCGGCGGCCGCCGCGACCGACGACGAGACCGACGACCGCCACGTCGCGCTGCTCGACCACGTCCACGAGCTGCGCGGCGCGCTCGAGCGGATCGAGAGCGAGGCGCAGGCGCTGGTCGCCGACGGGGAGCGCCGGCGCGGCGGCTGACGCGCCGGTCTCTGCTCAGCGGGCGGCGGCCGGGACGAGCGCGAAGGCGGTTGCGATCTCCTCGAGCGTGCGGATCCGCTGGGTCGGGTCGGCGACGTTGGCGGTGACCATCAGCTCGTCGGCGGCGGTCCGCGAGAGCAGGTCGTGCAGGCCCGACTCGACGGTCGCGGCCGACCCGGCGACGATCCGGCGGATCGTCTCGTCGACGACCGCCAGCTCGGTCGGGCCGAGCGTCTCGAGCAGCGCCTCGGCCTCGGCGACCGAGGGCTGGGGGGCCGGCCGGCCCTGGCGCAGGCGCAGCATCGAGATCCCCGACGGCAGCGCGAGGCGCAGCGCGTCGCTGTCGTCGTCGCCGACGATCGCCGCGACGGCGACGATCGCCCGCGGCTGGGCGAGCAGGTCGGAGGGCTGGAAGCCCTCGCGGTAGATCGCCAGCGCCGCCTCGGTCATGTGGGGGTGGAAGTGGTGCGCGAAGACGAACGGCAGGCCCAGCTCGGCGGCGATCCGGGCGCCGCCGTCGGTCGAGCCGAGCATCCAGATCTCCGGCACGGTGTGCTCGCCGGCGACCGCGCGCATGCCGGCGTAGCCGCCGCCGAGGTGGCCGCGCAGCTCGGCGAGCTGCTGCGGGAAGAGGTGCGGCGAGGTGGCGCGCAGCGCCTGGGCGGTGCGCATGTCGGTGCCGGGCGCGCGGCCGAGGCCGAGATCGATCCGGTCGGGGTGCAGCGCCTCGAGCATCCCGAACCGCTCGGCGACCGCGAGCGGCGCGTGGTTGGGCAGCATCACCCCGCCCGACCCGACGCGGATCCGCTCGGTGTTGGCGGCCAGGTGAGCGATCAGCACCTCGGGCGCGGTCGAGGCGACGGCGGGGATGTTGTGGTGCTCGGCGACCCAGAAGCGACGGTAGCCGAGCCTGTCAGCCGCCTGGGCGGCCATGGTCGTGCCGGCCAGCGCGTCGGCGGCTGAGGCGCCGGCCGCGACGGGGGCGAGGTCGAGGACCGAGAAGGGGACGCTCACTATTCGTAAGTTAGCGTGTCCGCGGGGCGGACCGGCGCCCGCGGCCGCTCAGACCAGCTCGGACTGCTCGAAGTAGCTGGGGCGCTGCTCGCGTAGGTGGGGCAGCTCGCGCAGAACCTGGCGGAGGTGGTAGCGCAGTGCCAGCTCGGCGGCGTCGGGGTCGCCGGCGACGACCGCGTCGACCACCCGCCGGTGCTCGTCGACCATCTCGGGTAGATAGGTCGGGACCTCGAGGCTGAGCCTGCGGATGCGGTTGAGGTGCGACTTCGCGCGCTGGCTGATCGTCCACACCGTGGGGTGGCGGCTGAGGTCGCAGAGCGCGTGGTGGAAGGAGTCGTCGAGGTGGTAGAAGGCGTCGAGGTCGCCCTCGGCGCGGGTGTGCTCCTGGGCGACCATCAGCTCCTCGAGCAGCTCATGGTCGGAGGAGCCCGACCGCTCGGCGGCGAGCCGGACGGCGGCGCACTCCAGCGCCTCGCGGACGAACTGGGCGTCGCCGACGGCGGCGACGCTGATCCGCGACACGAACGTGCCGAGCTGGGGCACGACGCGGACGAGCTGCTCGTCGCGCAGCCGAGCGAGCGCCTCGCGCACCGGCGTGCGGCTGACGCCCATCTGGGAGGCGAGATCGTTCTCCGAGAGTCGTTGGCCGGGCTCGAGGTCGACCCGCACGATCGCGTCGCGGAGCGCCTGATAGGCCTGCACCGGGGCGGGTTCCTTACCGCCGCGGGGCAGCACTGGAAGCACTGGCATACAAGTATGCTAGCATCGGTTGCCTCCTCCTCCCCGGGAGCGCGGAGCCGGGGCGCCGCGAGCGCTCCGGCTCTGCCTCCCACCCCCTCCTCGCGGAGGTCAGGAGGAGATCGCGAGCTCCGCGATCAGGCCGGCCACCCGCTCCGGCTCCTGCGCCATGAACGCGTGGCCGCCGCCAACGAACAGCTCGGTGCGCGCGCCCAGCCACCGCTCGGCCAGGCGCTCGAGGTTGGCCGGCGGGATGACCTCGTCCGCGGAGCCGGCCGCCGCCAGCACGGGCGGCGGGGGATCCGGTGGCCCGCCGGCGGGATCGCGCTGCCAGGCGATCATCGCCGCCTCCTGCGCGCGCAGCGTCGCCGGCGACAGCGCGGCCCGCGCCGCGGCCACGACGTCGCCGAACTGGGCGTCGATCTGACGCGCCAGGTCGGGCGGGAACAGCAGGGCGATCAGGCGGCTCGCCTGCTCGCGCGGCGTCCCGGAGTCGTCGGTCAGCCGGTGCCAGGCCGCGGCGTCGCCGACCACCGAGCGGCCACCGCCGGGGGCGGTCGCCAGCAGCGTCAGCGACCCGACCCGGGCGGGCGCATCGAGCGCCAGCCGCTGGGCGACGAACCCGCCCATCGACCAGCCGGCGACCGCCGCCCACTCGATCCCCAGCGCGTCGAGCAGCGCGACGGCGTCGGCCGCCATCGCGGCGACGGTCAGCTCCGCGGGCTCGCCGAGCTCTGAGCCGCCGGTGCCGCGGTTGTCCGGGCAGATCACCGCGAAGCGCGCGCCGAGCGCGGCCAGGAAGGAGGGATCCCAGTCGGCCGCCGTGGCCGCGTAGCCGTTGATCAACAGCAGCGGCGGCCCCGATCCCAGCAGTCGGTAGGCGAGCGTGCGCCCGCCGACGTCAGTGGTCCCCCGCCGCTCCTCGGTCGCCATCGCCCGGAGTATCGCGATCCGGCCCGACGCCTCAGAGCAGCGGTGAGGGCGGAATCTGGGTCGCGCCGGCGATCTGCGGCAGCCGCAGGCCGAGCTCGTCGGGGTAGCACCAGCTCCAGTCCTCACCGGGCTCGATCGAGCGGACGATCGGATGTCCGCTGTCGGCGGCGTGGCGCGAGGCGTGGCGCTGGGGCGAGGAGTCGCAGCAGCCGACGTGGCCGCACTCCAGGCAGATCCGCAGGTGGACCCAGCCGCTGCCCTCGCGCAGGCAGTCCTCGCAGCCGTCCACCGACTCCGGCAGCTCGGTGACCCGGACGTGCTCGAGATGCCCGCAGATCGCCATCGCGGCCGAGCTTATGCTGGCGGGAGTCCGCTGTCGAGGCGGCCGGGGCGTTGGACACCCCGCGCGCGAGCCGCGGCATACTAGTATACGAGTCCCGTTCGCCCGCCGTCCCCCTGAGGAGGAGCCGTGCCCACAACCGTCGCGATGCCGCGTCTGTCCGACTCGATGGAGGAGGGGACGGTTGTGCGTTGGTTGGTTGAGGAGGGGGGTGTGGTTGGTCGTGGGGATGAGTTGGCTGAGATTGAGACGGATAAGGCGACGATGGCTTTTGAGGCTGACTCCGCTGGTCGTTTGCACAGGTTGGTGTTGGAGGGTGAGTCGGTTGCGGTGGGTGTGGCGATTGCGGAGTTGTTGGGTGAGGGTGAGGAGCCGTCGGGGGTTGGTGGGGGCGAGGCCGAGGCCGGGGGCGAGGCAGA
>Ga0307505_10000737_pt1 | contig 32780 bp, 29 predicted proteins | sample 23_S_MG_FD_202183 | JGI IMG/M metagenome (GOLD analysis project Ga0307505, IMG submission 202183) | Soil microbial communities from Populus trichocarpa stands in riparian zone in the Pacific Northwest, United States - 23_S | ecosystem: Environmental > Terrestrial > Soil > Riparian zone > Trees... | reverse complement strand
CCCTCAGATTTTGGTTGCGGGGGCGGGATTTGAACCCGCGACCTTTGGGTTATGAGCCCAACGAGCTACCGGACTGCTCCACCCCGCGACACTGGCCTCTGCAGCGCTCGCACGCGGCTAAGGAACCCTCACTGTAGCACGCACGGCGCAGCGGCGTAAAGACAACGATTGCCTACGGCTTGGTGGGGGAGACGTCCTTCAGGATGAACAGCTTCTCGCCCGGTTTGATGAGCCCCAACTGCTCCCGGGCCACGCGTTCGATGGTGTCTGCGTCCTCGCGCAGCAGGCGGGCCTGCTCGCGCAACCGCGCGTTCTCGGCCCGCACGCGCCGCAGCGACGTTTCCAGGGCGCTGTAGTCGTGCCGGGCCTTGACGATCTCCACCAGGCCCTTCTCTCCGACGATGGCGTCCAGGAACAGGATGCACCCGAGGGCCCCGATGACGTATTGCACCACGCGGCGTCCCCGCGTCTGTGGGGGCGCGGGTGCGGGCTTCTTGGATGCCGGGGCAGCAGGGGATGGCACGTCTGTCAGTCGAATGATCGTGCGAGAATAGCGCGTTTCACGTCAGGAGTACACACCGAAATTCTCTGCTCCGGCACAGGTTGTACCGCAAATCGTCGCTGAGTACAAGTGCCGCCATCGCACCATGATGCAATCCGCTTCCGCAGTCGTCGTGTTGACCACGTTGGGTGCTGTCACCGACGCTGTCGAGTTGGCCCGCACGTTGGTCGAAGAGGGGCTGGCGGCCTGCGTGAACGTGCTGCCGCCGATGCAGTCCGTCTACCGGTGGAAGGGTGCTGTGGAGGTGGACACCGAACAGCAGTTGGTAGTCAAGACGACAACTGCCCGCGTGGCCGCGCTGGAGGCACGCCTCCGTGCCCTGCACCCCTACGAGCTGCCCGAGTTCCTGGTCTTGACGGCGGAGGGCAGCGCCCGGTACCTGCAGTGGATCACCGAGTCCGTGCAGGAGGGCCAGGCGCCGTCCTAGGCGGCAGCGCCCTTGCGACCGCGGAGCCACGCGATCGCGGGCGGCAGGAGCGACAGGGCGATGACCGCGGCCACCACCAGGTGGATCCGGCTTTCGATGTCCGGGATGAGGCTTCCCAGCAGATACCCGCCCAGCGTCATGCTGGTCACCCACGCCACGCCGCCCACCACGTTGTAGGTGGCGAACCGGCGATAGCCCATGTCGGCCACGCCGGCCACCACGGGGGCAAACGTGCGCACGATCGGCATGAACCGCGCGAAGACGATGGTCTTGCCGCCGTGGCGTTCGTAGAAGTCGTGCGTGATGCGCAGGTGCTCTCGCCTGAACAGGAACGAGTCCGGTCGGTCGTAGAGCGCGCGTCCCGTCCGCTTGCCGATCCAGTATCCGGTGGCGTCACCGAGGATCGCCGCGACGATCAACGTGAGGTTCAACGTCAGGATGTCGAAGTCGCCTCGCGCGGCAAAGAGCCCCGCCGTGATCAAGAGGGAGTCGCCCGGGAGGAAGAACCCCACGAGCAGCCCTGTTTCGGCGAAGACGATCACGATGAGGCCAATCAGGCCCCCGACGCGAATCAGCTCCGGGACGTTGTAGACGGTGGAAAAGAACTGCGTGATGAGGTCCATCAAGTGCCTACACGCGGTCGAGGGCCTGGGCCAGGTCCTCGATCAAGTCGTCCACGTGCTCGACACCGACCGACACACGGACTAGATCGTCGGTGACGCCGAGGGCCTGGCGGCGTTCAGCCGGCACGGACCCATGCGTCATGGAAGCGGGGTGGCTGATGAGCGTCTCCACGCCGCCGAGGCTTTCGGCCAGCGCCATCAGCCGCACGCTGTTGAGGACCGTGCGCGCGCGTTCCAGGGACCCCATCGTGAAGGAGATCAGCCCGCCGAATCCCCGCATCTGGCGCGCGGCCAGGGCGTGCTGCGGATGCGAGGGCAGCCCGGGGTAGTGGACCAGCGCCACCTTGGGGTGGGCAGCCAGAAACTCCGCGATGCGCTGCGCGTTGGCGTTGTGCCGCTCCATCCGCAGCGGGAGTGTCTTGGTGCCGCGCAGCACCAGCCACGCGTCCATCGGCCCGAGGATCGCGCCCTCGGCGTTCTGGATGAACCGCAGCCACTCGATGTGGTCGTCGCGCTCCGCCACCACGATGCCGCCGATGCTGTCGCTGTGGCCGTTGAGGAACTTGGTGGTGCTGTGCAGCACCATGTCCGCGCCCAGCGCGAGGGGCCGCTGCACGTAGGGGCTGGCAAACGTGTTGTCCACGACCACCGGCACGTTGCGCACGTGGGCCAGCGCCGCCACCGCGGCGATGTCGGTGACGCGCAGGACGGGGTTGGTGGGCGACTCCACGAACAGCATCTTCGTGTTCGGCTGGAAGGCGCCCTCCACGGCGCCCAGGTCCGACGTGTCCACGTAGGTGAAGTCCAGCTGGGCCTTACGGAGCACCCGCTCGAACAGGCGGTACGTGCCGCCGTAGGTGTTGTCGGTCACCACCACGTGGTCGCCCGCCTGAAGCAAGGTCATCAAGGCGCCGGTGGCGGCCAGGCCCGAGGCGAACGCGAACGCGGCGCGTCCGCCCTCGATGGCGGCGATGTTGCCCTCCAGCGCCGCGCGCGTCGGGTTGTGCGTGCGGCCGTACTCGTAGCCCTTGTGCACCCCCAGCGCATCCTGGACGTAGGTGGAGGTCTGATAGATCGGGGTGATAATGGCGCCGGTGGACGGATCCGGCGTCTGGCCCGCGTGGATGCAAACGGTGTCAAATCGAGCTGTGGGGCGTACTAGCAAGGTGCCGACGATCGTACTTCGGGTTTCTCGTGACACGCAATGCGCGTATGAGGCCGCTTGCCCACGCGCCGGAGGTCTCCGTGAGTGACACGGCGTCACGCACGGCGCGTGTCGTGACGTGGTTGACGAGCAGCCGCACGGGCCGCACGGTGCTCGTGACGCTGCTGACCATGACCTTCGTGCAGGTGCTGCGGCCGTTCGTCGGGGCCAGTACCCTGCTCGACACCATCGGTCTCCTGACCAGCGTGGTGCTGTTCGGGGCAGCGGTCGTGGTGGTCGGGCAGTGGGTGGGGCGCGTGCAGCGCGTGCTGCTCTGGCGGGTCCGCCGGAAGCTGCTGCTGTCCTACTTCCTGATCGGCGTCGTACCGGCCTTCTTGCTGGTGGTCTTCTTCGCGATCGTCGGGCTGCTGCTGTTTTTCAACGTCGGCGCCTATATGTTGCGGACGCAGGTGGCGACGTTCGTGGACCGTGTGCGCGTAGAAGCGGAGTCCACGGCTGCGGAGCTGCGCGGGGTGGCGTCGAGGGCCGAGGCGGAGGCGATCCTCAGCCGGCGCCAGCAGGCGATCGGCGGCTCGCTGCCCACGTTGGCGCTGGTGATCTTGGATGGCGGCGGCCGTTGCGAGTCGGAAGCCCCCGTGGCGCGCTCGTGGGCGGGGGTGGCGGCGGGACCGCGGGTAGACGGACTGCAGGCGATCCTGGTGCCTGATTGGGTGCCGTGCGAGGGCTACGCCAGCCTGGTTGACGAGGGTGGCCCTGGAACGGGATCGCACGTCGCGGTCCGCGCCGTGGCGTGGCTGCCGGGGCAGTCACGTGCCGTGCTGGCGCACGTGGCGCTGGACCCGGCGGTAGCCCGGCAACTTTCGGCGGACACGGGTGTATCGGTGGTGTCGGTGGCGCGTCTCGACGAGGCGGTGGCGGGTACGGCCCCTGGCGGCACCACCGCGCCGGCCAACAGCCTCCAAACGCAGCCCACGCGTCGGTTGCGGCCGGGTCCGGTGCAAGTGCCGCTCGATCCCGAGCAGTCGGCGGGCTTCGGCCGGTCCCTGCGCTGGGCGTCGTTCCTCGAGTCCACGGACTGGGCCGACGGGCGGCGCGGCGTCGTGTTCGCGGAGCTGGGCGTCGACTTCATCGGCGTGTACCGGCGCTTGATGTCCACGCCGACGCCGCCGTTTGCCGACGTCAGCTTCGCGCAGGTACTGCTGATTCTCATGGCCGTCGTCGCCGGCCTGTTCTTCCTGCTTCAGCTCGGGGCCTACGTGATGGGGTTCGCGCTGGCCCGATCCATCACTGGCGCCGTGCACGCGCTGTTCGAGGGAACCGAGCAGGTGCGGCGTGGGGACCTGTCCGCCAAGATCTCGCTGCCATCGCATGACCAGCTCGGCGAGCTGGCGGTGTCGTTCAACACGATGACGAGCAGCATCGAGGAGCTGCTCCAGCAGAAAGCCCAGAAAGATCGGCTGGAGCAGGAGCTGGCGATTGCGCGCGGCATTCAGATGTCGCTCTTGCCGCAGGCGCCGCTGTCCGGCGGCGGCGTGCTGTTTGCGGGGCACTGCGAGCCGGCCCGCGCGGTGGGCGGCGACTATTACGACTTCTGGTCGATCGACGATCATCGGTTCGGCATGCTGATCGCGGACGTGGCGGGGAAGGGCACCTCGGCCGCGTTGTACATGGCCGAGCTCAAGGGCATCGTCCTGTCGCTCAGCCAGTCGCACAACTCGCCGCGCCAGCTCCTCATCGACGCCAACCGCATCATCTCGCGGCATCTGGACGCGCGCAGCTTCATCACGATGACGTACGGCGTGGTGGACGTGGCCGCCGCCACCTTGACCTACGCGCGTGCCGGGCACTGTCCCCTGATCCGGCTGCCGGGGCTGGGTGCGATCGGGGGGTGCGTGCCCGAGATCCTGTCTCCAGACGGCTTGGTGCTGGGCCTCCAGATCGACGACCGGGGCCTCTTCGAACGGCTGCTGGAGGAGGTGACGGTACCGCTCGGAGCCGGCGATGTCTTCATGCTCTACACGGACGGCGTCACCGAGGCGATGAGCCCAGAGGGCGAATTCTTCGGCGAGGATCGGTTGAGCGCCTTGGTGCAACTGCACGCGCGCGGGCCGTTCGCCGAGCTGCGCACGCAGGTGCTGGATGCCGTCACGACGTTTGTGGGCGCCTCCGAACAGCAGGACGACATCACGATGCTCGTCCTGCAGATCGAGGCCGTGCCGGTGGCCGCGTGACGGAGGAAGGGCCCGCGGGCACGCCCGTCGTCGTGTTCAGCACGGTCTCGGACATCGAGGCCAGCGTGGTCATGTCGCTCCTCGACAGCCAGGGCATCAGGGCGTTCCGCGTCTCGGGCAATCCGCACGCGATCTGGCCCATGGCGGTGACGCCGCTCGGACGGATCCAGGTGGCGGTGGCCGCCTCGATGGCGGACGACGCGCGGCAAGTGATCGACAGCCACCGGGAAGATCGCGGGCGCCGCGTGGTGCGGATGCCCGACGCGCTGATGGCCCTCGAAGCGGGCATCGGCTACCAGTTCAGGGACCGCGGGTTGCTGGAGCAGGCGTTGACCCACCGGTCGAGAGCCGCCGAGGACGCGTCGCTGGGCGGCGCGGACAACGAATCGCTGGAGTTCCTCGGCGATGCGCTCCTGGGGTTCGTCGTCGCGGAGTGGCTGTTCCAGCAGTATCCGCAGTACGACGAAGGGCAGAAGTCCAAGATCAAGGCGACGGTGGTGTCCACGCAATCGCTCGCGCGCCACGCGGACGTGATGGGGCTGGGCGAGTACCTCATCCTGGGGAAGGGCGAGGAGAAGACCGGCGGCCGCGGCAAGCCCGCGCTGTTGGCCGACGTCTTCGAAGCGCTGCTGGCGGCGGTCTACCTGGATGGGGGCATGGAGCCCGCGACGGCGCTTCTTCGCCGCGTGCTGCACGACGCGGTGGACGCTGGCCGGGATCCGTTGCTGGTCGTGGACTACAAGTCCGCGTTGCAAGAGCGCCTACAGGCGCTGGGGCGCCCGCTGCCGCACTACCGGCTGGCCGGCGAGTCGGGCCCCGACCATCAGAAGCAGTTTCACGTAGAGGTAGTGGTGGCGGGCGAGGTGCGCGGGTCCGCGACGGGCCGCGCCAAGAAGGAAGCGGAGCAGGATGCCGCGCGGCAGGCGCTGGCGGGCTTCGGCGACGTGTCGAACTAGCGACGCGCTGGAGGGTCTGAGGAGCGCTTCGCTAGTCGATCTCGATGATGCCCCAGCCCTTGCGGTCTTCCGCTTCGGCGCCCGCGTAGACCATCACCGGCGCTTCGGCCAGCGGCTCCGGTGTAGCGGCCGGAACCGACTGCGGCAACCGCGCAAACGCGTACTGCTGCACCTCCCGCGCCACGTCTTCCTGGCTGGGCGGCAGCGGCCGGCAGTGCAGTCGGACCCACACCCGCAGCAGCGGGTCGGCAAAGCTGTAGCGCTTCTGGCGCGACGCCACCAGGTCCACGTCCTCGAGCCACGACAGGTAGTCCTTGGTGGAGCCGGGCGTGCGCCGCAGGCGAATGGAGATCTCGGTGAGGTTGAGCGGCTCCTCGGCCGCCAGAATCTCCAGGATGGCCTTCAGCGCGCCGTAGCCGCGGGCGCGATGCAGCCGCAGCTCGTACGAGAAGCGGCACCCGCGGTCCAGGACGCCTCCAGGGGAGAGCAGCGCGGCCAAGGCGCTGATCGGCTCCGCACCGCGGCCCATCTGCGACATCGCCTCCCCGATGGCCAGCACGTATGAGCTACGACCGTCGGCCAGCACCTGGATCGACCGGCTCAGGTCGTCCCGGTCGGTGGGCGGCAGCTGGCTGAAGCCGGTCAGCACGGGCACCAGCAGGTCGTCCACGTCGCTGGCCGCCAGCGGCGGCATGTGCATCACCTCGTAGCGCGCGGTGGCGTCGCGCAGCAACCGATGCGCCCGGGCGGTGTAACGCGTGGTCAGCAGGAAGTGGTTCTGGCTGGCGGTCAGCGTCGTTAGCAGCTCTCGCAGCACATGCCGTAGGCCCGGAAAACTCTCGAACGTGCGGAGTTCGAGGGCCTCGTCCAGGAGGAATGTGCAGGGCGTGCCGCCTGGCGCCGACGCCGTGGCGAGGAACTGCAGCGCCGAGTCGAACGCGCCACGCGCGCTGGTGGGGGGTGTGTGGTCCCCGTGCCACGGGAAGGGCGAGGACGAGGTCAGCGCGGCGAGGAACCGTTCCGGTGTGCTGGCGCAGCGTTCCACGTCCACGTACTGGACGGTCCCACGTGGTGCCCGCTCGCGCAGCCGGTGCAGGAGCCACGTGCGGCCCGAGCCGCATCCGCCGAGGACGACTGGGATTCTTGACGGTATGGCGTCAAGGGCGCCTTGCACCCGACGCTCGAACCCCGCACGTGGACCCGTCATGCCATTCTCCACACTCGATCACTAACCTCTTCGAGAAGGACAGTAGTTAAGAGCCACCGTGCGACGTTGTCAACCGATTCCGGAAAAAAGTTTTAGTTGACATCGGACCGCCACTCAATCGTAGGCGCGTCACACGCGACGTCGCGCATCACGGGCATCGCTTACGATAATAAGCGAATGGTGAAGACGAACATCGCGGTATTGGGCGCGCAGTGGGGCGACGAGGGCAAGGGCAAGATCGTCGACATGCTGACGCCGCACTTTTCCACCGTGGCGCGTTATCAAGGCGGCCACAACGCGGGCCACACCGTGTACGTGGATGGCCGCAAGTTCGTGCTGCACCTGATTCCCTCCGGCATCCTGCACCCCGGCGTGACGTGCATCATCGGCAACGGCGTGGTGATCGACCCCGAGGCGCTCTTCAAGGAAGTGGACGAGTTGGCGCGCCTGGGCACGTCGGTGGACGGCCGCCTGCTGGTCAGCGAGAAGGCGCACGTGATCCTGCCGTACCACCGCGAGCTCGACGTGCTGTCCGAGGCTCGACGCGGCGAGCGGAAGATCGGGACCACCTCGCGCGGCATTGGCCCGGCCTACGAGGACAAAATTGGACGTCGGGGTATTCGCGTGTGCGACCTGCTGGGCGACCGCGAGGCCCTGGCCACGGAAGTGCGCGAGAACGTCAGCGCGCGCAACCGGATCATCAAGGACTCGACGCTCGACTGGAAGCCGGTGTTCGACCAGCTGGTGGTGCACGGCGAACGCATGAAGCCGTGGGTGGCCGATGTGTCGCTGGTGCTGCACCAGACAATGGCGGCGGGAAAGTCCGTGATGTTCGAGGGCGCGCAGGCGACTCTGCTGGACATCGACCACGGCACGTATCCCTTCGTCACTTCATCCAACGCCAGCGTGGGCGGCATCTGCACCGGGCTGGGCGTCGCGCCCAAGGCGATTGGCGGCGTCCTGGGCGTGGCCAAGGCCTACACGACCCGGGTGGGCGAGGGTCCGCTCCCCACCGAGCTGAGCGGCGAACTGGCCGACCGGCTTCGGGAGACGGGCCAGGAATACGGGGCCTCCACCGGGCGGCCGCGGCGATGCGGCTGGTATGACGCCGTCGTGGTGCGCTACTCGGCGCGGATCAACGGCCTGGACGCTATCGCCCTGACCAAGCTGGACGTGCTGGACGGGCTGCCAGAGGTGCGCATCTGCACGGGCTACCGCACCCCGTCGGGTCTGGTCACCGAGTTCCCGGCGGACCTGCGGCTGCTGGCCGCGGCCGAGCCCATCTACGAGACGCTGCCGGGATGGACGCGGCCCACCAAGGGCGCGACACGAATGGACGAGCTGCCGCCGGAGGCGCGCCGCTACATCGCGCGGCTGGAAGAGGTGAGCGGCGTGGCGTGCGGCTTGATCTCCACCGGGTCGGATCGCAACGAGACGATCGTTACGCCGGGCGCGGCGGTGGAGCGCTGGACGTCGGCGTAGGCCGAGCTACCGGTCGGTACGGTTGGTGTCGCAGAAGCGTCCCACCGAGTCCGGGTCCGCATCGAAGAACTCGATGCCGGCTCGGTACCGCGGCTCGCCCTTGGGCAGTTCGAACGCGGACCAGGCCACCCCCGCGCTGAAGCGCACCGGCTTGGCCGACTCGATGAACGACAGGCGCACGCGCTGGTTCGGCTTGAGCAGCGTGGCCGACACCACCTGGGCGCCCACGACCGACAGGTCCACCAGCAGCGCCGGGTTGCCGTCGATCAGCACTTCGATGCCCGCGATGATCTTGAAGCGCGGCGCGCGGCGCGTGCCCTTCTGGTCCAGGGCGATCGGCGGCGCCGCAACGGCCGCGGCAACTGCGCCGCCGGAAGCCGCGGGGCTGGACTGGCGCGGGGCCACATACGTGGACGCGCTGTCGTGGGCGACGATCCGAATCTCGCACGCCTGCAGCGAGGGGTCGGCCTTGATGCGGTTGATGAGGGCGGCGCCGCGCGACTTGGCGGCGAACACGCGCTCGATGGCCACGACCGGAGGACGGTGAATCAGGATGGCTTCGAGCGCCCCGGGCGTTTCCGCGTCGGTGAAGGCCATGGCGCCGCCAAACTCGGCACGCGCGCGCAAGACATCCAGCTGGTCAGGTTCCGCGATGAGAACGATAGAAGACAAGGCGCCCAGGTTATCGGCGCGGACGCGCGAGTCCTGCACCGACCGTCGCGGCAAATCCTCGCGGGCACACGCGGGAACTCGTGTGCAGTCGCCGAGCCGGCCGACGCGGTCAATCGCGAACTCGGGCGACCGACTTGGGCTTCACCTCTTCGAGCAGGCCGAGAAACGCGGGGTGCCGCACCCGTTCGTCGCCGGTCCACTCCGTGAAGCTGACGTCGCAGACCAGCGTGGGCGAAACGTAGTACGCGCCCTTGGCCATGTCGCCTTCGGGGGGCGGGTTGAAGGGGCTCGTGGCGCGGCCCTGCGGCGCCAGACGCGCGCGGAGGTCTTGAGCCACACGCGCCGAGAACCCCGTGCCGACGCGGCCGGCAAATGCCAGGCGGCGTCCCTCGTAGTAGCCGATGAGGAGCGCCCCCAGGGCATCGGCGCTGCCCGCGCGGTCCGTGAACCCGCCGATCACGAAGGCCTGACGGCGCGGACATTTGATCTTCAGCCAGCCTCCGCGCCGGCCCGAAGAATAGGGCGCGTTGCGGCGCTTGGACACGACACCTTCGAGCCCAAGGCGCTGGGCCTCCGCGTAGAACGCGGGGCCGTTTCCCACGACGTGCTCGGCGAACCTGATCCGTCCCGGTGTCGGCCGCTGAACGAGGGCTAGAAGCCGCGCCTTGCGTTCTTCGAGCGGCACCATGGCCAGCGCGGCCCCGTCCAGCTGCAGGAGGTCGAACACGATGTAGACAAGGCCGGTGCGCGGGCTCGAGCCCGCCAAGGCACCCTGCAACGCTTGAAAGCTGGCGCGCCCGTCGGGTCTCAGCACCACGACCTCGCCGTCCAGGAGCGCGTGACGCACGCCCAGTGTCTTGGCGGCGGTGACCACTTCCGGCAGGGCCGCCGTGTAGTTCTGCCCGTTGCGCGTCATCAGCCGCACCTTGCCGTCTTCGATGAAGCAGCCGATGCGGTAGCCGTCGTACTTGATCTCGTGCAGCCACTGATCCCCGTCGGGCGGGGCGTCGGCGGCCGTGGTGAGCTGCGGTTCGTAGTCCACGTGAAGTGAGAGCGTAGCAGGGGTCTAGCGGCTAGAAAACTGACTCCTGAGATCCTAAGCAAACGAGTCAAGTTTTCTACGCCCGCGCGAACGCGCGGGCAATCAAACACTGTTCTAGCGAGGCGGAGCCTGGAGGGTCTAAGGCGCAGCCTCGCTAGTGCTAGAGTCGCGGGATGAGCACGGTCGATCTTCATGAGGTGTGGCTGCGCGGAGCCCTCGAAGGCTACAGCCCGGTGGTGATGCCCGCGGCGCACGCCCTGCTGCAGGTCCGTGAGGATCTCGAGCGCCTGGCGCGCACGGTGCCGCCCGGGCAGGTGTGGGCGCGACCCGGCGGCGCCGCGTCAATCGGCTTTCACGTGCGCCATACCGGCGGCGCGTTGGATCGATTGCTGACGTACGCGCGCGGCGAGACGTTGTCGGACGCGCAGCTGCAGGTGCTGCGGGCGGAGAGCGAGCCGGGCGATCCGCCTGTCAGCCTCGAGGCGCTCGTGGCAGAGGTGGTGCGGGTCGTGGACCGCGCACTCGATCAGTTGCGGGCGACCGTGCCGGACCGCGTATTCGACGATCGTCGTGTGGGCCGCGCGGGCCTGCCGTCCACCGTGCTGGGCCTCATCGTCCACGCCGCCGAGCATTCCACGCGGCACGCCGGCCAGGCGATCACCACCGCGCTGATTCTGAGGGAGCCGTTTTTCAGCGAAAGCGCGCGAGCACGGCCGGCGAGATGACGCACGTCTGCGTGCGTACCTTGCCTGTGAGCTCCAACGTGACGGCGGCCGTGGGCGCGAAGGCGGGGAAGTCGAAGATGAAGTTTCCGCCACCGCCATCAAGCGTGGAGACGTCCGGCGGGATGGTGCGCGTCCCGCGCTTGACGGCCATCTTCGCGAGCGGATTCTTGGACCCGCGCACCGGCGCCACACCCACCACCACGCGCGTGCGCTGCGCGCTCTGGTAGCTGGGCGTCGGCGGCTCCTGCTTGCGGCTGGCCGCCAGCCATACCTCGTAGGCCACCTGCTTGTACGGGGAATACATGGACAGCGTGTAGTCCTCGTTCTTGCACAGGTCCGTGTCGTAGAACACGCACGGCGATTGCGGTTCGCCCAGCTTGCCGCACTCGATCGCGTGGTAGTAGCTGTCGCGACTGAGCGGTTGAATGCCTTTGGTCCAGGCGGGCTTGGCGGCGGGCGGCATCGCCGCCTTGATGGGGGCCGGAGCGGCGGCCGCGGGCGCCGCTCCCTGCTGCGCGTAGCCGACTCCCGACGCAGCCACTACGAGCGCCAGGACGACCGGCGCAACCGCGCGACCCATCTGGCGCGTCACCGGCTCGACGGCGCGGCCTTCGCCTCGCGATCGCGCTGACGCCCGAAGCTCAGCGCGTTGGCCATCGCGTAGTTCCCCTCGTTGCAGGAGTACTCGTACATCTTGTATGAATCGTCGCGGTTGAGCGGCAGCGCCACGGTCCACGGCTTCGTGTACACCTTGGGATCGTCGATCGTGACCTGGTAGTTGATCGTGGTGGCGTCCACGCGCGTGAACCGCTCGGTCACCTTCAACGCCGCGCTCTGCGGGATGCCGCGTATGCGGCCCGTGGCGGCGCTGGTGGCAATCGAACCCTTGTCGTTGTAGTTCGCGCTCTCGACCACCAGCGTGTTGCCTTCCCACCGGCCGCGCGGCTCGCCGTTCCACTGCCGGATGCCGGCGCCCAGCGCCGGCCGACCGTCGATGGGGATGATCCGCGTTTCGTGGATCATCTCGAACACCATCACGACGAAGCCGGGTGTCTGGATGATCTCGGTGGCGTTGTTGTAGCCGGCCGGAAACATCGCCGCCGGATAGCCGCGTGTGACGCAGCGCACCCACGGCGTTTCGTGCTCGGGCGCATCCGGAATGTGCGCCACGTCGTAGTCCCGCTTGTCCTCGGCCCACTTCATCACCGGGACGCGCCCGTCGGGCGGATCGATGACCATCGACCGCCGCGCCTTGCTGATGATGTGGTTGTGGTCGGCGAACTCGGACGCCGGGCCGACGTTGGCCGCCGGTGCCCCAGGAGCGGCCGGGGCGGCAGGCCGTGCCACCGGCGCCTCGAAGGGGGTGCTGTCGAAGTTGAGCCAGATGCCCTGGAGGTCCGGCTGCCCGTCGGGGGTCTTGCCCTGGGTCCATCCTTGCGCCGACGGCCAGGCCGTCGTGCACCACGCCAGGACCACGAAGGCATACGCTAGTCGAACGGCACGTCGCGCGGCAGGTGTCATGTCGAGCCCTCCTTACGGGCGTCAATTCTAGCGCGTTCGGGACCCTCAGGTCGTTCAGGTCGTCAGGCTGCGCACGAGGGACAGCATCAGGTCCACGGCGACCGCATTGTGGCCACCCACGGGAATGATGAGGTCCGCGTAACGCTTGGTGGGCTCCACGAACTCGAAGTGCATGGGCTTCACCGTGCCCTGGTACTGCTCGATCACCGACTCCATCGTGCGGCCCCGCTCGGCCACGTCGCGCTGGAGGCGACGGATGAACCGCGTGTCGGCGTCCGCGTCCACGAACACCTTCACGTCCATGCGGTCGCGTAGTTGCGCGTCGGAGAAGATCAGGATGCCCTCGACGATGATGGCGCGGCGCGGCTGGCACCGCTGGGTGTCGCCGCGACGGGCGTGCCTGGTGAAGTCGTAGAGCGGCACGTCCACCGGCCGGCCCTGTTTCAGCGCGTGGAGGTGCTGGACGAGCAGCGATGTTTCGAGCGAGTCGGGGTGGTCGTAGTTGAGCACCGCCCGCTCCTCGAGGCGCAGGTCGGGGCGGTCGCGGTAGTAGCGGTCGTGCTCCAACACCACCACGTGCTCGGGGCCCAGGCTGTCCATGATGCGGCGGACCACCGTGGTCTTTCCGGATCCGGAGCCTCCGGCGACGCCGATGACGACAGGGGCGCTCGACACGCCCCCATGGTACATGGGGCAATCGGCAATATTTACTTGCTCCGGACGTCAGGGTCAGGGTCAGGCGCAGGCTCAGCGCTACCAGGCGTCGGGCTGGTGCCGAGTGGAGGTCCAGGCTGTTCCTTCTTCAACTCTTCACTGGTGGTGTTCTTCTCGAAGTCGGTCATGTCTGACGGGTCGGAGTCCTTGGGGCGTTGCGGGGGATCTGGATACGGGTTGTTCGGTGTCATGCTGTCGAGGAGCAGCAAGAGAGGTGCCGAGGCTGCGCCGAGATTGCTCAGGGGCCTTGGTTGCCTGCGTGCGGCGTGGTAGCTTGAGTTGGTTCCAGCATCTTGGCCGGAACGTGGTGCGCGAAGCACCGTGGGGCCCCTAGCTCAGTGGTAGAGCACCTGACTTTTAATCAGGGTGTCTTGGGTTCGATCCCCAAGGGGCCCACCAGTCTCAGCTGCGCTGAGACTGGGGCGCCCCCTGGGCCTCAGTCACGCGACTGACGCTTCGTGTCAGTCAGCGTGGGCGATCCCCACTCGGGCCCACCACGCTCGCTGCGCTCAGCTGGTGAGCGTCCTCGCGTCTCGGTCACCGACCGACGCTGCGCGTCGGTCAGCGGGAGCGATCCCCGGACCTCAGTCACGCGACTGGCGCGCCTTCTTGGGGCTAGAGGGCTAGCGCGGTGTTAGTGGTTGCGACTGGTTGAAGTCCAAGCCGGGGGCCAGGATGCTAGGTGCGTGCTTCAGATTGCCCGTCAGCCAGAGACCCAACAGAATCAGCAGCATGACACCGAGAACGCCCCACCAGTGCGGACGGTCCCGTTCTGTTCTGGACTGTGTCATATGTCCACCCTCGGCCGGAATGTGCCGGCTCACGCGATTCTAGCCCGGAGCGGTCGCCGCCCTCACGAAAACGTGCTGCAGCGGCCTCACTTCGGCTACCTTAGCCCGCTGTGGCGAGGAAGCGCCGGCGACCCGCGAAGAAGACCGCGAGCCGCACCTACACCGTCTACGTCATTCAACTCTCGCGGGCCTGCGTCAAGGAGCCGTGTGCTCTTGCGCCGCTCTACGTCGGCCAAACCGCACACACCCCCGAACATCGCTTCGCCCAGCACAAGGCGGGAGGGAAGCTCGCCGCAGCCAAGCCTCACCGGTACGGTGAGAGGCTGCGCTGGGACTTGATGGAGAAGATCGGCCAGGTCTCCACGCGGAAGGAAGCCGAGGCGGCGGAGCGGGCGATGGCCGAAGCGTTGGTGAATCGGGGGCACCGCGTGTTCTGGGGCTAGCCCATCACCGATCGAACGACTCGCGCCGCGACGACTCGGTCAGGCGCAGCGCGTAGCGCATCGGGTCCGCCAGAAACGCCGCCTGCAAGTCGGACAGGCTGCGCGCGCCGCCGTAGCTGATCGCCGAGCAGAGGTGTTTGAACATGTCACGCAGGATCGGCCTCGCCGACCCCCGGGCGGGGACGCTAATCTCCATGCCCTCGGCCCCCAGCGCCTCGACGTCGGCAGCGTCGGCGTCTTCCACGTCCAGGCGATCGACGATGGCCTGCAGCGACGCCATGCCGCGGAACACCTTGAACGGCACGCGAACGGTCTTGTTCGAGTCCGGCACCACCACCGGCTTCTGCACGACGTCGCCCGGGGTCTCGGTGGTCCCCGCCAACGCGCTCCCGAGCATCACGGTGTCGCCGCCAAACAGCAGCGCCTGCACCAGGGCGCCGTGCCGCTTGACGCCACCGTCCGCGATGAGCGGCACGCGACCACCCGCGGCGTCGCGGCACTCGGCGAGGGCCTGCACCTGGGGCACGCCGAAGTTGGTGTTGAGGCGCGTGGTGCAGCCGCCGCCCGGGCCGATGCCCACCTTGATCCCGTTGGCGCCGCGGTCGATCAGAAACTGCACGCCGGCAGAGGTCGCCACGTTGCCCGCGATCAGCTCGAAGGCACCGAATCGCTGGCGAAACGCTTCGATGGCTCTCCCCATCACCACCGAATGGCCGTGGGCGATGTCGATCACCAGCACGTCCACGCCCGCGCGAATCAGCTCGGCGGCCCGCTCCAGATAGTCGCCTGTTGCGCCGATGGCCGCGCCCACGCGCAAGCGGCCCTGGTCGTCGCGCGTGGCAAAGGGCAACTGTCGCTGCGTGATCAGGTCCTTGGCCGTGATGAGGCCGATCAGCTTGCCATCCGCATCGACCAGCGGCAGCTTCTTGATCTTTCGGCTCCGCAAGATTTCCTCGGCCTCCCGCGGCTCCGGGATGCCGGTGTGCATGACGAGCTGCTCCTGCGGCGTCATCCGCGACGCCACGGTGCCGGCCGCGCCGCTCGTGAAGCGCACGTCCCGAGCGGTAAGCAGCCCGCGGACGCGCCGTTCGCCATCCACCACCACCAGCGTGCCGACGCCCGTGCGGGACATCTGCGCGCTCGCGTCGGCCAGGGATGCCGATTCGGCAATCGTGTACGGATCGGGGATGACGCCGTGCTGCCGGCGCTTGACGATCGACACTTCTCGCACCTGAGGCTCGATGTCCCCGCTGCGGAAGCCGCGGTCGATGATCCCGATGCCCCCTTCCTCGGCCAGCGCGATCGCCATGGCGGCACGGGTCACCGTATCCATGTTAGCCGAGACGATCGGCCGCTTCAGCGTCAGGTGCTGGGAGAGGCGCGACGTCAGGTCGATCGTGGCCGGATCGCGGCGCTCGACCACGCTGTACTGCGGCGTGAAGAGAAAATCGTCGAACGTGGCGCCGCGTGCAAGCTCCGTCAGGGCAGACATGTTCACAGCGTAGACGCGAACGGCCGCTTGACGCCAGCCGAGCCCTAGCGAGGCTGCGCCTCAGACCGTCCAGGCTCCGCCTCGCTAGTCACAGTGTCTTTTGCCCGCGCTCCGCGCGGGCGTAGATGTCTTGACCAAGAAACCTTGATCAAAAATCTAGCATTCGAGGCGGTCAAGACATCTAGCGAGGCTGATGCTGGGAGTGTTCCACGGCCGGCTCGCCCGGCCCCACGTGGACCGTGCCCATCAGACCGCCGTCCGCGTGGTCCAGGATGTGGCAGTGGAACATCCAGGTGCCAGGGCGCTCGTCGAAGGTCACCAGGAACCGCATGGTGGTCTTCATCGGGATGTTCACCGTGTCCCTCCACGCCAGGGGCCGCAACGGCTGGTTCTTCTCGTCCAGCGCGATGAAGAAATACCCGTGCAGGTGGAACGGGTGGTCCCACTGCGTGTCGTTCTTGATCACCCAGAGCTGCGTTTCGCCCAGCGCGGCGCGGTACGCTTTGGCCTTCCAGAAAGGCACGCCGTTCACGCGGAATTCCGAGTGCCCCTTGTCGTCCACGGGGGGCAGCGTCAGGAGGATGTCCACGAGGGTGGCGCCTTCGAGCGTCGGCGGCGTGATCGTGCGTGCCACGGCCGGCAGCGGCCGGCGGGGCAGCACAGGCTCCTGGCTGAACGTTAGCGTCATCAGCGTTTCCACGGCGCGAAACTCCACGCTGCCGTAGCCGCGGTTGTAGAGCATCGAGCGCAGGACCAGCTCTGACCCGGGCCGCCCCGTCGGCGTCACGATCACGTCTAGTCGTTCCCCAGGCGTGATGAGCACCTGTTCGCTCGTGACCGACCGTTCCTGCAGGCCTCCGTCGCTGCCGATGACCGTGAACGGCTGGCCCTGCAGATCCAGGAGAAAGAAACGGCTCTTGGCCGCGTTCACGATGCGCCACCGTTGCGGGGCCCCGGCCCGGGCCTGGAGCCGCGGGTTGGCCTTGCCGTTCACCATCACGAAGGCGCCCTCGCGGCCGAACACCATTCCCGCCGATCCGCCGGAGTCGGCGGGCTCCAAGGTGCCCCTGCCGTCGAAGCCGATGTCGCTCAGCACCAGCGTCAACTGGTCGGCCACACCGACGCCGTCGGCCGGGTCCTCCACGAGCAGCGCTCCATACAGGCCGTAGCCCACCTGCGTGGCCGACATCACGTGCGGGTGATACCAGTACAAGCCTGCGTCGGGGACGATGAAGTCGTACGTGAAGGACTGGCCCTGGGCGACCGGTGGCTGCGAGATGCCGGGCACCCCGTCCATGGCGATCGGCACGCGCACGCCATGCCAGTGAATGGTGGTGGGTTCGGCCAACTCGTTCTTGAAGTGCACGATCACGCGGTCGCCGACCTTGGCCCGCACGAGCGGCCCTGGCAAGCCGCCGTTGTAGGTCCACGCCTTCACCCGCCCGCCGGCCACCGTCACGTCGGCCAGCATCGCCGTGATGTCGATCTCGAGGATGTCGGGATCCGGGTTCCTGTCAGGGGCTTCGGCCAGCCTGACCGCGGCGTCCCAGTTGGCGGGTGCCAGCGAGCCTTGGGCCCATGCCGTCCCGCCGAGGACCACATGGGACGCGATCACGAATGCTGCCAGGATGACGGGGTGGGGGAGGCGCATGTGCCGACACCCCACGATACCGCGGCTGCCGCCTTCGAGCTACGGCCGGTCCGCCTCGCTGGGCGTCGCCACTTCTGGTTCCGTGGACTCGAAGAGCGGCGCGGGCTTCTTCGACCGCTTGCCTGCGGCGGCGTTCTTTCGCGTCTTGGGCTGGGCCTTCGTCTGCTTGGCGGAGCGCTTCGCCTTGGCTTTTTTCTGGGCCTTGACGATCCGTGCCTCGGCCTTGGCCGCCGTCTCCGCCACGCGGCGCGCCTTGCGCGCTTCCTTGGCGGCCTTCTTCGCGTCCTTCTTGGCTTGCTTCAGCTTCTTCTTGGCCTGACGCGATCGCTCGGCTGCCGCTTTCGCAAGGCTTGCTGTTTCCTTACTGAGCTGCTTGGCGGCCTCGGCTTGAGCCTGGTCGGCGACGGCGTTGAGCTTATCCATAGGTGTTGGCGAGCCTAGCACACGAACACGACGCGCCCGTGACGGGCGCCTATTTCAGCAGGGGAATGGCTGATACCGGCGTCGGCGCCGGTCGCGACAGCGCGAACGCGTAGATGTGGGCCAGGTCGGCGTCCGACGCCACCTTCGTCGTGTACGGCGGCATCTGATTGGAGGGTTGCCTGACGTACCTGGCGAACGCGGCGAAGGGCAGCGGCCGAGGGCCCAGACGTGGACCGGTGGCGCTGGACCCTTGTGCCTCGAGACCGTGGCACTGGTAGCAGCCGTAGCTGACGAACAGCTGTCTGCCCAGTTCCGCGTTGCCTGCCGGTGCTGCCGCTGCTGGCTGGGGCGGTGCGGGGGCCTGGTTCTGCGCCGACGTTCCTCCCGCCAACGCGAGGGTGATGGTGGAGAGAAGCGCGAGCCGTTGCCGTGACGTCATAGGCGTGCCCCCCATCTCAACGCGGTTGCGTGACGACGTCGATGAGCGACGGCTCGCCGCGTTTCACGACCTCGAGCGCACGTTTGATGGCCGGTCCCAGGTCGTTCGGGTTGGTGATGGGGCCCTGCGCGTGCACGCCCAGGCCCTGCGCCACCTTCGCGAAATCCACATTCGGGTTGTCGATGGTCGTGCCGATGTGCGCGCGAGTGATGCCGCGGTTGTGGCGGTTGGCCATGCGCTGCAGGTGCATCACCTCCTGGTGGTACGCCCGGTTGTTGTGCATCACGGCCAGGAGCGGGATCTGGTGGTGCGCCGCCGTCCACCATACTCCTGGGGCATACAGGAAGTCGCCGTCCCCCTGGATAGTGACCGACAGCCGCCCACGCTTCTTGTTCGCCAGCGCCGCGCCGATGGCGGCCGGCGCGCCGTAGCCGACGCCCGCGCCACCCGAACCGCCCAACTGCTGGTAGTGCTTGGTGAAGTCCCACAGCCGCGCCGTCCAGTCGCTCATGATGCCGCTTTCCGCCACCAGCGCCCAGTCCTCGTTCTTGATCTGTGCCCACAGCTCAGCGGTCATGCGGGCCGTGCTGATGGGCGAGGCATCCCAGGCGTAGGCGGCCTCGGCGCGTACGCGCTCGAGCGACGTGGCGTGCGCCTCGGCCAGCCGCTTGCCGCGTGCGTCGAACGCCGCGCGGCGATCGGCGGTGACGAGTCGCTTGCAGGCTTCTGTCAGCGCGGGCAGCGTGGCCTCCGCATCGGCAGCCATCGCGACGTCCACTTCCGGATACCGCTGGAAGTCCTGGAAGTTGCCCTTCGCGGCCAGGTCGAGCGCGGTGATGCTGATCAGTTTCGTGCCCGGCCTCGCCACGGGCCTCGACGTGCGAAACAGCCCGTCGCGCATCGTGTTTACGGTGCCCCAGAAGTCGGTCAGCTCGAGCCCCAGGATTACGTCGGCCGTCGCCACCAGTTGACGCGCGTTCGCGCTCTGGTTCAGCGGATGGCGGGTGGGGAAGTTCATCCGGCCGCGCTGGTCGATGACCGGCGCCTGAAGCGCCTCGGCCAGCGCGATGAGCCGCGTCAGGCCTTCGGGTGTGCGCGCCGCGCGGTCGGCCACGATCACGGGGTTCTGGGCGTTCACCAGGAGACGCGCCGCTTCGGCGACGGCGCCCGAATCCCCTTGCGGAGGCGTGGCGGTGGTCAGTCGCGGAATGCGGAGGCGTGTTTGTACCTCCGGCGAAATGGGATCCTCCTGCAGCCCGCCGTCGATGACGACCAACACCGGCATCATGGGCGGCGTCATGGCGATCTTGTAGGCGCGCACGGCGGACTCGGCGAAGTGGGGCAGCGAGATCGGCTGGTCGTCCCACTTGATGAAATCCCTGACCATGGCGGCCGCGTCCTGCACGCTGTGCGACCACTCGACGCCCGGCCTCCGCAACGTCGCGTCCAGCGAGTTGCCGGCGAGGAGATACACCGGCACCCGGTCGCAATAGGCGTTGTAGATCGCCATCGCCGCGTGCTGCATCCCCACCGTGCCGTGGCACAGCACCGCCATGGGCTTGCCTTCGGCCTTGAAGTAGCCGTGCGCCATGGCCACCGAGGATTCCTCGTGCAGGCACGTGATGAACTCGGGGGCCTGATTGTTCCCGTAGTTGATGATCGACTCGTGAATGCCCCGGAAGCTGGAGCCGGGGTTGCTGGCCACGTACTCGAAGCCGAGCGTCTTGATCACGTCCACCATGAAGTCGCCGCCGGGCCGGTCGGTGGTGGCTGCCTCCGTGCCCTCGGGAGGATCCACTTCGCGCGGTGGAGTTGGCGCGGTGCCCTGAGCGACTGGCGCGGCCTGCGGCGGTGCGTCCGCCGACGGAGTGGCCGATGTCGCCAACGCCGCCGCTCCCGTTGCGGCGGCCTGCTTGAGGAAGCCTCGACGTCCCACGGAAGGCAGCTGTGCCATGGTGGCAGTAGCTAACACCCAATCCCCCTGCGGTGTAAAGGCGCGGCTGAACGTCCTCTCTGAGATGCGTCGCAGGGGTGTCTTACGCCGTTGCGACGGTGGCCGGCCGTTCGAAGCCGAAACGCACGCGCGCGGCCTCGACCATGTAGAACACGACGGGCGTGACGATGAGCGTGAGGAAGAGGGACAGGGTCTGCCCGCCGATGACCACCACCGCGATCGCCCGGCGCTCCTCGGCCCCAGGGCCGCTGCCGAGCGCGAGCGGCAGCATGCCGCCGACCAGGGCGAGGGTGGTCATCAGAATCGGGCGTAGCCGGTCGCGGCTGGCCTGAAGGACGGCCGCGCCCAGCTCCACGCCACGAGCGCTCAGTAGGCGCGCATGGTCCACCTGCAGGATCGCGTTCTTGGCGACCACGCCGAAGAGCACCAGCATGCCCAGCGCTGAATACAGGTTCAGCGTGTTGCCGGACGCCCACAACGACGCCAGCGCGAAGGGGAGCGACAGTGGGAGGGAGAGCAGGATGACCAGGGGGTGGACCAGGCTCTCGTACTGCGCGGCCAGCACCATGTACATGAAGGCGATCGAGAGCAGGAACGCCCACCCGAACTCGACGAACGTGCGTTCGAGCTCGCGGCCGCGCCCGGCCACCGACACGGAGTAGGCCTGCGGCATCCGGAGATCCGCGGCCGCCGCCCGTACGGCTTCGATGCGGTCGGCCAGTCCGAAGCCCGGTGCGATGCCGGCACGCAACGACATCTGTCGTTGTCGATCGATGCGATCCACGCGGGAGGGGCCCTGGCCGTTCACGATGGAGACCAGGCTGTCCAGCCGGACGAGGCCGCCGTTGCCTCGTGGGACGTACAGGCGCTGGATGACCGCCGGATCGTTGCGGAACCGCTCGTCGAGCCGCAGTTGGACGTCGTACTCCTCGTTCACGGCCGGGTCGCGATAGCTGCTGACTTCGTCGATGCCGCCGACCATCACCCGGAGGGCCGCGCCGATGTCGGCCGTGCTGACCCCCAGGTCGGCTGCGCGCTCCCGATCGATGATCACCCGCAGCTCGGGCTTGTCGATCTTCAGGGTGACGTCGGCGTCCAATAGGCCCAGTTCCGGCGCGCGGTTGCGCAGCGACTCCCCGAACTCCGACAGCCTGGCCAGCTCGGGCCCGCGGATCACGAACTCGAACTCGGTGTTGCCGCCGCCGATGTTGAACGACTGGATGTTCCTGACCGCGGTACGCAGATCCGGATAGGCGCGAAGCGCGGTCCGGACCCGCTGCATGACGTCGCGCTGGCTGTAGTTGTCGCGAAACGCCGCCATCGGATCCAGCGTGGCGATGCCGGTGAGCAGGCGCGTGAAGGAGAAGATTCGCTCGGCGTGCGGGGCGATGCGCACGTACGCAGATCCGCTGTTCACGACCGCCAGATTGCCCCCGCCGGTCGTGGACAACACGGTCCTGACCCCGGGGATCCGCCGGACGTCCCGGTCGATCGCGCGCAGGATGTCATCCATCGCGGCCGTGCTCGTGCCTTCCGGCGCCGTGACCTGCAGCTGGAACTCGGCTTCGTCGACGTCGGTGGGAATGAACTCCTGCCGGACCATCCGGTACATCGGGTAGGAAGAGGCGATGACCAGGGCGGCCACGAGCACCAGCAGCCCGCGATGCCCGAGGGCCCAGGTGAGCGCGCCGGCGTAGACGTCGTCGATGTGGCGGTAGAAGCCCTGCCGCGAGCGGCCGTGTCCGGCGCCGGCGCCCTGGCCGCGGAACAGCCGCGCGCTCATCATCGGCGTCAGCGTGAACGAGACCAGCAGCGACACCAGGATCGCCACCGCCGCCGTGAAGCCGAACTGGTAGAGAAACTTCCCCGAGATGCTCGACATGAACGACACGGGGATGAAGATGACGACGAGGCAGAGCGTGGTGGCCAGCACGGGCAGGGCGATTTCGGCCGTGGCCTGCCGGGCGGCTTCGAACGGCGGCAGCCCTTTCTCCTCGACGAACCGGAAGATGTTCTCCAGCACGACGATGGCATCGTCGATGACGATGCCGACCATCAGGACCAGCGCGAGCATCGTGACGCTGTTCAGCGTGAAGTCGAGCGCCGCCATCATGCCGAAGGTCGAGATGACCGACGCCGGGATCGCGACCGCGGCGATCACCGTGGACCGCCAGTTGCGCATGAAGGCGAATACCACCAGGCAGGCGAGGATGCTGCCAAGCACCAGGTGTTTGTCGATCTCGCCCAGCGCGGCTTCGATGTACCGCGACTGGTCCCGGATGATCTCCAGACGGACGCCGGCGGGGAGCTCGGCCTGGGCCAGCGCCAGGTTGGCCTTGACCGAGTTGATCACTTCGATCGTGTTGGCGCCGATCTGCCCGCGCACCTCGAGCACCACCGTCGGCACACCGTTCAGACGGGCCAGGCTGCGTTGCTCCTTCGTCCCGTCCTCGGCGCGGCCGATGTCCCGAATGCGCAGCGGCGACCCGTTCACCGTGCGGATGACCAGATGGTTGAAGTCGTCCGGATCGACGATGCGTCCGGCGGTCCGCAGAATGCGTTCCGTGGCGCCGGCGGTGACGTTGCCGCCGGGCGCGTCCTGGTTCTGCCGTTCCACCGCGCGCTGGATCTCGCTGATCGGCAGCTGGTAGGCCGCCAGGCGATCCGCGTCCACCCAGATGTTGATCGCGCGTTCGAGCCCACCGAAGATCGAGACTTCGCCGACACCGCTGGAACGTTCGATGCGCGGCCGGACGATCTTGTCCGCTACCTCGGTCAGCTCGCGGACCGACATGTTGCCTGCGACGGCAATCGAGATCGCGTCGGCCGAATCCGCATTGGACTTCGAGACGAAGGGCTCGAGCGTCTGGGCGGGCAACTGGCGCCGGACGGGGCCGATGCGGTCTCGCACGTCCTGCGCGGCGATGTCGATGTCCCGGTTCAGGTCGAACACGGCGAACACGTTGGAGGTGCCTGCACCGGTCACCGAGCGGAGCTCGGTGACCCCCTCGACCGTGTTCATCGCCTCTTCGAGCGGTTGGCTGATCTGCACCTCGGTCTCTTCGACCGATGCGCCCGGCAGCGTCGTCCGGACGGCTACCTGCGGGAGGTCCACCCGCGGGAAGCGATCGACGCCGAGGCGGAAATAGCTGGCCGCGCCGACCACGACCAGAGACATCACGATCATCGCGGCGAAGACCGGCCGGTCGATGCAGATGGCGGCCAGCTTCTTCATTCGCCGCTGCTCGAGTCCACCGCCGCGCCGTCCACGAGATCGCCAGGGTCGCGGATGACCACGTCGCCGCCGGCCAGGCCCTCCACGACCTCGACGCGCTGGCCTTCGCGCCGGCCCACGCGAATGCGCTGCTCGTGCGCGCGGCCGTCTTTGACCGTGAGCACCTTCTGCACGCCGGCGAAGGTCACGATGGCATCGGCCGGAACCACCAGCGCCCGGTCGGCTTCCTTGACGATGATGTCGGCGGTGGCGAACTGGCCCGGTCGTAGGGCGTCGTCCGGATTGGGGACCACCGCTTCGACCGGCAGCGTGCGGTTGGTTTCGTCGATGGCCGCGCCGATCCGCTCCAGCCGGCCTTCGTGCTCGTAGGCTTCGCCCTCGACCCGCACGCGCACGGCCAGGCCAAGCCTGAGGTCCACCGTCTCACGTTCGGGTACCGACAGACGGAGCCGCAGCGGGTCGGTGCGCACGATCGTGAGCACGGGCGTGCCAGGCGCGCGGTACTCGCCGACCGTGACCTGGCGTTCGCGCACCGCGCCCCCGATCGGCGACCGCAGGACCGTATCCCGCAGCTGCTGTCGCGCGATCTCCACTTCGGACCTGCGCTGCGCCAGCAGGCCCTCGCGATTGCGGATCTCCTCGAAGGCGTCCTGGCGCTGACCCTCGGCCACTTCCAGCGCGGCCTCGGCCGCTTCCAGCGAAGCTCGTGGGGAAAGCCCCCGTTCGACGAAGGTCTTCATGCGGTCCCGGTTCAGTCGCGCTTCCTGCGCCACGGCCTGTCGCTGGCGTACGAGACCCGTCGTCTCGGGATCGACGGCATCTTCCTCGCCTTCCGGCCGCAGGCCCAGCCGCACGCGTGCCTGCACCAGGGAGGCTTCGGCCTGCTGGAGGCGCAACTCGTAGTCGGTGGGGATGAGGCGCGCCACGACCTGTCCTTTCTCGACGCCGCTGCCGAGGTCCACGCCCACCTCGGCCACCCGGCCCGGAACCTGGAAGGCCAGTGCCACCTGGTCCTCCGCGGCAAGCGTGCCGGTAACGGTGATGGACCGTACCAGCGATTCCTCGGTGACCACCGCGGTCGTCACGGAACGCGGCTCGGGCTCCGTGTCTCGCTGGGCGGCCGCGGGTTGGGCTCTTGAACAACCAGCCGCGCACAGCACCGCGACCGACAGGGTGAGGATCGGGGAAAGGGGTCCACGCACAATGCGATTGTGACGCAGGAGCGCAAACTGCTGCAACGGCTGGGGATAGATCGCCTACACTCACGCGATTCGTCGCGCTATAGTGAATGTCGGCGCTCTGAACGAGCGGCGTCATTCAAGGGGGCACACGATGTTTCGACTGTTGGCGAGTCTTGTGGGTGTGATTTCTCTCGTCTTCGGTGTGACGATCGCTTCCGGCGACACCACGGCACGGTCGGCGCTGCACGACTTCCGGGTGGTGACGGTGGCGGAGGCCTTGATCCAGCCGTGGTCCATTGCGTTCCTGCCGGGCGGGGACGCCCTGGTCACCGAGCGGCCCGGCCGGCTACGGATCATCCGCAACGGCAAGCTCCTCCCGCAGGCCGTCGAGGGCGTGCCGAAGGTGTTCCACTCGAGCCAGGGTGGGCTGCTCGAGGTGATGCCTCACCCGAACTTCGCCGCCAATCGCCTCCTGTACCTGAGCTACTCGAAGCCAGGGGCCGATGACAGCAAGTCGCGGACGGCGCTGATTCGCGGGCGGTTCGAGAACGACCGCCTGACCAACGTCCAGGAGCTCTTCGACGCCGTTGCCCAGGGGCGCAATCACTTCAGCGGCAAGATCGCGTTCGACCGGAACGGCTTCCTCTTCCTCACGTTGGGCGACCGGCAGGTACCCCCTGAGGGCAACCTGGAAGCGCACCCCGCGCAGGACCTGACGAACCACCACGGCAAGATCATCCGCCTGCACGACGACGGTCGGGTGCCCACTGACAATCCGTTCGTGGGTCGGCCCGGGGCGCGTCCAGAGATCTGGAGCTACGGGCACCGCAACGTGCAGGGGCTGGCGATTCACCCGGAGACGGGCGACATCTGGGCCGACGAGCACGGCCCGCAGGGCGGCGACGAGTTGAACCGCATCCAGGCCGGCCGCAACTACGGGTGGCCCGTCATCGGGTTCGGCGTGAACTACACCACGGGTCTGGCGATCCACAGCGGCACGCACCGCGAGGGGATGGAGCAGCCCGTGAAGGTGTGGGTGCCGTCCATCGGTATCTCGGGCGTGATGATCTACACCGGCGATCGCTTCCCGGAGTGGAAGGGCAACCTCTTCATCGGAGGGATGGCCGGGCAGCAGTTGTCGCGCCTGACGCTCAACGGCCAGCGCGTCGCGAGCGAGGAAGTACTGGTCCAGCAGATGGGACGCATCCGGGACATTCGTCAGAGTCCGGACGGGTACATCTATCTGGTCACCGACGATCGGGACGGCAAGCCCACGCCGATCTTGCGGTTGGAACCCCTGGCCCGGCCGGCCGCCAGGTAGCCCAAAGGGGGTAGACTCTTACGGATGCAGGGCGGGCCCCGCTGTGTGACCCCGCCAATGGAGAGCACATGAAACGCCTGATTCTTGGAGCCCTGACGGCGCTGGCCAGCGCCGCGATCCTCACGACCAGCGGTGTGTCCGGCCAAGGCCGCGTCGACTCGCCTGGCGTCATGACGCCGGACGGGGCCGTGCCGGCGCTCGGTAGCTACAGGGTGCCGAAGACGGCGTGGGGCGAACCCGACCTTCAGGGCACGTTCAACGCGAACGACTTGCAGGGCATCCAGATGCAGCGTGCGCAGTCGGTGGGCACGCGCTACCGGCTGAACGACGACGAGTTCCAGCAGCGCGTCGCGCAGCGCGATCAGAACGTGGCCAACGACAACAGCGACGAGTTCTCGCTGGAACGCGCCGAGGAATTCGAGGCCAGGTTTGGTACCGTCGGCGGCGCCGTCTCGCCGCCCCCGCACTGGCTGGAGCGCTCCAGGAGCGTCAGCCGCGTGTCCTCATATGTCATCGACCCACCGGACGGACGGATTCCGGCGTTGACGGCCGCGGCCCAGGCCGCGGCAGCCCAGCGTCAGCAGGCTCAGGCCGCCCGCCGCCGCCAGCTGAACGGCGTTGAAGCCGACTGGACCACCGACCGCAGCAATTACGACCGCTGCATCAGCACCGGGGTTCTGAATTCGGTGACGCCGAAGATCTACAACTCCGGCAGCCGCATTGTGCAGGGGCCGGGGTGGCTGGCGTTCCAGAACGAGATGATCCACGAGACGCGTGTCATCCCGACGGACGGCCGCAAGAACGTGAGCGGGGCCGTCAGGAACTGGATGGGCAATTCGGTAGGCCGCTGGGAGGGCGATGTGCTGGTCGTCGAAACGCGCCACGTCAAGCCCGAGTCGCCCATCAATGGCCAGCCGTTGTCGGACGAGGGTGTGCTGACCGAACGGTTCACGCTGTCGGACGCGAACACGCTGGACTACCGCATGACGATCAACGACCCGAAGGTCTACGTGGCGCCATGGACGATGCGGATGCCGATCCCGCGCGAAGACAGCTACGGCTACTTCGAGTACGCCTGCCACGAGGGGAACTACTCGATGCCGAACCTGCTGGCCGGCTCGCGCGCCGAGGACAAACGGCGTGCCGAGGCGGTGGCCCGCGGCGAGAAGATTCCTGAGTACGTCGAGCCGGCGCGCGGCGGTGGACCTGGGCGCGGCGGTGCCGCCCCGGCCGGCCCTGCGGGTGCTGCGGGCGGTCGCGGTCGCGGCGGAAACTAATCTCGCGGTCGACACGTGACGCCAGAGGACCAGCAGCCACCCCAACGCCTCAACCGATGGTTGGGCGAACTGACGCTGTGGTTCAAGACGCTGGCGTCGGCGGGCATTTACACCACGCTGATCCTGACGTTCGTCGGCCAGACTGCCCGCGTCGACGGGCTGAGCATGGCACCGACGCTGGCCGATCAGGATCGGCTCGTCGTCAACAAGCTGGTGTATCGCCTGCACGCCCCGCAGCGTGGCGATATCGTGATGCTGTACTACCCCGAGGATCCCGACAAGACGTTCGTCAAACGCGTGATTGGCGAGCCGGGCGACGAGGTTCGCATCGTGGGCGGGACGGTGTTCGTCAACGACGTCGCGCTGCTCGATAGTTTCGTGGCGCCGGAGTTCCGGGGTCACGACGATTTTGGGCCGTTCACCGTTCCGACGGCCTACTATTTCGTGCTGGGCGACCACCGCAACAACAGCTCCGACAGTCGCAATTGGGGACCCGTCCCGAAGAAGTACATCGTGGGCAAGGTCCAGCTGCGCTGGTGGCCGCTGCCCGCGGCCCACCTTTTCTGACGGCTCGCTGACGCTACTTGAAGCTGGCCGCGCCGGGAAACCCCGAGGCGTTGGCGAGTTGCGCCAGGCTCAACACCTCCCCGACGTACGTCCGGCCATCGATGACCCAGGTGGGGTAGCTCCGCACGCCGGCCCGGCTGCACGACGGCGCCTGCGGGGTATTGGGTCCGGCGGGGCTGCACTCGATGTACGGGAGCCGGCTGGCTGACGCCCCGAAGAGTCGCTTCTGCTCCTGACAGTGCGGACACCACGACGCGCCGTAGAACAGCACGCCTTCCTCGTTCAGGTGCTCCGCCAGCGCGCGGGTGGTCGGATCCTCCGGTCCCGTGGGCTCGGCTTGCGGAGCGACGTAGTTTCCGTGGAGGGCCAGGATCACCAGGGCCGCCAGCGCGCCCCGACCGGCCACGGCACCTGCCCAGGAGCGGCGAGCCATCTCGGGCGGACGCTGCCACGTCACGAGCGCGAGCGTGGCGGCCATGAGGCCGAGCGACGTCAGGCAGTACGGACACGCCGACCCGAGAATCGTCAGGGACACCACCGTCAAGTAGACGCTGTAGCAGACGCCGAAGAACGCGGCGGTCCACGCATAGGACCAGTGCTTGTCTGCGCGGCGGACGAACGCGATGGCTGCCAGTCCGACGTACGCCACGAGGCCCCAGAGGGCGGTCGGCAGGCCCAGCAGGGTAGCCCAACGGCTCGTGAGGACGGTGTCGCACCCCCCGCCAGCGGCACAGCCCTGCACCTGGCCGCCGCTGAAGGCCGTCCAGGACAAGTACCCCGTGAGCACGATGCCCACGCTGCTCAGCGCCAAGAGCGGCCAGTTGGGGCCGGGCCGGAGCGCGTGTGTCTCGGGCGCGGTCCTGGACCGTTGTCGTGTTTTCGATTTCTTGCTCATTTTCGTCCCGCGCCAGAATAGCATCTGGCCGGGCGGTCCCTCGGTAGCCGACTCGTCCCGCCTACACCGACCGTAGGAGTCAGGACGTCATTCCCGCCAATCAACGCGATTCGCGCGCCACGTGGCGCGGGAGAACCGATATGAATCGATTGGAACCGCGGCCACACACGAAGCTGCGAGAGGTGCTGGCGCGACACCAGGACCGGGCGGAGGGCGATGTCGTGTACGTCCCGCGCCAGACGTGGCACCTGGCGAGCTTTGGCGGGCAGGAGGGGCTGCGCTCGTGCCGCCTGGCCATGAACGGCTTCCCCTATCAAGCGCACATGTTCGAGCAGGACTAGCCTAGCGAGGCTGCGCCTCAGACCGACGAGCATGAAGGCTCCGCCTCGGACCAGCAGCACCTTCCCGATTTGGCTCGCGTTCGCCAGGGGCAAGTTCAACGGACACAGGGCTTTGCATTGTTCTTGTGCGCTCGTGGGACCCCGGCTAAACTTCGGGCTGGGACCTGGGCTTGGAGGATATGAGGCGAGGTATACGAACCGGAATCGCGACCCTGGCCGTTCTGCTGTACCTCGCGGCGGCAGGGGACCGCTGGTCGGAAGGGCGTGCGCAGACCCCTGGTGCGACGCCGACACCGCCCTCGGCGACACTGCTCGCCGCGCCGCGCGCCCTGATCGACCAGTACTGCGTGGCCTGCCACAACGACAGGCTGCGGTCGGGCGGGCTGTCGTTGGCCCGGTTGAACCTCGACGCGGTGGACCAGAGCGCCGAGATTGCCGAGAAGGTGATCCGCAAGCTGCGCGGTGGTCTCATGCCGCCGGCTGGGGCTCGGCGCCCGGATCGTCAGGCCTCGGCCGCCTTCGTCTCGTGGCTCGAGAACGAGATCGACACCCGCGCCACGGCACCTCATCCCGGGCGTGTGGCACTGCGTCGCCTCAACCGCCGGGAGTATGAGAACGCCGTCCGCGATTTGGTCGGGCTGAACATCGACGCGAAGGCATGGCTGCCGGACGACAACGTCAAGGGCCACTTCGACAACGATGCCGCGGCGCTGCAGGTGTCCCCCAATTTCGTGGACCAGTACATCTACGCCGCGCGCGCCGTGGCGCTCGAGGCGATCGGCAACCCCAAGGCTCCTCCCGTGTCGACCACCTACGGCGACGTCGCCAACATGGTGATCTCCCTGCCGCCGTCCGGCGCGCCAGGTACGGGCAGACAGCAGCATCGCCTCGAGGGGATGCCGTTCGGCACGCGCGGGGGCTTCATCGTCGAGCACAACTTTCCGGCGGACGGCGAGTACGAGCTGACGATCGGCGACATGGCGCTGGCGCGGGAAGTGCCGCGGATGGAGTTCGAGAACACCGTGCTGGCGCTGCTCGACGGCACGGAGTTCTATCGCACCACGATCGGTGGCGAAGCCGACCACAAGGCGATCGACCAGCGTCTTGACCCCGCCGTCGACGAGGTCAACGGACGGCTGCGGAAAATCAAGTTCCGCGCCACGGCGGGGCAGCACAAGCTGGCCATCACCTTCGTGCACCGCAGCTTCGCCGAAAGCGACGAGCGCACGCGCACCATCGCGCTCGAGGGCGGTCAGGAGCGCATCCAGGCCGCGCACGCCTTGCAGATTCGTGGGCCGCTATCGGTCACTGGCATGAGCGGGTCGGCCAGCCGCGCGAGAATCTTCACGTGTCAGCCTGGTGGCGCGCGCGATCAGGCCTCCTGTGCGAACGAGGTCATCGGAAACCTCGCGCGGCGCGCCTTCCGGCGCCCGGTGACCGCGGAGGACCTGGCGCCGCTGATGGCGTTCTACAAAGCGGGACAGGTGGCGGGTGGTTTTGAGGGCGGGGTGCGCGACGCGCTCAGCGCGATCCTGGCGAGCCCGCATTTCCTCTATCGGGTGGAATCCGGAGACGCCGCCGGCGGAACTCGCACGCTGAGCGACCTGGAGCTGGCGTCGCGGTTGTCGTTCTTCCTGTGGAGCAGCCTGCCGGACGAAACGCTTCTGAAGCTGGCCACCGAATCACGGCTCAGCAAGCCCGACGTGTTGGCGGCGCAGGTCACCCGGATGCTGGCCGACCCGCGGGCCAGGTCGCTCAGCGAGGGCTTCGCGTTCCAGTGGCTGCAGGTCGCCAAGCTGGACGAGATCACCCCGGACAGAGCGCAGTTCCCGCACGCGAGCGGCCTTCTGGACCCGCGCGGATTGTTCAAGGAGGAACTTCGTCTGTTCCTCGACAGCGTCCTGCGCAGCGACCGAAGCGTCATGGACCTGCTGACGGCGGACTACACCTTCCTCAACGAGCGCCTGGCGATGCTGTACGGCATCGAGACGGTGAAGGGCAGCCACTTCCGGCGGGTGGCGCTGCCGGACACGGCGCGCCAAGGCCTGTTGGGAAAGGGCGCCATCCTGATGCTGACGGCCTATCCGAATCGGACGTCGCCCGTGGTGCGTGGCGCCTGGATCCTGGACCGCCTGCTGGGCACGCCGCCGTCCGACCCGCCGCTGACGGTGCCGTCACTGCCAGAGAATCGCCGTGGCCAGCCGGCGCGAACCCTGCGGGCAAGGCTCGAACAGCATCGTGAGAACCCGACGTGCTTCGCGTGTCACGGCGTGATGGATCCTCTCGGGTTCGCCCTGGAGAACTTCAACGCGGTGGGGCAGTATCGTGCGAACGATCCCGACACGCTGACGCCCATCGACACGGCCGGGCAGCTACCCGATGGCACGGCCATCAAGGGCCCCGACGATCTGCGTCGCGCGCTGGTTGGGCGGCCCGATCGCCAGTTCGTGCAGGCGTTCACGGAAAACCTGCTGACCTACGCCTTGGGTCGAAGCCTCGACTACCGCGACATGCCCACGGTGCGCCGCATCGTGCGCCAGACGGCAGCCGACGAGTACCGTTTCAAGTCGATCGTCATGGGCGTCGTGACCAGCGACGCGTTCCGGAAAAGGGACGGCGAAGGCGGCCCGGCTTCGCCCGCGCCCGCTTCAGCGCGAGCTGCAGCGCGGTCAAATCGGACTGGAGGACTCTAGCGATGTTCCTGAGTCGTAAGCATCTGTCACGGCGAACGGTGCTCAAGGGGGCCGGCGCCACCATCGCGCTGCCGTTGCTGGACGCCATGGTTCCGGCGGGAACGGTGCTGGCGCAAACCGCCGCGGCATCCAAGCCGCGCCTGGGCTTCGTGTACTTCCCCCACGGCGCGCTGCAGGACGAGTGGACGCCGACGCGGACGGGCCGCGATTTCGACTTCCCGTTCATCCTCAAGCCGCTGGAGCCGTTCCGCGACCATGTGACGGTCGTGAGTGGCCTGCGCAACAAGGGTGGGGAAAGCTCCAGCCCGCACGGCATCATCGAGGAAACCTGGCTGAGTTGCGTCAGCCCGCGCCTGCGCAATGCCAAGACGGGCATAGGCGTGACCGCGGATCAGATCGCGGCGCGGCATCTGGGCAAGGACATGTCCCTGCCGTCGCTGGAGCTCTGTGGTGAGCCGGGTGGGATGATTTCGTTCCGCACGCCAGACCAGCCGCTGCCGATGGAGAGCAACCCGCGCAAGGCGTTCTACGGCATGTTCGGCCAGGGCGATACCGCGCAGGAACGCGAGGCGATCCTGGCCACGACCGGGAGCCTCCTCGACTACGTACGGGAGTCGGCCGCCAGCCTGAACCGCTGGCTGGATGCCGGGGATCGGGCCAGGGTGAGCGACTACCTGGATTCGGTGCGCGAGATCGAGCGCCGCGTGCAGAAGCTCGAGGAAAACGCCAAGTCGCTCCGTGACGATTTGC
>Ga0307505_10000736_pt1 | contig 32798 bp, 34 predicted proteins | sample 23_S_MG_FD_202183 | JGI IMG/M metagenome (GOLD analysis project Ga0307505, IMG submission 202183) | Soil microbial communities from Populus trichocarpa stands in riparian zone in the Pacific Northwest, United States - 23_S | ecosystem: Environmental > Terrestrial > Soil > Riparian zone > Trees... | reverse complement strand
GGCGCGCGCAACGTTCGCATTTGTGTGCCGATAGAAGCGATCCACTGCCTGGATGACCGCAGCGGGTTTCTGGGCGGTGTTCGCATTGTCGAAATAGACCAGGGGCTTGCCGTGGACGCTGCGTTGCAGCAGCGGAAAATCAGCGCGAATTCGCGCGACGTCCAACGCCTGCGCTGGATCTGATGGGAGCAAAGCGGTCATGATCCGGACTGCGCCTCGTCGGTATCCATCGCTGCGTGCGGCAAGCGCTCGAGCAGCAGCGCGTCGATATGTTCATGCAGTGCGACGTTCTCGATCGAATCGACCGCCACCCGGCAGAACGCGAGCATGAGCAACGCGCGCGCCACCGGCATCGGCAACCCGCGTGCACGCAGATAGAACAGCGCGTGCTCGTCAAGCTGACCCACGGTCGCCCCGTGCGCGGCCTTGACTTCATCGGCATGGATTTCCAGCACCGGCTGGGTATCGATCTCGGCCTGCGCAGACAGCAAGAGGTTCTTGTTGCTCAGATTCGCATCAGCGCCATCGGCACCCGCTGCGACCGTTATGGCACCGTGAAAAACGCCGCGCGAGCGCTGATCGGCGACGCCGCGCCAGAGCAGATCGCTGACCGTATCGCGGGCGACATGACGGACATCCAGATGGGTGTCGACGTGTTGACGTCCACGCAAGGCGAACACGCCACGTGAATGCAGGCGCGCGCGATCGCCGGCAAGTTCGACCGCCAGATCGTGACGCACGAGCAAGCCGCCCAGCTCCAGCGTACGCACGTGCAACTGCGCGTCGGCCTCAAGTACGGCCTCGCTTCGGCGGATCAGGGTGCCGCTCTCCGGCATCGTCTGCAGTTGCAGGAGATCCAGTCGTGCATGCGCACGCAGGGCGAACTGACTGACCGTGTTGCCCAGATCGGCCTGACCTGCTTCACCGACATGGTGTTCGACCAGGCGCAATGAAGCGCCCTCGCCGAGTTCGACCAGCGCACGGGCCTGCCAGGCGATGTCCGTTCCGGTCGCCGCCCCGACGTAGACGACGTGCACGAGTTCGGGAACGCCCACTCCGGCAGCTACCCGAATCACCGGCCCGTCGAGTACGAGAGCACTGTTCAGGCGCGCAAACGCCTGTGCCTTGCTGTCGAAACGGCGCGTCAGCAGAACGCGCTCCGCCTGTGCATCGCCCGCAATCACTTCGGAAAATGACTGAAAACTCACGCCCTCGATCGCGGACCAGCGCGACAAGTCGGCGCGATACACACCATTGACGAATACGACGCGCGGGCCATCCGCCCCCGGCAACGCGATCGTCGCCGCATCAATCGCGCGCGAGGCGGCCTGTTCATCCCCGCGGGCGTGGCGGCGCTGCGCGAGCGAGCGCAGATTGGTGTACTTCCATGCCTCCTCGCGCGCCGTTGGCAAGCCGTCACGGACAAGCGCCTCGGATGCCCGACGCCGGACATCCACGAACCAGTCCGACGCCGGATCGTCTGGAATCGAGCCATCGCCGAGCAGGCTGTCCAGCAACGCAACGCCCATCACGCCGCTCCGGCGACTTTGCGCTCGGCGATCCATGCGTAACCATGTTCTTCGAGTCTGAGCGCGAGCGTGCGGTCGCCACTCTCCACGATTCGCCCTTCAGCGAGCACATGCACGAAGTCCGGCACGATGTAGTCGAGCAGTCGCTGATAGTGGGTAATGACGACGAACGCGCGACCGGGATCGCGCATCGCATTGACGCCGTCCGCGACCATCTTCAGCGCATCGATATCGAGACCCGAGTCGGTCTCGTCGAGGATCGCGAGCCTGGGTTCGAGCAAGGCCATCTGGAAGATCTCGTTGCGCTTCTTCTCGCCACCGGAGAACCCCTCGTTGACGGCGCGATGCAGCAGCTCGTCCTTGAGATGCAGGACCGCAAGCTTCTCGCGGACCCGCTTGAGGAACTGCATCGAGTCCAGTTCGGGTTCGCCGCGACGTCGACGCTGCGCATTGAGCGCTGCGCGCAGGAAGTAGGTGTTGTTGACGCCGGGGATCTCGACCGGATACTGGAACGCGAGGAATACACCCGACGCCGCGCGTTCTTCTGGCTCCAGCGCAAGCAGGTCCGCACCCTCGTAGGTCACCGTGCCATCGATGACCTCATAGCCTTCGCGACCTGCGAGCACGTAGCCGAGCGTCGACTTGCCGGCGCCGTTGGGCCCCATGATCGCGTGCACCTCGCCCGCGTTGACCGTGAGGTCGAGGCCTTTGAGGATGACCTTGCCGGCGACGCGGACATGGAGGTTTTCAATCTTGAGCATGGGGACCCTCATTGGATACATCAATCCGACGCCCGGAAACCGCCTGACCCACGAAGCGTCCCACGGCGCGGCTGCGAACACGCAGGACGCCCGCACCCGTCACCGGGGCTGAACGTTCGGAAGACCGTCGTGGAACTCCGACGATCACGTCATCGACACCGGCATCGGTACGCCAATGGCGTTCGCGCAACACCTGCACTTGGCCTCGCAACTTACCCGACGGCACCTTCCAGCGACACCTCCAGCAGCTTCTTCGCTTCAACCGCAAATTCCATCGGCAGTTCGCGAAACACTTCCTTGCAGAAACCGTCGACGATAAGTGATACCGCATCCTCCTCACCGATCCCGCGCGAGCGGCAATAGAACAACTGGTCGTCGGAAATCTTGGAGGTCGTCGCTTCGTGCTCGACGATCGCGCCGGGATTCCTGACCTCGATGTACGGAAACGTATGCGCGCCGCACAGCTTGCCGATCAACAGCGAGTCGCACTGCGTGTGGTTGCGTGCGCCGCTTGCGCCCTTCTCGATTTTCACGAGTCCGCGGTAGGTATTCTGTCCGCGTCCGGCGCTGATTCCCTTGGCAATGATCTTCGACTTCGTGTTCCTGCCGATGTGGATCATCTTGGTCCCCGTGTCGGCCTGCTGATGATTGTGGGTCAGCGCGACCGAGTGGAATTCGCCGACGGAATCGTCGCCGCGCAGCAGGCAGCTCGGGTATTTCCAGGTGATCGCCGAACCGGTTTCGACCTGGGTCCAGGAAATCTTTGATCGCGCACCGCGGCAGTCGCCGCGCTTGGTCACGAAATTGTAGATGCCGCCAACTCCATTCTCGTCGCCCGGGTACCAGTTCTGCACGGTCGAGTACTTGATGCTCGCGTCGTCGAGCGCGATTAGCTCCACGACAGCCGCGTGCAACTGGTTCTCGTCGCGCATCGGCGCGGTGCAGCCTTCGAGGTACGAGACGCTGGCACCTTCCTCGGCAATGATGAGCGTGCGTTCGAACTGGCCGGTATGGCCCGCGTTGATCCGGAAATAGGTCGACAGCTCCATCGGACAGCGCACGCCCTTTGGAATGAAAACGAAACTGCCATCCGAGAACACGGCCGAATTGAGCGCTGCAAAATAATTGTCCGCCACGGGCACCACCGTGCCCAGATACTGGCGCACGAGTTCCGGATACTCATGGATGGCCTCGGACATCGAGCAGAAGATCACACCGGCCTCGGCGAGCTCCTTGCGGAACGTCGTGCCGACGGAAACTGAATCGAACACCGCGTCGACGGCGACACCGGCCAGTCGCGCGCGCTCGTGCAATGGCACGCCGAGTTTTTCGTAGGCTTCAAGCAGTTTCGGATCGACATCGGCAAGTGACTTTGGACGGTTCTTCGGCGCGGCGTAATAACTCAGTGCCTGCAGGTCGATCGGGGCAATCCGCAGCTTGGCCCATTGCGGCTCGGTCATCGTGAGCCAATGGCGATAGGCCGCCAGACGCCAGTCGGTCATCCACGCGGGCTCGGCCTTCTTCGCGGAGATGAAACGCACGATATCCTCGGACAATCCCGGCGGCGCAAACTCGGTCTCGATATCGGTCACGAAGCCTGCGCTGTAGCGCTTGTTCATCGCCTCCACGAGACGCTCATTGCCTGTGCTCGCGGGAGACTCGCGATCACGAAGGCGGTGTTGCATGTCGCTGCGTTCGGTGGCCATCGGGCTGCCTTTGCGGATGCGATGATCAAGCATCGCAGGAATCAGAATGGGGCCGTTCATGGCCAGAATTCATTGCTGGTGAAGTCGTCCGTGAACCGGGGTCAGGGTGCGGCGGTCCGGGCCCGCACTTTCGGTTGTGATCGCGCGATCCGGTTGCCTTACACGATTGCCACCCGCAGCGGAATCGGCGTGCCGCGCCGCGCGGGCGGCCTGACCATGTCCGCCAGCGAGACGCTCTCCAGCGCCGTCGTGATCGCATGGCTGATGCGTTGCCAGTTCACGCGCACACCGCAGTGCGGCTCGTGCCCGCATTGCCCCTGATGCACGCTGCATTCAGTCATCCCGATGGGCCCCTCGATCGCGGTGACGATTTCGGCAACGGTGATCGCTGCTGGCTCACGCGTCAGCCGATATCCGCCGTTGGCGCCGCGCAGCGACGCGACCAGCCCGGCATGCGCGAGCTGCTTGAGCAGCTTGCTGACGGTAGGCACTTCCAGATGTGCGCGCTCGGCAAGTTGCTGTGCACTGAGCACCTCGCTATCGCTCGTGGCGAGGCAGGTCATGACGACCGTCGCATAGTCGGTGAGTTTGCTGACGCGAAGCATGGCGTCTCCATACAGTACCTAAATAGTACTGTTTGAGGGTGGCATCTTCAAGTCCGCGCGAACCTGAGGCAAGATGGCGCTGCGAATGGCGCCCTGGACTCCAGCGTGCTCGTTCAGCCTGAACCGGCCGGAGGCCGAAGGGACGCGGTTCAGGGCGCATGGACAACCATGGCGGGGGGTGAAATTTCCACGGTCGGCACGCCATCGCGCGTCCGCCCTGCACTTCCGAGTGGCTCCCATACCGGGGGCTGCCACATATGGGGATCCATCATGGCCCACGCAATAGCGCACGAGCAGAGCTTCAGACCGTCTGCGCTGCCGCAGGGAATGCGTCAATTGCTTGTCTTGATCGTCTTGCTGGTCGGTACTGCGGCACACGCCGCGATTCCGGAGGCCGAGCGTGCGGCACTGCTTGATCTGCACGCCAGCACGAACGGGACGGGATGGCTTGATGACTCCGGTTGGGGCGGTGCCGTCGGAACCGAATGCGCCTGGTTCGGGGTCACCTGCGACAAGGGCGAGACCACGGTCGAGCAGCTATTGCTGTACGACAACAACCTGGTCGGACCGCTGCCGTCCACTCTGAATTCGCTTGTCAACATCAAGCTGCTTTTCCTCGGCAACAACTTGCTGACTGGCGAAATCCCGCCGCTGAGCGGATTGTTCGAGTTGCGCGACCTCGCGCTCGGCAGCAACGATCTCGAGGGCACGATTCCGTCAATCGACGATCTGGATGAACTTCGCACCTTGGATCTGGGCAACAACCAGTTGAGTGGACCGATACCGGAGCTCTCGGGGTCCCGACATCTGGTTGGGATCGATCTGAGCGACAATCTGCTGACCGGCACGCTTCCCGGCTTGAGCGACCTCATCGCGCTGGAACACATCAATGTCAGCGACAATCTCCTGTCCGGAACCCTGCAATCACTGGCAGGACTTTCGGTGTTGCAGTCGTTCCAGGTCGCCGCGAACTTCTTCGACGGCCCGCCTCCCACGCCGCCATCGCCCTCTGCGCTGGTACCCGGCGCAAGCATGCTATGTCCGAACGATCTTGACGCGGTGGCATCCGCGGAATGGGATGCGGCAACCGGCGTGGTTCCGTGGTACCTGGACTGCGTTTCCAGCGATGTCATCTTTCAGGGCGATTTCGAGCTCCTTCCCTGATCCAGTGCCCAGCCCTTTCCGTGCATTGATCGCCTGTCGCAATCGACCCGCGCTGGCGGCTGGGCCAGCAGCCTGTCGGACTTTGGCTGGCCGGGCTGCAAATCCGTCTGTGCGGTCCATTCTGACCAGCTTCGCTGTTGTGAAGCGCTTCTGCCGATTCTTGGTCAATAGAGCCCACTATTGACCTGCGAATCGTCAAGAAACTGTCCTCGCGCAGTCGAATTTTCGCCTCGACCCCCAAAGCCCGACAGGTTGCTAGACTCCGCCATTTGATTCGAGCGGAAGCAGCGGTGACCGACCAGACCGATCGACGCACTTCACTACGCCGTTTCACAGAGCATGCGCTGGCGGAACCCCGGGTCAATCTCGCACCGGCCTCGGCGGATGCGAGCTTTCGCAGCTACTGGCGCGCGCAAGAACCGGCCAGCGCGGGATCGGAGCATCCACGCACATGGATCGTGATGGATGCTCCGCCAGGAAAGGAGGACATCACGGCGTGGCTGGACGTCGCCGAGCGGCTGAATGCGGCCGATGTGCATGTCCCGCGCATACTTGCGCACGACACGATTCAGGGATTCGTCCTGATGGAGGACCTGGGCACGCGCACCTACCTCGGTGAACTCACCGACTCGAACGTCGAGGATCTGTACGCGGACGCCCTGGATACGCTGTTGCGCATGCAGATGCATGCGAATGTCGCCGGCCTACCTGACTACAGCAGGGTTCGAATGGTCGACGAGATGGAGCTCATGCCTGCATGGTTCCTGCGCCGTCACCTCGGCCATGTTCCGGCTTGCGAGACCTGGGACACCATCGAACACGCATTCGACCTGCTCGCAGCGACCGCAGTGCGCCAGCCGCGTGCATTCGTGCATCGCGATTTCCACAGTCGCAACCTGATCGTCACCGCCGCGCGCAACCCTGGCGTCATCGATTTCCAGGATGCCGTGAGCGGACCGGTCACCTACGATCTCGTCTCGCTCCTGCGTGACTGCTACATCGCCTGGGACGACAAACGCATCGAGCCCTGGATCGAGACATTCCGGCAACGGCTGCAACGTGCAGACGTGATCGGCCCGGAGGCCGATGTGACAACGTTCCGCCGCTGGTTCGATCTGGCTGGACTGCAACGTCACATCAAGGTTCTCGGGATCTTCTGCAGGCTCTGCTATCGCGACGGCAAACCGGACTATCTGGCCGATCTGCCACTGGTCTGGCGCTACACGATCTCGATCGCGCGCCGCTACGACGAACTCGCCGACTTCGCCGACGTGCTCGAGCGCGCGCTCGGCGAGCGCGACATCACCGCACAATGCGCGGACGAGTCCGCGTGATCCGGCATGCGTTGATCCTCGCGGCGGGTCGCGGCGAGCGCATGCAGCCGCTGACCGGGCACACGCCGAAGCCTTTGCTCCAGGCCGGAGGCAAGCGCCTGATCGAATGGCACCTGGAACGCCTCGCGGCGATCGGCGTGAGCGACGTCGTCATCAATGTCTCGCACCTGGCCGAACAGTTCCCTGCCGCACTCGGCGACGGTTCGCGCTGGAACCTGCGCATCAGCTACAGCCTTGAGGGCCCGCAGCCACTCGAAACCGGCGGCGGCATGCTGCACGCACTCGAACGACTCGGCGACGACGCATTCATCGTCGCCAATGGCGACATTTGGACCGACTTCGAGGTCGCGAAACTCGCGCTGGGGTCAGCGGACGTCGCCCATCTCGTCATGGTCGACAATCCAGCTCACGTTCCGCAGGGCGATTTCCACCTCGATCCGCAGGGACGCATCGCCGCTCAAGGATCCCCGCGACTGACCTATGCCGGTCTTGGCGTCTATCGCCCGGGCATACTCGCGCACTGGCAGGAAGATCTTGCAGTCGCCGGAGTCAACTGGGAAGGCGACACGCCCGCACGTTTTGCCCTCGTGCATGTGTTGCGCGCGGCGATACGCCGTGGCGAAGTTTCGGGCCACCACCATCGCGGTATCTGGACCGATGTCGGAACACCCCAACGGCTCGACGAACTCGACAGGCTCCTGCGCGAACAGGCTGAGCCTGGATGTCTGCCGGGTCGCGCCGATCCGGGTTGATATTCGACGTATTGGGGGACAGGCGCGACCCGCTTCGGATGTGAAGCGCTTCGATGCCTCGCGTGCTGCAATGTTCCGAGTAACCGGCCCGCCGACCCGCGCTTCAGATCGATTGAGACCCGCGTGCCGGCGGTTGCCGCCGACAGCCCTGGCGTCATTCGACCAGCGTACGCAGGAACGGAATCGTCACGCGTCGCTGCGCGGCGAGCGTGGCTCGATCGATACGATCGAGCAATGCAATCAGCGTGGCGAGATCGCGTGCCCTGTGCGTGAACAGCCAGTCGAGTACAGGGTCATCAAGCAGGATGCCGCGACCGGCCGCGTATCGACGCACGACCGCGCGCCGATCGGCCTCGTCGAGCTGGCGCACCGAGGCCTGCGCACAGATCGACAGGCGCGAGGCAAGATCGGGCAGGTCCAGTGCCAGCGCGGCCGGGGGTCTGCTTGCGGCGAAAATCAGGGTCGCGCCATCTGCACGACTCCGGTTGTAGAGATCGAACAAGGCATGTTCGGCGGCACGATCTCCGGCCAACGCGTCGATGTCATCCAGCGCAAGCACATCGCACCCGCCGAACGCACGGATCACCTCGACCCGCGATTCACCGAGCGAAGGAATGGATACGTACTGGGCGCTGCGCCCGGCTTCGTCGGCCGCCGCGCAGGCAGCAATGAGCAGGTGCGTCTTGCCGCTGCCGGACGCTCCTGCGAGAAACACCCAGGGAGCTTCCACATCGATGGCGACCGCACGCACGAGTTCGAGCGCGAGTCCACCGTCGTTGGCCACGAAACCGGCGAACCGCTGGTGCGCCGGCCAGCGCAGGTCCAGAGGCAGTTGGGCGCTCACACGTCGGCGTCGGGGCGGATCACGCGCGGATTGAGGACGGAACGTTCGACGACGTCGCCATCTTCCGCAACTTCGCGAGTGACGCTGGATTCCACGACGATGCGTGGTCCGTCCCCCGGGTCGTGGTACATCTCGCTCTGCGTATAGCGTTCCCAGGCATAGCGCAGAAGAACCATGGCCACCGCCGCGACCGGAAGAGCGACGAGCACGCCGACGAAGCCGAACAACTGTCCGCCGGCCAGAATCGCGAACATGACGGCGACCGGATGCATGCCGATCTTGTCACCGACGAATTTCGGAATCAGCACATAGCCTTCGAGCAACTGCAATGCGCCGATCACCGCAAGAACCAGCATGACGTGAAACCAGTCCTGGTATTGCACGAGTGCCGCGACGACCGCCATTGCGACCGCGACGATCGCACCGAGATAGGGCACGAAACTGATCAGGCCTGCAATCATTCCGATCAGGGGTCCGGCGCTGATGCCCACCGCCCAAAGGCCGAACGCGTAGAGGAACCCGAGAATGATCATGACGCTGAGCTGGCCACGCAGGAAACCGCCCAGGGTCGCGTCGGATTCGCGCGCAAGACGCACGACAACCGGTTCGACTGCACGCGGAATCAACGCGTGCACGCGCTCCACCACGATGTTCCAGTCACGCAGCAGGTAGAACCCGGCCACTGGCACGATGACCAGGTTGACGATCCAGCCAATGATCGCGAAACCGGACTTGGATACACCGGAAACGACCGAGGTGGCGAATCCACCGGCTTCTTTCCAGTGCATCTGCAGCATCTGGATGATGCCGGCGCTGTCCATCGCACCCAGACTGATCCCCAGCCGCTGCTCGATCCACGGCGCGGCAACGCTCTGCGCCCATTCGGTCCAGCGCGGAAGCTGCTCGAGAAAATTGGCAACCTGCCTTTCCATGTACGGAATCAACACGAGCACAAGCACGACGACGGCCAGAGTCAGCACGAGGAACAGGATGCTCACGCTGAACACGCGACTGACGCCGCGCTTCTCCAGTCGCTCGATCAGCGGATTGAACAGGTAGGCGAACAGTGCGGCTGCCACGAACGGTGCCAGTGCCGGACCGAGCAGATACAGGAGCCAGCCGATCAGGCCGATGACCAGAACCCATTTCAGACGCAAGTCGAGTCCGATCGAACTCATCGCGAAGAATCTCCATGTCTGCGCTGGGAAACCGTTCGCCAGGCGCGCATTGACCAGACGACAACATAGTGTATCCCGCTGGCTGCGGTAAGAAGCGCGGTCGGCACGACCAGCAACGCGCCCGGCAGTGCGCCAACCACGGATAGGCGCAGCAGTTCCGCCAGCACGCACAGGATCTGGACGAGGGTTGTGAGCTTCGACAGCCGGCTCGGCTGTGCATCGAACGGACCGATCAGGTTGTGGTAGGCGACCGCACCGGCGACGATCAGCACATCGCGTGCGATGACCAGCGCAAACAGCCACATCGGCAGCTCATCCACGAGGACCAGGGCCAGAAATGCCGCCATCAGCAACAGCTTGTCGGCGAGAGGATCGAGCATCTCTCCCAGCCGGCTCTGCCAGTCGAAACGCTTCGCCAGATAGCCGTCGACCGCATCGCTTGCCCCGGCCACGGCCGCGATCAGCAGGGCAATGCCGTAGTCGCGCTCGCTGATCGCCCAGAACACGGGCAGCACAAGCAGTACCCGCAATCCGGAAATGAGATTGGGAAGATGCCGCCACATTTCATTGCATCAGTGTCAACGTCGCGTCGATGCCTTCGACCGGCGGATTGGCGCTGTTGATGCGCAAGGTTCCCTCCGCGGCAAGCGCATCGAGCAGGCGGGCCAGGCCCGAGGTCGTTTCAAGACGCACGAGCAGACCATCTCCACGGGCCTCTTGCGGTTGTGCGTCGCGCACCAGCGGCTGTCGCGCCAGGGCGCCGATCACCCGCGCGTAGTCGCCGGCAGACTGGATGCCGCCGATCCAGATCATGCTCTGACCAGGCACCGTGTCGATCGCCGATGCCTCGCTCGCGCCGGACAATCCGAACTGGTCCAGCAGTCCATCCACGACCGCACGATCGAACTCGGCAACGAGAGTCAGGCGCACGCGCGCCGTAGCGTCGAGCGGGTCGGCGCCTGGGTCGCGTCGATACTGGTATTGCAGTACCCGACGTGATGCATCGCCAATGGCGCGTGCCACGTCGGCGCGCGCAGGCGCTCCGGCGTCGCCGCTGAGGCGCACCACGACGTCGGCCAGGGCGACCTTGAGCGCCTCGTTGCGCTCGCTTTCGGACTGACTCGTGACCGGCGCAGTCCCGCTGTAGGTGCCCGGCGCAGCCACCACCACGGGACCCGCGAGGGCGAACAGCAGGGCGAGTGCCGAAAGGTGCAGCGGGGGCCTGGATCGCATGGAGGTGGTTGATCCCGCAGGGAAGATGAATCCAAGTCTGCCCGAACGGTCGCTGCGCCGTCCATCGGGGCTGATATGATGCGCGGCCCCGTCATCCGGCTGCTGTCATGTCGAACCAGAACGAGGCCCTCACGTATCGCGCGGCCGGCGTCGACATCGATGCCGGCAACGCCGTGGTCGAGCGCATCAAACCCCTCGTTGCCCGTACGTTCCGCAAGGAGGTCATGGCCGGCCTCGGTGGTTTCGGCGGCCTGTTCGAGCTGGGCGGCCGCTACCGTGAACCGGTGCTTGTCTCGGGAACCGATGGCGTCGGGACCAAGCTCAAGCTCGCCCAGATCCTCGGTCGCCACGACACGATCGGCATCGACCTCGTCGGCATGTGCGTCAACGACGTGCTTGTTCAGGGCGCCGAACCGCTGTTTTTCCTCGACTACTTCGCTACCGGCACGCTCGACGTCGATACCACGGTCGCCGTGATCGGTGGCATCGCCCGGGGTTGCGAGCTTGCCGGCTGCGCGCTGATCGGCGGCGAGACTGCGGAAATGCCGAGCATGTACCCGCCAGGCGAATATGACCTCGCCGGATTCTGTGTCGGGGCAGTGGAGAAGCGCGCGCTGATCGACGGCAGCCTGATACAGGCTGGCGACGTCATCATCGGCATCGCCGCTTCGGGCCCGCATTCCAATGGCTACTCGCTCGTGCGCCGGATTGTCGAACGCGCCGGCAACCCGTTCGACCTGGATCTGGGCGGCAGCACGCTGGCTGATGCACTGATGGCGCCGACCACGATCTACGTAAAGCCGATCCTCCGGCTCATGCAGCAGCTGTCCGTGCACGGCATGGCCCACATCACCGGCGGCGGACTGCGCGAGAACATCATCCGTGTCGTGCCGGACGGTCTTGGCATCGCGCTCGACAGCGGGGCGTGGAAGCGGCCGGCCGTGTTCGACTGGCTGCAACGCGAAGGCAATGTCGCGCGTGACGAGATGTTGCGCACGTTCAACTGCGGCATCGGCTACACGTTGATCATGGCGCGCGACCAGGCCAGCGCGACACTTGACGCGCTCGAGACGCTGGACCTGCAGGCGTGGACGATCGGCGAAGTCGTCACTGCCACCGGCGCCGAGCGCGTACACATCCGTTGATGTCCGGTGCGACGCCGATTCGGGTAGCCGTACTCGTGTCCGGACGCGGCAGCAATCTGGCTGCGTTGCTCGAGGCGATTGAACGCGGCGGGCTTGCCGCGCAAGTCGTCGGCGTATTCTCCGATCGACCGCAGGCACCGGCGCTTGCGCGCGCACGCGCTGCGGGCGTTGCCACTCGCGCACTTCGGCCCGGCGATTTTCCCGACCGACTTGCCTTTGATCAGGCGTTGTTCGCAGGTATCGCGCAGGTGGCACCGGATCTGATCGTGCTTGCCGGGTTCATGCGCATTCTCGATCCCCGGGCCTTTGCGCCCTGGCTGGGGCGCATCATCAACATCCACCCTTCGCTGTTGCCGAAGTACCCGGGACTGGATACCCACCGGCGCGCGCTGCAGGCGGGCGCCACAGAGCACGGTGCGAGCGTGCATTTCGTCAGCGCCGAACTCGACGGCGGTCCGGTGATTTCGCGGACCTCGCTGGCCGTGCGCCGCGATGACACCCCCGAATCGCTGGCCCAGCGGCTGTTGCCGCTCGAACACCACCTGCTCGTCGAAACGGTGCGGTTGTTCGCCCAGCATCGCATCGACGGGTCGGACGGCGACGTCCGCATTGACGGTCGACCCATCGATTCCCCATTGAACATGCACGACAACGCATGGCAGCGATGAATCCGGGCTGCGTTGCCAGCCTGCGTTCATGCGGCCGTGTGCAGACTCGACGCGTTTTTCCATGAGGTCGACCGCGTGAATGCACTGCCGTTTCTGCTCGCCGCCCTGCCCTGCCTTGCAAGCTCGGCGCTGGCCGACTCCCCGATCGAACCGTTCGTGGCCGACTATGTCGTTCTTCGCGATGGCAAGGAACTTGGCCGCACGACCATCGAACTGCGCAGCAATGCGGATGCGACCTGGACGTTGCGAACGACCACGCGCGGGACCGCTGGCCTGGCAAAGCTCGCCGGCCTCGATGTGGTCGAGGAATCCCAGGTGCGTTGGCGCGACGGCAACCCCGAAACGCTGGTCTACAACTTCCACCAGAACGCGGCCTTCAAGTCGCGGCGGCGGCACGCCAGTTTCGACTGGCCCGCCAGCGAAGTGCGGATGCAGGATGGTGACAGCGATGCACGCTACGCGCTGGTGGCCGGCACGGTCGATCGGCACGCGGTGACTCTCGCACTGGCCAGCGACCTCATGCGCGGAGAGACCCGCTTCGACTACAAGGTCGCGGCGAAGGAAGGCATCGAGGATATCCGCTACACCGACTGTGGCCGAGCGGAAGTCACGGTTCCGGCCGGAAGCTATTTCACGAACTGCCTGGAGCGCGTACGCGCAAGACGCACGTCGACAAGCTGGTTCGCCGAGTCGATCGGCTGGCTGCCGGTACAGATCGAGCAGGTCGAGAGCAAGGGTGAGCGCATCACGCTGCGCCTGGCGGCACTGCGCCAGGAGTAACGGCGGCAGGCGGCAGGATTTGGGCTGGCCTGGCTGTGCCTCGGATACCCGGCGCCTGACAGGCTGCCTAGGGATACTCTGAACAAGTCTGCGCAGGCGGCATGATGTCCACAAGGTTCGCCCCTTGGTGTGCGTGGCACCGCTCAGCCTGGTTGCCTGGGCAAGCCGCGCGCGCCGGCGGGAGGGCCTTGTGGACATCACCCCGTCAATTGAATTCCAGCGTTGGGGCCGCATTGCCTGCGCGCAGCTCCGCGTTGTGGCGACTCGACAGACAGCCAGTCTGCCTTCATCGCCACGCCTCGATCTGCGCGCGGGCAATGCGGTGACGCCTGTGCAGACTTGTTCAGAGTATCCCTAGGCCGGCAGGCGGCGAATTCGCGCGCCAAGCGAGCTGAGCTTTTCCTCGATGTTCTCGTAGCCACGATCGATGTGGTAGACGCGGTCGACGGTCGTGTCGCCCTGGGCGACGAGTCCGGCGAGCACGAGCGAGGCCGACGCGCGCAGATCGGTCGCCATCATCGGCGCACCGGTCATTTTCGCGACGCCCTTGATGATTGCGGTATTGCCTTCAAGCTGGATCTCCGCGCCGAGGCGCTGCAATTCCAGCGCGTGCATGAAGCGATTCTCGAACACCGTCTCGGTGATGACGCCGACGCCTTCGGCGACGCAGTTCAAGGCCGTGAACTGCGCCTGCATGTCGGTCGGAAACGCCGGGTACGGCGCAGTCGTGACGTTGACCGCCTTGGGCCGGCGGCCGCGCATGTCGACTTCGATCCAGTCATCGCCCGTGGACACGTGCGCCCCGGCATCCTCGAGTTTGCCGAGCACCGCATCGAGGGTCTTCGGCCGCGCATGCTTGGCCAGAACCTTGCCGCCGGTGATCGCCGCGCCGACGAGGAAGGTGCCGGTCTCGATCCGGTCCGGCAACACCTCGTAGTCGGTGCCATGCAGACGCTCGACCCCGTCGATGACGATTGTCGTCGTGCCGGCGCCGAAGATCTTCGCGCCCATGCTGTTGAGACAGTTGGCCAGATCGACGACTTCGGGCTCCTGGGCGGCGTTCTCGATCACCGTGGTGCCCGAGGCCAGCGTTGCGGCCATCATGAGATTCTCGGTACCGGTGACGGTGACCAGATCGAGATTGATGCGCGCGCCTTTCAGACGCTTCGCGCGCGCCTTGATGTAACCGTTCTCGACGCGCACGTCGGCGCCAAGTGCCTGCAATCCCTGGATATGCAGATTGACCGGGCGCGAGCCGATCGCACAGCCGCCCGGCAACGAAACCTCGGCCTGACCGAAGCGCGCGACCAGCGGACCGAGCACGAGGATCGAGGCACGCATCGTCTTGACCAGGTCGTAGGGCGCGAAATAGTTCTTCGCCGGCCGCGGATCGACATGGATCTTCATGCGTTCGTCGATCACGAGTTCGACCCCCATCTGGCCGAGCAACTCCATGGTCGTCGTTACGTCATGCAGATGCGGCACGTTGCCGATGCTGACCGGCTCATCGGCGAGAAGACTCGCCGCGAGGATCGGCAGCACCGCGTTCTTCGCGCCGGAGATCTGCACTTCACCCTGCAGCGGTTCACCGCCATTGATCACGATCTTGGCCATGTTCGATTTTCGACTCGTAGTAGGAATGCGACGGGGTCCGCCGCCGCAGCTGTGCAGGGCGGGACCACGGCGTCACCGGTCCGGACGCGCGAAACACGCGCCCCATGATTGACTGACTATGCGCCTTTTGCCGCCGCTTCGTCCGGTGTCAGCGTGCGCAGCGACAACGCATGGATCGCGCCGCCCATGAGGTCGCCGAGCGTCGCATAGACCATCCGGTGACGTGCCAGCGGCAACTTGCCGGCAAACGCGGCAGAGACCACACGCGCCTCGAAATGCACGCCATCCGCACCTTCCACGTGCACTTCGGCGCCCGGCAGGCCCTGCTCGATGAGATTCTGGATCGTGCTGGTGTCCATGCTCTGGCGATTTCCTGTCCGATTTGCGACGCGGGGCGGTTTCAGTCCGTCCTGTGTGCGCAAGCACCGGTTGCGGATACAATGGGAATCCCGAATGGTACTCAAAATCCTGCGTCGCCGAAAACTCGACCCGGCCGACCGGGCCATATCGCTGCTCGATCCCTTCTATCCGATGAATGCCCAACCCACCGCCGCGATCCTGCCGTTGACCAATCCCCTTCTCGACGAAGCGACGATCCGCCGCAGCGCACTGGCCGTGATCGAGACCGAGGCACGGGCGATCGAGGCCTTGCGCGACCGCATCAACGGCAGCTTCCTGCGTGCCTGCCAGCTCATGTACGACTGTCCGGGCCGGGTAGTCGTGACCGGCATGGGCAAGTCCGGGCATATCGCCAACAAGATCGCCGCGACCCTGGCGTCCACCGGAACCCCGGCGTTCTTCGTGCATCCCGCCGAAGCCAGCCACGGTGACCTGGGCATGATCACCCACAAGGACGTCGTGTTGTCGCTGAGCAATTCGGGTGAAACCGACGAGCTGCTCATGATACTGCCTTTGATCAAGCGCCAGAACGTGCCGTTGATCGCAATGACGGGCAACGAGAACTCGTCGCTGGCTCGCCTTGCCGACGTGCATTTGGATGTCGCCGTGCCGGCCGAGGCATGTCCGCTCGGGCTTGCGCCTACTGCCTCCACGTCGGCTGCCTTGGCGATGGGCGATGCGCTGGCGATTGCGCTGCTCGAAGCGCGCGGGTTCACGTCGGACGATTTCGCACGCTCCCATCCGGCCGGCTCCCTCGGCCGCCGCCTGCTCGTGCACATCAGCGACATCATGCACACCGGCGAGCAGATTCCCGTCGTCGACAGCGGCGTCTCGATGACCGCCGCGCTCGTGGAGATGACGCGCAAGGGTCTCGGCATGACCGCAATCGTCGACCCGGACGGACGCCTGGCCGGCGTGTTCACCGACGGCGACCTGCGCCGCGCCGTGGACAACGACGATGTCGACCTGCGCGAAACCGCGGTGATCAAACTCATGTCGGTCAATCCCAAGACGATCACTGCGGACAAGCTTGCGGTAGAAGCTGCGCAGGTCATGGAAGCGCACAAGATCCATGCACTGCTCGTGGTCGACAGCGAAAACCGCGTGGTCGGCGCGCTCAACATCCACGATCTCATGCGCGCACGCGTGGTCTGACCGCGAAGTTTCGTTCACGGAGCACGCGCTAGAATCCGCTCCCCGTCCGGCCTGAACGTGTCCTCACCGAATCCTTGCGCATGCCTTCCTGCCCCCCGGTCGACCTCCCGCCCGATATCCGCGACCGCGCTGCCGGCGTGCGACTGGCCGTTTTCGATGTCGATGGCGTGCTCACCGACGGGCATCTGTGGTTTACCGAGGATGGCCGCGAACTAAAGGCGTTCCACGTGCATGACGGCCTCGGGCTCAAGCGCCTGCGCGCGAACGGCATCGAGGTGGCACTCATCACCGCGCGGCTCAGCCACCTCGTCGCCCAGCGCGCGGCCGAGCTCGGCATCGTCCATGTGTACCAGGGTCAGGACGACAAGCTGGCCTGTTTCGAGCAGCTCCTGAACGCGCTGAATCTGCGCGCTGAGGAGGCCTCCTATACCGGCGACGACCTGCCCGATCTGGCGGTCATGCAACGCGTCGGATTGGCCGTGGCGGTGGCCAACGCGCACCCATGGGTACGCGAACGGGCGCACTGGACTACGCAACTGCCCGGTGGTGCGGGCGCCGTGCGCGAGGTCTGCGATCTGCTGCTGCGGGCCCAGGGTCGCGACGAGGCGGAACTGGCCCTGCATCTGGGCGGACAACAGCCCAGTGCCCGCTGACGGTTTCCAACGCCCAATCGCGCGGCGTTTGCCGCGGCGCAACGCGGACGCCGGACGATGATCGACAGGCGCTTCATCAGCGCGGTCCTGATTCTTGCTGCGATTGCGCTGGCCAGCCAGATCCTGCTCTGGCTGACCCGGCCGCGGCCGGATCCCGACCAGTTCAGCGGCCCACCACGGTCCGGCTACACGCTTGAAAACTTCACCCTCAACGCGCTCGACGACAGCGGCAAGCTCGCGCTCACGGTCAGCGGCCCGCGCCTCGCGCGCCATGCGGGCGACGGCTCGATCCACATCGCGTCGCCGGACTACGTCATGGTCGACAGTGTCGGCAACCCGTGGGTGGGCACCTCGACATCGGCATGGGTGAACAAGGATGGCTCGATCATGCGCATGGAAGGCGATGTGCGCATGGAGCGAACACCATCGGCAGGGGTCAAGGCGGCCACGATCACCACGTCGGAACTGACCGCACGTCCGAAGGACCGCACGATCCAGACCGATGCGCGGACCCAGATCGCCGAGCCGGGTTCTATACTGCGCGGCACCGGTATGCGTGGCGATCTCAACACCAAGGCCCTGGAGCTGCTGTCCGATGTGCACAATACGTTTGAACCTTCGCGTCGCCGAACGCGCTGATTCCTGCCGCCGCGCCAGCGTTCTTGCTGCGGTGCTTGCGTTGTCTGCCAGCAGTGGTGCAAGCGCGCTGAGCACGGATCGCGACCAGGATCTCAATGTCTGGGCCAAGACGCAGAAGACCGCACCGGCCACGGCGGGCGGCCCCATGTTCACGGTGCTTTCCGGAAACGTGCGCATGGAGCAGGGCTCACTCAAGGCCAATGGCGACCAGGCGCGGGTCTATGACCTGAGCCAGCCCGGCTCCGATACGACAGTCCGGCGTCTCGTCCTGACCGGCGTTCCTGCGCACCTGGAACAACGCCTGGATGATGGCGGCCGAATGAGCGCGCAGGCAGCGACCATCGACTACAACGACGGCACCGGCATCGCCGAACTGACCGGCAACGTCGTCGTGATCCAGCAGGGCCAATCCGAGTTCCGCGGCCCGCGCATGATCTACAACACCAACACCGGGGCAATGGAGGGGGGAGCGGAAGGCGGCAGCGAGCAGATCCAGCTGATTTTCAAGCCGCGGCCAAAGCCGCCGGCCAAGCCTTCCAGCGGCGGCAGCTGATGCTCAGTGCGTCCAATCTGCGCAAGTCCTATGGTGGCCGCACAGTGGTGCGCAATTTCGGCTTCACGCTAAAGCAGGGCGAAGTGGTTGGCCTGCTCGGTTCCAATGGCGCAGGCAAGACGACCTGCTTCTACATGATCGTCGGCCTGGTCGCGGTCGATGCCGGCGCGATCCGTCTTGGTGCCCACGACATCACCAGCCTGCCCATGCACGAGCGCGCGCGGCTCGGCGTCGGCTACCTGCCGCAGGAACCGTCGGTGTTCCGCCGCCTCAGTGTCGCCGACAACGTCATGGCGATCCTGGAGTTGCGCAAGGACCTCGATGCAGCGGGCCGGCGCAAGGAGCTCGAGGCATTGCTTGACGAGTTGCAGATCAGCCACATCGCTTCGAGCAAGGGTGTCAGTCTTTCCGGCGGCGAACGCCGGCGTGTGGAAATCACCCGCGCGCTCGCTGCCCGGCCCCGGTTCCTGCTGCTCGATGAGCCCTTCGCCGGCATCGACCCGATATCCGTGGTCGAAATCCAGCGCATCGTGCGTCAGCTCAAGGCGCGCGGAATCGGCATCCTGATCACCGATCACAATGTGCGTGAAACCCTCGGAATCTGTGATCGCGCCTACGTCATGAATGCCGGCAGCGTACTCGCCGAAGGGGTGCCGGCCGACGTGCTGGCCAATGAGCAGGTGCGCGAGGTCTACCTCGGACGCGAATTCCGCATGTAGCTCCGCCCGCCTTCCAGCCCCCGCAAGAGGTGGGGCGCGAATTCCGCAGGATCCCCCGCCCGGCTGCGACCCCCGCTAAGAGTTGACCAATAGCGGACGGAACCCGGCTTGGCCCGGTGGCGGGCCAGCTTGCGAGACTGAACCTGCGCCCGCTGCACGTCAAGATCTGCCGCCTGGGGGACTTTGGCGCTAGGATTGCATGCACTCCCAAGGGGCGATCCACAGGGGCATGAAACCCGCGCTGCAACTTCGAATCCAGTCGCAACTGGCGCTGACGCCGCAATTGCAGCAGGCGATCAAGCTGTTGCAGCTGTCGAGCATGGAGCTGGAGCTCGAACTCAACCTTGCGCTGGAGTCCAATCCACTGCTGGACCTGGTCGAAGTCGACGAGGATGGCGAGCCCGAATCCGAGGACGCGATCCCGCAGGAGTTCACCGAGAATTCGCCCACGGAGTCCAGTCCGGAAATCGTGGATGCGACCCCGGATTTCGACGACACGCCGCTGGACCTGGGGTCGGACCGCAACGACTACCGCGCCGCAGCGAGCGATGAAGACGGCATCGAACAGCAGGATGCCGAGATCGAGGACCTGCGCGACCATCTGCTCTGGCAACTCAACCTGACACCGTTGTCAACGCGCGATCGCAGCATCGCGGCGGCCATCATCGAGAGCATCGCCGACGACGGTTACTTGAGCGAACCCAACGAGACCATCTGCGCAAGCCTCACCGACCTTTTCACCGCGGCGCCGGATGAAGTCGAGGCCGTGCGCCACCTCGTGCAGCACTTCGATCCGATCGGCGTCGCTTCGCGCACCCTGAGCGAATGTCTCGGCGTGCAGCTCGACGCGTTCGACGCCGACACCCCGGGCCTTGCCAGTGCGCGCCTGATCGTCCAGGAACACCTGGAAACGCTCGCGCGCAATGACCGCATACGGCTGTGCCAGAAGCTGCGTATCGGCCCGGACGACCTCGACGTCGCGATTGCCCTTGTCCGCTCGCTGACCCCAAAGCCTGGCGCAGGCTACTCGAGCGGCCCGGCCGAGTTCGTTTCGCCCGATGCGTATGCGCGCAAGGTCAACGGGCGCTGGCAGGTTTCGCTGTCGCCGACCTGCCAGCCGCGACTGGCGATCAACGACCACTACGCAGGTCTCATTGCCTGCGCCCGGCGCGACGATGCGAACTACCTGCGCGGCCAGCTGCAGGAAGCGCGCTGGCTGATAAAGAGCCTGAAGACGCGTGCCGAGACGATGCTCAAGGTGGCCGAGGCAATCGTCCGCGCCCAATCCGGGTTCCTCGAGTTCGGTGCCGAGGCCATGCGCCCGCTGGTGCTGCGCGATGTGGCCGAGGAGATCGAGATGCACGAATCCACGGTGTCGCGGGTAACCACGCGCAAGTACCTGCACACGCCGCGCGGCACGTTCGAGTTCAAGTATTTCTTTTCCAGCGGCGTGTCCACCGTGGACGGCGGTGCCGCGTCGGCAACCGCGATTCAGGCGATGATCCGCAAACTGATCGACACCGAGAAAACCACGCGCCCGCTGTCGGATCAGGCGCTCGCCGTGGAACTGAACCGTCGCGGCATCAGCGTGGCCCGTCGAACCGTAGCCAAGTACAGGGAGGCATTGAACATTCCATCATCCAATGATCGTTGTCGTCTCGGTTGAATCGCGCGCTGCGGGAACGTCAGCGAACAATCGTGGTCAACATTGACAGCGCTTCGTTTCAAGCGGAACGGCATGCGTCGTTCCGAACCACCAGGAGGTAGTCATGCAGATCCATATCAAAGGCCACCAGATCGACGTCACGCCCGCCCTGCGCGAGCACGCGGAAGGCAAGCTCGAACGTCTGACCCGGCATTTCGACCATCTGCATGAACTCTCGATCGTGCTCAGCATCGAAAAACTGCTGCACAAAGCCGAGGCGACAATCCTGGTTTCCGGCAAGGCGATGCACGCCGACGCGGTCGCCCCGGACATGTATGCGGCGATCGATGCACTCGCCGACAAGCTCACCGCGCAGGTGCGCAAGCACAAGGAAAAGCTCACCAACCATCACAACGAGGACGTGCGCGCCACGCGCTATCTCTGACCCCCCACCCCGCGTTGAAATCGCAGAGCCGAGCTTGCTCGGCTGCTTTGTCGGTGGGGCCGGCGAAACCTGCCCAGAAAAGCAGCCCAGAGCAGAGCAGCCGAGCAAGCTCGGCTCTACGGGGGTACAGGCGAGGCCAACGTCACGTGCACTGATCCACGGCAATGTCTCCGGCAAGGCGATGCACGCCGACGCGGTCGCCACCCATCACCACAACGAGGACGTGCGCGCCACGCGCTATCTCTGCCCCCACCCCGCGTTGCAATCGTAGATGCCGAGCTTGCTCGGCTGCTCCACGCTGTTTTCCGCCGGGCTGCCTTGTGGGTGGGATGGGCGAACTCCGCCCAGAAGATCAGGGCAGAGCAGCCGAGCGAGCTCGGCTCTACGACGGCGGGTCTGGGCCAGCCAACGGCACGCGCGCGGATCCACCGCCATCGTGTGCGCTCGCCGCCGCGCCGTACCACGAGCGATGTCTGCGTTCGAACCACGACAAGACCGTGCGGCAGTGCAATACTTGCCGCTTCCGACCTGCCCCCGATCTCGATGCCGTTCCTGGATATCCTTCCCGTGGAGCGCGTGCGCGCCGGACTCGAAGTGGCCGGCAAGCCCGCCCTGCTCGATGAACTTGCCCGCCTGCTCGCGATCCCGCGCGGCAGTGCGAAAACCATCCGTGTCGCCCTCGCGGATCGCGAGCAACAAGGATCGACCGGACTGGGTCGCGGTGTGGCGATCCCGCATGGCCGCAGCAGCGAGGTATCTACCCCGCGTGCCGCGTTCGTGCGCCTGGCCCAACCCCTGGAGTTCGAGGCGATCGATGCACGCCCGGTCGATTTGGTCGCCGCGTTGATCGTGCCGGCTGGCTATACCACCCAACATCTGGAACTGCTCGCCGAACTCGCCGAAATGTTCTCCGACGGCGGGCTGACCGAAGCCTTGCGCACGGCGGTCGATGCCCCCGCGCTGCGCGCGGAACTGGCAGAATTCGCCGCGAACCGATCGCGAGGCCACGCATGGACCGATTGACCGCACGTCAGCTCCACGATGCCGTGGGTGAGCGCATGCTGCTGCGCTGGGTCGCCGGCATGCGCGGCGAGAATCGCGCGATCGAGACCGGCGACACGAAATCGCGCCGACCTTCGCAGATCGGCTACCTGAACATCATCTACCCGAACAAGGTGCAGATCATCGGCACCGAGGAACTGAACTATCTCGACAGTCTGGATTCCCGCCAGCGCTGGGAGACCCTCGAAAAGATCATGGCGTCCAAGCCGATCGCCCTGATCGTGACCAAGGACCAGGCGATCCCCGGAGACCTGCGTGACGCCGCCGAGGAGTCGCAGACCCCGCTGTGGACGAGCCCCAAGCGCGGTCACGAGTTGCTGACCTACCTGCAATATCATCTCGCCCGCGGCCTGGCGCGCCAGATCACGCTGCACGGCGTGCTCATGGAGGTCAATTCGATCGGTGTGCTGATCACCGGCGAAAGCGGCACCGGCAAGAGCGAACTGGCCCTGGAGCTGATCACGCGCGGACATCGTCTGGTTGCCGACGACGCACCGGAATTCACCTTGATCGCGCCGGATGTCATTGACGGAAGTTGCCCCGAGATGCTTCGTGACCTGCTCGAAGTGCGCGGCCTGGGCGTGCTCAATGTGCGTGACATGTTCGGCCACACCGCGGTCAAGCCGTCCAAGTACCTGCGCCTCATCGTCCATCTGGAGCCGATGCAGAATTTCGGGACCGGCGACGCGATGAAACGCCTGTATGGCGATGTCGGCTATCGCGAGGTGCTCGACGTGGCTATTCCGCAGATCATCATTCCGGTCGCCTCGGGTCGCAACATCGCCGTACTCGTGGAAGCGGCCGTGCGCAGCCACATGCTCAAGTCCAAGGGGTTCGACCCCGCGCAGACCTTCGTCGATCGCCAGGCGCACCAGTTGCGCCGCCTGCCACCGTGGTGAGCCGATGAGCGAACCCGGGAAAATCCGCCTCATCGTCGTCAGCGGCCTGTCCGGCTCGGGCAAGTCCGTGGCGCTGCGCACGCTCGAGGATCTCGACTACTACTGCGTCGACAACCTGCCCAGCGCGCTGATGCCGGCCTTCGCGCGCGCGGTGACCGAGGATGCGACCGGACTGCACCCGAAACTTGCCGTCGGCGTCGATGTCCGCAACCGTGCCGACGATCTGGACCGCCTGCCCGGCGTGCTGGCCAGTCTCGCGGACTTCGGCATCGACTACGAACTCGTGTTCCTCGACACCCGCGACGAGGTATTGATCAAACGCTATTCGGAGACTCGCCGCCGTCATCCGCTGTCGGGAGATGGGCTCGCGCTGGCCGATGCGATCGCACTCGAGCGCAAGCTCATGCGCCCGACCGCGTCGATCGCCGACCGCGTGATCGACACCAGCGAACTCAATGTCCACCAGTTGCGCCGCCAGGTGATCGCCGATCTCGGCATGACCGCGGGCACGCTCACCCTCCTGTTCGAATCGTTCGCTTACAAGCGGGGCGTGCCGACTGACGCGGATTTCGTGTTCGATGCGCGCTGCCTGCCGAATCCGCACTGGAACGCGCAGTTGCGCTCGCTCTCCGGACGCGACACTCCGGTTCGCGAGTGGCTTGAGGCGCAGGTCGACGCAACGGCCTACTACGCCCATTTGCGCGACTTTCTCGACGCGTGGCTGCCGCGCTTCAAGACCGAAGGCCGCAGCTACGTGACGATCTGCATCGGCTGCACGGGTGGACGGCATCGGTCAGTGCACCTCGTTGAACGCCTCGCCGAGCATTTCCGCAGCGACTATGAGCAAGTGCTCAGCTATCATCGGGAACTCGAATGAAGTGGCCGACCGCGGACAGGCGAGCTCCGGCCATGCTTGTTTTCCGGGAATCCGGCGCCTGCCACCTTGATCATCCCCGCCGCGGCCAGCCGCGCGACGGGTCCAGCACCGATCTCCACGCAGTCAGCGACTCGATCTTGCGCTCGGCAATCGCGCAAGGGAAGTCCGCCTGGCTCCTGCAGACTGCCGCACCGGAACCGCATCGATGAGCGTTGGCGTACTCCTGATGACACATGAAGCGATGGGCGAGGCCCTCGTCGGCGCCGCGCGTCACGTGCTCGGTCGCCTGCCGCTGCCGCTGGACGTGATCGAGGTTGCCGCGGCAGACGATCCCGAACTCACGCTCAGCACTGCCGCCGCGCAGGCGCGCGGCCTGGACAATGGCGACGGAGTACTCGTACTGACCGATCTTTACGGCGCCACACCGTGCAATGTCGCACAGCGCATGCCGGCGCTTGGCCTCAACATGCATTGCGTATCCGGACTCAACCTGCCGATGCTGCTGCGCGTGCTCAACTATCCCGAACAATCGCTCGACGAACTGGCACAGACGGCAGCCAGTGGCGGACGCGGTGGAATCTTCATCGATCATGCTTGAACACGACATCACGATCAGCAACAAGCTCGGCCTGCATGCGCGCGCCTCGGCAAAACTCGTGCAGACCCTGCACGGCTTTCAATCGAGCGTGTTCATGATCCATCGCGGCAAGGAGGTCAATGCAAAGAGCATCATGGGCGTCATGATGCTGGCTGCCGGACTCGGTTCTGTGATCCGTCTGCGTACCGACGGTCCGGACGAGGAGGCCGCGATGGCTGCGATGATCGACCTGTTCGAGCGCAAGTTCGACGAAGGACAGTAGGCGGCAAGACCCCGATGCGGTCCGGGAGTGACAGGACCACGCGTCGGGAAGGTATTGACCGCCGTGGATATCGGCACTTCGCGCGGAACGGACCGCGCAGCGGGATGGAGAAGGATCTGGCGTGCGACTCATACTCACCGGCAGCGGCGCATCGCGCGGGAAAGCGCTGGGACGTGCTCGACTTGAGCAGCCGAGCCGGTTTCTCGTCGACGAGAGTCCGCTCGACCACAACGACATCGCTGTCGAGATCGAGCGGCTCGATGCCGCGCTGGCCCATGCGCTCGGCGAACTGCGCGTCCTGCGCGACAAGCTCGAAGGCCCGCTGGCGCGTGAAGTCGCCGAATTCATCGATGCGCACCGGCTGATCCTCGAAGATCCCGAATTTCTTCGGGGCCTGCACGACCTGATCGGCAAGGGCCACTACCGCGCCGGCGCCGCGCTCAAGCTGCAGCGTGACAGCCTGGTCGCGGTGTTCGAGGCGATGGACGATCCCTACCTGCGCAGCCGCCGCGAGGACATCGAGCACGTCATCGGTCGCGTGCAGAGCGCGCTCAGCCGCGAATCCAGTGCCGAGGAACGCAAGCTCGCGTCGCGCATCGGCGAGATCCTCATCAGCGACACGGTAGCGCCCGCCGAGCTCGTGCCGCTGGCCGAGCATGGCCTGCTTGGCCTGATCCTCAGTGCGGGTAGCACGCTCTCCCACAGTGCGATCCTCGCGCGCTCGATGCGCCTGCCGATGGTCGTCGGCGCCCACGACGCGCTCTCGCACGTGCAGGATGGGGACCTCGTTCTCGTCGACGGCGACAGCGGCGAAGTCATCGTCCATCCCACCGCGCAGGACCTGGCCCGATTTCGTGCCTGGCAGCGCGAGGTGGCCCAGCAGGGCAAGCGGCTCGCGCTCCTGCGCGACGTCGAGACACGGACCTTGGACGGTACGCCGATCCAGCTGCACGCGAACGCCGAATTGATTTCCGACGTGATCCAGGCCCGCTCGTTCGGCGCCGCCGGGATAGGCCTGTACCGCACCGAATTCCTGTTTCTCCAGCGCAAGGACCCGCCCGACGAGGAAGAGCAGTTTCTCGCCTACCGCGATGTCGTGCTCGGAATGGGCGGGCTTCCGGTGACGATCCGCACGCTGGACCTCGGCGCCGACAAGATCGACGGTGCCGGCCTCGCCCTGCGCGACGAACCCAATCCCGCGCTCGGCGTGCGCGGCGTGCGCCTGTCGCTGCGCACACCACAACTCATGGTCACCCAGCTCCGCGCAATCCTGCGCACGACCGGCTACGGTCCCGTGCGCATCCTCGTGCCGATGATCAGCGCGATCGAAGAGATCTTCACCGTCCGGCGCATGCTCGACGAATGCGCGCGCGAACTGCGTACCCAGGGCCACGAAATCGCCGACCAGGTCGAACTCGGCGCGATGATCGAGGTGCCGGCTGCGGCGATCGCGCTGCGCAGCATGATCGGAGAACTCGATTTCGTCTCGATCGGCACCAACGACCTGGTCCAGTACACGCTCGCCGCCGACCGCAACAACGACGAACTCGGCGGACTCTACGACCCGCTGCACCCGGCCGTGCTCAAGCTGATCGCGCACATCATCGCGGTCGGCCACCGCGCCGGATGCCCGGTCACGTTATGCGGAGAAATGGCCGGCGAGACCCGTTACGCACCGCTGCTGCTCGCGCTCGGCCTGACCAGCTTCAGCATGCACCCGAGCCTGTTGCTGGAGGTGCGCGAAGTGATCAACTCCCTTGATCGGCAGTTCCTGCGCCAGCACGCCAGGATGCTGTTGCGCGCTACGAGCAGGGAAGGCATAAACGCCCTTCTCGGCGAAATCCAAATGTCACAACGCACTGTCTTGGCGTCTGAACGAAAGGAGCCGGCAGCCATATGAGGTGGATACAAGACCCATGATCGGCACGAAACCGGCCCAGCAGCAGGCACTCGCGCATCGACCTCCCGTTCCCCAACATGCTTCCTCCACCCCGGTTTGGCTCATCCTTCTGCTGCTGGCCGCAGCGATCGCATTCGTCGTAGTCCCCCTCTGGCAATTGTTGTTCGCGGGTCCGTTTCGCTGGCACGTCGCCCAGCCCGCGTTCTGGCAAGGCGGGCTCGAAGCGCTCGCGCTGGCCGTGCTCATCGCAACCGGTTTCGTCGTCGGCAGGCGATGGGCAGTAGTTGCGCTCGTCGTCATCCCTTGCGCGTTGTATCTGCGACGACACGCCATTGACGTTCCGCTCCTCATCGATCTCATCCACGTCGAGGTGACGATAGGCACGGGCATGTATGTACGCCGGCTCCTGAACCTCCCCGCCGCCCACAAGGCGATCGACTACCTGCAAGCGTTCGTCGTCGGTTTCGCGGCCTGGAACGTGCTGGCCTGGACGTTGTCTGCCATCGATCTCGGATCCATCGCTGCCATGCGCTGGCTGCTGGCGCTGCTGATCATTCCCGCCGTGATCGCACGACAGGCGCCGCTCATCGTGTTTCTTGGCCGCAAGCTGAGCGAGGAGAGTGTGATCGATCGGGCGTGGCTCGGCATGCTCACCGCCTGGCTCATAGTGCTGCTTGCCAAGAGCAAGACAGCCATCGGCTACGATGCGATCTGGTATGGCCTGCGTGCGGCCGAGGTGTTTGTCCCCGGAGACTCCGCATTCGAATCGCTTGGCCTCGTCTCGCCGGTACACTATTTCCCCAAGCTTCACGAAATGTTCACCCTGCCGCTGGCTGATCTGCGTGACAGCAGCGTGATAAGTGGAATCAGCGTACTGATGCTGATTCCGACCCTGATCGCCTGTCGCTTGGCCATGCGCAAGCTGGATGTGCCCGCCATAGCACAGCTTCCAGCCTTGCTCGCGATCGCGACGCTGCCCGCGCTGGCGACGCTCGCGACTCAGCCGAAGCCCGATGTGACGGCGACTGCGTTCGTGATGATCGCGGTCCTGCTCGCGTTCGACGCGGTCTCGCGCCGATCGCGGTCCGCCATGATCTGGATGTTTGCATGTCTCGCATTGGCCTCTTTCTCGAAGCTGACGGCGATTCCGTACGCCGGAATGCTGCTGATCGCGACGCTGCTGCTCGCATGGAGGAGTGCGCCAGTTCCTTCGCCCCCTGATGTTGACGTCACCCACAAAATGGCAAACGAGAAGTTCGCCTGGGTCGCGCTCGGGATGGCATTGCTCGCCAGCGCAATGACAGTCGCGAGGACGTGGATTCTTGCCGGCGTTCCCACCATCGGACCAGATCCATTGCTCAAGATCTGGTCATGGTTGGGCATGCGGCTGGTCGAACCGGCCGGCACGCTCGGCTGGACCATGGTGCAGGACTGGAGCGACGTGCCCGTCCTGATCGTCGACTGGTTGTTCCGCCCGCAGCGGCTGCCGCATATCATCGTTACTTGGACAGGGAACATCTGGCTTTGGCTTGGCATCGCTACTGCGCTCGCCGCATGGTCAACGCGCCGCCGCGCATCGCGTGAACCACGCATCACGATGCCGGCGACGGCGTGGCCGCTCATTGCATTGATCGCGACCGGGCTCATGCTGGCCGTCGCGATTCGATACCACTTTCGCGGCAGCGATGGAAACTACTTCATCTATGCGTTACTCCCCGCGATCATGCTCGGCGCAGGCGGGCTCTTCCGACGCCTGCATGGATCGCGAGCGATCAACGCGGTCGTAGCCGGCATGATCGGACTCGTCGCATTCCAGGGTGCTTACACCTTCGCCAGTGCTGCCTGGACGCCCGGCACGCGCGGCCTGGATACCCGCATGGACCTCTCGTGGAAGCAACTCAATGTGAGACGCGCCATCACACTAGAAAAAGCAGGTCTACTGGCGATAGGCCGATACTTGAGTGATGCTCCCCGCAGCACGCGTATCATCGGGCTCGTCGACAGAGATGTCGGTCTCTGGCTGCCTCGCCGCTACGAAGACCTCACGATGATCAGTTACTCGAGACCAGACTATATCGACGATGAGCAAATTCTCACACGATTCATTGTCGAACAGAATATCCGCTACATGATCCTGCCAAGTCCGGGAACTGAAATTGACGCGTTACCTGCTTCACCTGCCATTGAGCAAGTCAGCAACCGTATCCAGGCGCACCGGTCAACCTTTCGCTTGGACGACCGAGACTATTTCCTCCTCGACTTTTCCAGCGTCCCCACCGAAGTCCTGGAACCCCTCCTGAGGAGACCCGAAGGCAGTGAATCACAAGCGATGATTTCTCCGACGACTGACCTGCATGCCCCCAAGGATCGCGCGCGCACTTCTGGGCGACGGCTTGCTCACCCAGAGAGCGCGAAAGCAGTTAGGCTTCCCAAGGATCGAAGAACCGCGTTCGAATAATCGTTGAATCCATCGCGCCCTTCGCAGTTGAACTGACCGAGCTCACACCCAACAAGACTCGACGCACTTCACCCCCAATGTCCTTATCTCGATGAGTATCAGCGCCTCCCCCGATTCATCCACGCACTCCGTTGTCCGCAGAGTCATCGCTGCGGCACTACTGACAGTCGCCGCACTATGGCTGCTCAGTGCGCTCGTTGCCCTAGGAAACTTCGCGTTCCGATATCCCGCCTTTGACCAGTATCAGTTCTATCCCAGGTATCTCGGCCTGGGCTTTCCGGCATCGGTGTTTCAGCTTGAGAACGGCCACCGCCCGGTGCTTCCGGCTCTGGTCCGAGTCGCCGAGATCCAGTGGTTTGCGGCAAACCAGAGACTGCAACTCGTGATTGGCATCGGCCTCGCGTTGCTGACTGCGTTGTCGATCGCAGTGGTTGCCTGGCGGGATCGTGCACCACTGGCATCGAGGGCGGCGGCGGTACTGATCGCAGTCATTGCCGTGTTCTGGTTGGGCAACGCACGCATGCTCATGCACAGCAACGAGAACGTTTCCATCTACTTCACCACGAGCTTTGTCGTTTTGGCGACACTCGCAACTTTTGCAGCGCGCGGCCCGCGGCCGTTTGCGTGGTTGACACTGGCCTGCGCATTCGCACTGTGCGCCACTTTCAGCTTCGGCCCAGGCATGGCGTGCTTTGCGGCCGTGTTTGTCGGCACGTTGGCACTGCGCTTGCCTTGGAGAACGCTCGGGGTTCCGCTGGCGTTTTTCCTGCTCGCAATGTTGCTCTACTTGATGGGAATGCCAGGTGACGAAGGGGTCCGCAAGTCGCTCGATCTGCGGCCCCTCGACAATCTCGTGGTCCTGCTCCGCTGGCTGTCTGCGCCTTGGGTGCATGTCTGGCTCGGTGCAGCCGAGCCGGCAATGGAAACCTGGGCACGCGGTGCGGAGGCCTCTACCCTCATTGGCAAGGGTCTGATTGCTTCGTCACAGGCAGTGGCCTGGGCGTTGGGCGGCAATTGGTTCACTACTTCAACAACTGCGATTGGCGCCGTGGGCGTCGGCGCGTGGGTATTCCTGCTCGTTGACGCCTGGCGGCGCCGACAAGCGCTTACGACGATCGAATTCCTGGGTCTGGGCCTGTCGACGTTCGGATTGGGTTCGGGAGCGACCATAAGCCTCGCACGACTGCATGCATTCGACGCAGTGCCGATGCAGGTCATGGCAGACCGCTACCTCCCATGGAGTTGCCTGTTCTGGCTCGGCATCGGCCTCCACCTCTTCAGCCTCTTCCATACTCGCTTTCCGCACCGGTTCAGCGCGAACGTCATCGCTCCCGCAATGGCGTTCGCAATCGCAATATGTCTCGTCCCAAGCCATAGAAGTTCCATCGGATGGAGTGCAGCAGTGCATCGCAACATCCAGCAATCGGCCGTAGCCGCCCAGCTTGGCATATGGGATGTGAGGCGCCTCCCACACCCCGCTGAGGCAACGGACTCCAACATCGAAAGAAGTCTCGCCCTCCTGCGCGACCGACGTCTCGCGATGTTTGCAGAACCATCGTACGCGATGGTGGCCGAAGGATGGCGCGCACCGCCTGGAACATATTTCACTCCAACGACGGCCCGGGCATTCGTCAATCGTACGTTCAAGGACAAGGCGGGCATTCGCGATATTGCCGCCATTGAAGGTTGGGTATCGCGAATCGAGGATCGTCCGCGCGACGCCGCGCTGGCGATCGTTGATGCCACCGGTAAATTGCGCGGACTCGCGATATTCAGTTTTCTTGGTGTCGGCAAGGCTGCGCCGCGATTCAATCTTCCTGCAAAGCGCGGCTTCGATGGTTACGTGATCGAGCCTCGTCCCGGGGAAAGCCTCCGGATACTCGTCGTCGATCCCGAGAACCGCCAGATTCTTGCGGAGATACCATTGGAAATCCCGGACACCTCCGGACGCCCGAACGCAGACGATACACTGTCGATACCCCACCCTCATCAGGTCGTGGCGCAATCATCCCGATGACAATCTCCACACCCATGCACGCGATCGATGCACACGTGTTTGCCTGCACCTCCGAATTCGCTGCACGTTTTCGCGACCGCGATCCGTTTCGGCACGTAGTCATTGAAAACTTCTTCGCCGAGGCCGACGCTCGGCAACTGCTGGAAACGTTTCCCGAATTCGAACGGGGCAATGCCCGCAATGAAGCCGGCGAACCTGGTGGCAAGTCCACGGTCGAGCGCATCCGCGAACTGGGACCTGCTTGGGCGCAGCTCGATGACTTGATCCAGTCGCGGGAATTCCTCGGCTTCATCGGTCAGCTGACCGGCATTGAAGATCTTCTCTACGACCCGTGGTACTTCGGCGGTGGCACGCACGAGAACCGCGAAGGCCAGGATCTCGACCCTCATGTCGATTTCAACCGCCATCCGGTCGAAGGCTGGCATCGCCGCATCAACCTCATCGTCTACCTCAACCACGAGTGGGACGACGCCTGGGGCGGGTCGCTCGAACTGCACACCGACCCAAGAACGCCGGACAATCGCGTCACACTTGTCACGCCGCTTTACAACCGCTGCGTGATCTTCGAGACGACGGAGTGGAGCTGGCACGGCTTCAGCCGCATCGCGCTACCTGACGGAAAGCGCGGACTTTCGCGCAAGTCGATCGCGTTGTACTTCTACACGAAAGAGCGCCCCACAGAAGAACTCGCTGATACGCACTCGACCATCTACGTCGACCGACCGCTGCCCGAGCGCTTAGTGCCAGGCGTTGTTCTGAATGAGGCCGACATCCAGGAGCTGCGCGCCCTGCTCGCTCGTCGCGACCAGCACAACCAACGCCTGTATCGCGACATCACATCACTGACCAAGCAGCTGGAACAGGCCAAAACCGCTCTGAACAGCGGCAGGCTCGGCCGACTGAGATTTTTCATGCAACGTGCGCTCTCGTTGTTGCACAGATGAGAAGACTGCGACACGCACATGTATTCAAGTACGCCTGCCTGATATGCACCATCCTGCCCTGGAGACTAGACGTTGGACATCTCTGAAATCGCCCAACGTGCGTTGGGCTACATGCGCAGTCTCGATGAAACAAAGAGTCGATTGGCGCCGAAGGAGTTCGGCTGGTACCCGTATGGAACTCTGCATAATTTTCCTATTATTGAAAAACTTCTTACCGGAGCCAACCGCGAACTCCTCGAACTCGGCGAGCGTGCGCCCGT
>Ga0307505_10000735_pt1 | contig 32834 bp, 29 predicted proteins | sample 23_S_MG_FD_202183 | JGI IMG/M metagenome (GOLD analysis project Ga0307505, IMG submission 202183) | Soil microbial communities from Populus trichocarpa stands in riparian zone in the Pacific Northwest, United States - 23_S | ecosystem: Environmental > Terrestrial > Soil > Riparian zone > Trees... | reverse complement strand
TGACCGAGCACGAGAGGAGCTCGCCGCGCGCTTCCGAGTTTCCTTTGGGGAGCGAGTCGTCAGAGCTAGAGGCGGCCCTGCTTCGAAATGATGCTAAGAATCGCGAATTGTTGGCGTTGCTCACGGCGCGCGAGTCGAACATCGCAGAACTCGCGGCCAAACTGCGAAGAGAGGAGGAGAAAGTCGTTGAGCTTGCGGCCACGACGAAAGCCCTCCGACGAGAGTTGGCGCGTATTCGAAGCTCTCGGACATGGCGCCTGATTGCTTCCTTTCAACAAGCGAGAGATTTGCTGCGCTCGATTGAGCGGAACGTTCGAATTGCTGTCAAAGGTCGTAGGGCGACTGAATCTCTGCCGCGATCGAAAGTGCGTTCTGACGAGAAATCGGCAAACCTGGACAAAGATTTATTGTGCGTACAATCTTCCGATGCCGCCCGCCAAGTGCTCAATGAAATTCGTGGACGACTGTTGGAGCGCTGGCGAGAGGAAAACGATCGCGCGGAAAAGGACTATGGGGCGCGGCGCTCGGCAATGTCCAAGTGTCGCCCCCGCGTGATGATAGGAACGCTTTGTTCGGGAGAACCCGAATTTGAGGCATGCGTTCAATCGATAAATCGCCAAAGTTACGGCAACTTCGAGCACGTTATTATCTCGAACCTGCCAAAAAAGCAGGCAATGGATGCGCTCTACCGAAAATTTCTTGCCAGTGATTTCGAAATTCTCGTCAAGATCGATGCGGATATGGTGGTTCTGGATGAGCGGTTCATCGAGCGAATTGTCAATGTGCTGCGATGGAATCCAAAGACTGCGTTGCTGCAGATGGCGATCACCGACTTCTATTCCGGATGCGAGATGCAGGGTGTCAACGCTTACACCAAGCAAATGACTTGGAGTTCCGCAACGCAGGATTCGCTCTTTACCGACAAGACGAACACTCGAAGTGACATGCGTCTGGTTGTGTGGACGACATTCCGGCGATCCGTCATTCACGCCCCCAATTCGGATGAGTTTCGGGCGTTCCATTTCGGGGTGCATCGAGCGATCAAAGTTCGAGCCAGCGCCGGCGACGTGGAAGGGTGGGAACGGGCAAGCGAACAAGTCATGTATATCGAGCGCACGTTCGAGCACTACAAGTTGAGGCGTTCTCGCAATTTGCTGTTTGCATCGCTGGGTGCAGAGCTTGCTCTGCATGGATCGTTTGACGTTACCTCGCTCGATTATGAAAATCCGCTGTTGCGAGGTGAGAGTGAGAAGCTGGAACGTCTGACGACGCCCGAACTTGAGCGGAAGCTGGATGAATTGCGTGTGCGCCCTGCGTCGGATCCCTTCGTGGAGCGGCTCAGAGCGCGAAGAACAGAAATCGCCGCGCGTCCTCAGGTTCGGCGTCTGCTTCTTCTCGTCCCGCATTTCCAGCTTTACGGTGGGGTGAACAGGTTTTTTGAGATCGCGAGGGCGGCGCGACAGCAAGACGTCGAAGCAGTCGTCGCGGCCGCAGACGGGGCTGCGGTCGGCCAGCGAAACGACCGGTTGTTGGAAGATTTCCCCGATGTCGAAACCATGTCTTGGGAGCAGGCACTTTCTCAAGAATGGGACGCGGTTGTCTGCGGCGATTACTCGTCGGGATTGATGTGCCTGCTCCCATGGGTAAAGGCGTCTCTGTCTGCGATTTATCTGCTGAACGGCTGGTCTTATCGATCAATCAACCTGCAACAGATTGAGCTTGCTTCACCGGACGTGTTGCTCGCCAATTCAACGTATTCAGCTGAGCACTATCCCGAGTATGCACCGACCGTCGTTGCCGGAGGGATCGATCTGGCGACCTTTCATCCCGGGGAGCGGCGAACCCAACGAAATGAGGGCGCATTTCGGATTTTTACCCCGGCGGGGAGGTTGAAAGAAAAGAAGCGGTTCAACGACGTTTTAGAGGCGTGCCAGGAGCTTAGCCGCCGCGGAATTCCCGTGGAGTTGCACATTCTGAATGCATCGCAGCTGAATTTGCAAATTGACGTCCCGCATGTGGTTCACGTGGGACTGTTACGGCGAGAAGTGGCGGAACTTTTGCGAGCGGTGGACTTTGCTGTTTGCCCGGAAATGGATGCCGGTTGGAACAATCCGGCCGCGGAAGCCATGGCGTGCGGCGTGCCGCTCGTTTGTACGCGCGCGGGCGCAACGGATTTTGCCTTTGACGGCGAGACGGCGCTTGTGGTTGAGCCGCGACGTCCGGATCAGATTGCCGACGCGGTAGAGCGTCTGATTGCCGATCCTGCGTTGACCGCCCGCTTAAGTGAGGAAGGTCGGCGCGTCATTGCCCAATATTCCTGGTTCAATCTCACGCGGAAGCTTATTGACACGCTGGAAGGTTGCCGGTTCGACGCTCAGTCCAAACAAGTTCGCAACTTTCAGACGAGAGCACGAATCGTGAAGAGCTTGATGCAATGAAAGAAGCCGGTGTCTGTCATCATCTGCTCACGGCACTTCGGGGAGATGACTGGCTCGTCTGCACGGATTCGTACGCGGCTTGGTCGTCGCGCCTGGAAAATGCGCCGCCGGTTGACGTCGTGATTCCCTTTTTCGGAAGCGCATGCGATCTCGATGACCTGATATCTGCCGCCTCCGGCTGGGAGGGCGTTCGTCGTGTCATCGTCATTGATGACTGCAGCCCCGATCGTGCTGAGCCGCCAGCTTCCCGCGATCTCGTCGTGGTGCGCAGCGACCGAAATCTCGGTTTTGTGAGCAGTGTCAACCATGGCATCCGGCTCGCGGATGACGCCGATGTGGTCGTATTGAACAGCGACGCAATGGCTGATGGGCCTTGGCTTCGCCAGCTCAGAGTTTCTGCCTACGCGTTTGATCGGGTCGCATCGGTTTCCCCGCTAAGTAACGCGGCGGGATTTTTCTCCGTTCCAGACCCACGTTGCGAGAACGAAGTCCCGCAAGGCTTCGACGGCGGGATTTGCTGCAGCATCCTGAATCTTGTGACACCGAGAATTCATGAAGAAGTCATCGCGACCTCTGGATTTTGTTGGTACTTGCGACGCGACGCCTTGAGGGAAGTGGGCCTTCTTGACGACCGGCTATTTTATCGAGGTTACGGGGAGGACAATGACTTCTGCCGTCGCGCATCGGCAATGGGGTTTAAGAATCTTTGCAGCTTGCAGACCTTCGTAGCTCACACCCGCGGCAAGTCGTTCGGCCTAGAGAAAATCTCACTAAAGCAGGCAAATCGAAAGATTCTTGCTGCGTTAGATCCGGGGGGCCGCGCCGCCATGGAGGCATATGAAGCGAACTCGGCGGTTCCTGGCGTGGGCGCTGCGTTCGGTGCCTTCGTCGCAAGTCAACGCGGTCGCTCGATCAGAGAGGAGGTCGTGCTGCCGGAACGCTACTGCATCCTCGGCGCGGAGGAATCCCAAGCGACGGCCGATTGGCTTGAGTTGATTCCTTCACAGCAGAACTTGCGCGCGCGTTGGCGTGAGGCAACGGCAGAGTTACCAGTACCGCGCGAGAAACTGGGTGATTTTCTCAATTATTTACGCTTCCGATTCGGGATTTCCAGCGTCGATCGCCGCGCCGGCGCGATCGGATTGTCGAGCTAAGGTAAACGCGGTTCGCTCCACTAAGATTTGTACAAAGTCCGATGTACGCCAAAGCGTTTGGCAACATCATCCGGGTCGCCCTCGATGGTCGCAACCGCGCGGAGTTCCCGAAACACATCAACCGAAAAGGAAACGGAAGGCTTTAGCGGATGCCTTTCCGGATTATAGGGCTGCTCATCCCGCTTCACTTCGACAGGGTGAATACGGCGATCACCGCTGTCGCTGACGGGGAAGGCGCCATAGACTGCAAACTTGCGAATAATGCCTTCGTCACGCAAATCCCTGAGACAGTGCATCATCTCTATGGAACTCATGTGATATGAATGAACCTTCCAGTCGGACCAATTGAACTTGAGTCCGTGTGTCAGCAAGTGCCCGTCCGCATCGAACCAAGGCTGCTGCACATACACGAACTCACGGGCCGTAATGCAAGCAGACCGAAGGCAAGCGAATGCCTCGCGCGACCCCGGCAAATGTTCAAGAAAGTGCGACAGGATACAGAAGCGTACCTGCCGCGGCTGGGCCGCAAGAGTCATCACGTCCGCTTCCACGGCATCGAAACCTGCGGCCTTAGTTGCCGCCACTTTAGACTTGGAGATATCGATGCCGAGGCCGCGCGTATTCGGAAACAGTTCAGTGGCAGTCTTAATCGAGCCACCACGGCTACAGCCGAAGTCAAGAAAGTCGAAGCCGGACAGATCCACTTGTGAATTCATCGGTTCCTCAAGTTTCAGCGAGCGAATCTAATCACCGCGTCGGCGACCCTCTCGCGATCAGATTCCGAAAGCCACCAGCCAACGGGAATGCAGATATGCGTGCGCTCAAACGCGTCCGCGTTTGGAAGAGGTCTTTTGAAGCGCCCGAACATGGAGTGACTGTCATTGCGAGAATGGACTTTGGAGGCGCCTATTCCATTCTCCAGAAGGCGCTTCATTAGTTCATCCCGATTTTCGACATGAATGGTGTAAAGCCAGTACGCGGAACCAGCGTCTGAATTGACCGGCACTGTGCGTATCTTGCCGTGGTCTCGAAATGCGAGATTGTAGAATTCAGCATTCCTGCCGTGACGTTCGAGAATCCAGGACAAGTGTTTCAGGTTTTCGCGCCCTATTGCCGCTGTGACATTATTCATATGAAATTTGTATCCCGCCTCGGCGACATCGACTTCACAACGCAAATCAATGCCTTCGCGGATCGTGCGATCGATGCCGTACCAGCGCAGGAGCTTGCCCCGCGCGTGATCGGCGTCGTCTTTGCAAACGAGACCTCCGCCGTCCACACTCGTTACATGCTTAATCGCCTGAAACGAAAATGCCACGAAGTCTGAATGAGCGCCGACCGGAACGCCGCGATAGGTGGCTCCCAGGCTGTGAGCGGCGTCTTCGATTACTTTTACGCCGCGTTGCCGGCCGATTTCGTTGATTGCGCCGATGTCGCCGGGATTGCCGCCCCAATGGACCATAACCACCGCACGGGTGCGGGGGCCGATCAATGTTCTTACGTCTTCCAGGTCGATGTTACCCGTCACCGGGTCGACGTCCGCCCAAACGATTTTTGCATTGTTGTGAATGATGGGCGTGTTCGTCGCCGTGCAGGTGATCGGCGATGTAATGATCTCTGCATCGTCGCGTTGCTCGGTCGCCATGTGATAGGCAAGATGAAGGGCCGACGTGCCGGAATTGGTCGTAAGCAGATTTTTGACACCGAGCGTGGCGCAAAGTTCTTTTTCGAACAGAACTACGTCATCGCCTTCACCGATATAGCCGGAATAAAGAACGCGGCTGACTTCATTGATGGCTGTTTCGGCCATGAAAACTTTGAAGAGCGGGATTTCCGGATAATTCATCGCGAACCGAACGATTACGCGTCTATTGGCTTCGAAGCCGGCCACTCATTACCATATACTCTGACTTCAACATCGACATTATTTGACTATCTAGGTAGCGGCCATCTCGCCAGACCTCCTGCCGCTTGACGCCCCGGATCGTGAATCCCAATTTTCGGTACAGGTGCTGAGCGCGATGGTTGTGCTCTAGCACCTCCAGCGAAACTTTGTTCATCCCAAGTTCGTTGAATAGAAAATGCAGGAATGAGGCGTAGGCAATCTCCGCCAATCCTTGCCCCCGATAATTCGCATGGAGGTCGCAGCCGACATACAGGTGCTTGTTCTTCTCGTCCCAGTTCGATGTTCGGAAATATCCGACGGCGACCGAATTCTGCTCGATAATATAATACCGCGGCCGTAGGCGATCGTACCATGAAATGGCATCTGTCAGATCAAACATCGAGTCGTCATGCAGCATTTCGCGGCACTCATTGCGGATTTCAACAAGGAAGCCGAGGTCTTCCTTGGTTAGCTCCCTGAATGTAATCATTCCTGCACCGCCTATCTTTCTGCTATTTTGATTTGGATTGAGGTGCTGGTCCCGCTAATATGACGGCCTCTTCTGTTTCATGATCGACCTATGTCATTTTCAGCTTCACAGTGGCGGCCGTTAATTTCGGTAATCGTCGCCTCCTACAACTACGAGGAGTATATTGGGCTCACGCTAAAAAGCATTCTCGACCAGACAGAAGGCGATTTTGAAGTGATCGTCGTTGACGACGGTTCGACCGATCGCTCCTGCGAAGTCGTCAGGTCGTTTTCGGACCAGCGTGTTCGCCTGTTTGTCAATGATCGGAATTTAGGCGTCACCCGGACCTACAATCGCGGTGCGAGTCTAGCTAGCGGAACCTATATCACCTATCTGGACGCCGACGATTGGATCGACCCGCGAAAGTTTGAATTGCAAATCGGATGGCTCAGCGAGCGCTCGGATGTGGACGTCTTGGGAACATACGCGGATTTCCGCAGTTCCGACGGGAGCCGTCACCCAAAGGCAAGTCGACTCGAGAAGCGTCTTAATCAACCGCACGATCTTAATAATATCGACCGTTGGGCAGGTGGAAATCTTCTAGTGGGTTCCTCGGTCATGCTTCGCCGTTCGACGCATGGGCGTATCGGATTGCGCGATCCCGGAATGACCACGGCCGACTTCGAACTGTGGACGCGTGCGCTAGGGTGCGGCATGCGTCTCTATTCGATGCAAATTCCGCTGCTGTTTCATCGCCTTCATGACCGGTCAGCGAACAAGTTAAGGTCGCCTGAGGACGCGTTGTTTGAACTATCATTTGCTGTGCATCAGAACATCTTGCCCAGAATAAAAACAACGGCGGCGTTTCGTATCGCGGTTGATAAGATTGTAAGAAGGATGCGCGTTTGCGCAATGGAACAGCAGGAGCAGTACCGACATCTGGCCCTTCTGCTCTCGCCGTCCCGCGAGTTAAATTTCATCGGCTTTAAGACGGCGTTTTTGGCCCGTTCGAATGACACTAGATTGATTGCGGAAGGCAAAGAATGGCATCAAGGACTGCGGCTTTCTGACGTTGCTGATCGTCGAGATTTCGATAGCCGTATTGAGGATTATCTCGCGCGGAGGCCGTGAGCAGGACATGCGTGGCCCCAGACTGGTGCAGACGCGATCTTGCGTCGTAACTATTCATCGATAGGATATTCAAGCTCGCGGTAAACGAGGAGTCGATGCAGACTAGCCTGGAACCTGTCGACGATACTGGCACTCTGCACATGCGTGACTTGCTTTGGTGCGATTCGAAAAAAATCAACCTTGTTTACGCCGGCGACGGCATACGAAAACTGATGCGTACAAAGCATCAAGTGGCAGGAGGGGATTGGGACACCACTCATCGACTAACTTTTAACGAGCTTGATGTTTATCAAGCGTTTGAAGCGCGCTTTACGAAAGGTGCCGCTTGGAAAGATACGGACTTTTATCAACGCGTTTTGAGTCAGATCGATGCGGGGGAAGCGAAGTGGAGTTGTCAAAACCAAGACGACTTCAATCTGAGGTTAGAGGGCCTCGATAGGCTCTATGAGGACGTTAAGAGAAACGGATACAAGACTCAACATGAGCTTGGTTCGTCCGACCTGAACGATGAAATCAGAATCTGCATTCGTCGCGACGGTCGATTGCTTTTTCTCGACGGGCGTCATCGCCTTAGTATCGCGCGGCTGCTCAGCATACCTAGAGTGCCTGTGCGTGTGGTCAGGCGACATGAAGAGTGGGAAGCGTTCAAGAAGCAAATTCGCGAATATGCTTCTTCCAGGAAGGGCCGTGTCTATCAGACGATTGATCATCCGGACCTGATCGACATACCGGCTCATCACGGCTTTGGACGCGCTGACATGATCGCCTCCGCACTGGTGGGCTTTCCGACCAAGGAGACGAAGCTGCTCGACATTGGAACCCATTGGGGCGGCATGGCTCAGCAGATGAGGAAACTGGGTTTTCAGGTCACGGGCGTCGAAAGCAACAAGCGCTGCGCCAATATTGCGCGCACGCTATCGATCGCAACGGAAAGCGGGTTCGATGTTTGGCATGGTTCGATCTTTGATCTTCCCGAGCCGGGTCAGTACCAAGTCGTGTTGGCGTTGAATATCTTTCATCATTTCATCAAGACCCCTGAGCTGCACGAGGCGTTGACGCGGCTGCTGGGACGTCTGAAGCCGAAAGTGATGATTTTTGAGCCGCACCGTCACGATCCGCCAAGCCAGATGCTTGGAGCCTATAGAAACTACACGCCCCAGCAATTCACTGAATTCGTTGCCGCGCATACCGGATTGCGCAACATTGAGTATCTTGGCGACGCGGCGGACGGAAGGCCGCTTTATAAGCTCTCTCGGCGGCCATTTTGGCTGCCGATCTGGTCAATGGTACGTCAGCGCTTGGGAAGGCGAACCGGTTAGAATATATTGCTAGGCAGTCATTCGGCCGCCAGCTGAAGCAGATATTGCCCGTAGCCGTTCTTGCCGAATTCGCGTCCGATGGCCGCGAGCTCGTCGCGGCCGATCCACCCGTTCAGGAAGGCAATTTCCTCCGGCACGGCGACGCGTTGTCCCTGGCGCCGCTCAATAGCCTGAATGAAGCTCGCCGCCTCCACGAGGCTGTCATGGGTGCCGACATCGAACCAGGCGAAGCCGCGCCCAAGCCGCTCGGCCTCGAGCTGCGCGCGGGCGAGATAATGATTGTTCACGTCGGTGATCTCGAGCTCTCCGCGCGCGCTCGGCTTCAGGCCGGCCGCGATCGAAACCACATCCCTGTCGTAGAAATAAAGCCCGGTGACCGCCCAGTTCGAGCGGGGAGCCGGCGGCTTCTCGACGATGGACAGCGGACGGCCGGCGGCGTCGAATTCGATCACGCCGTAGCGGCTCGGGTCAGGCACATGATAGCTGAACACCGTCGCGCCCGTCGTTCGCGCCGCGGCGCGCCGCAGATGGTCGGTCAGGCCGTGGCCGAAGAAGATGTTGTCGCCGAGGATGAGCGCGCAGGCTTCGCCGGCGATGAAATTCCGCGCGACGAGGAAGGCCTGGGCGAGGCCGTCGGGCCGGGGCTGGATTGCGTAACGGAGCGAGATTCCCCAGCGCCCGCCATCGCCAAGCAGGCTGCGATAGCTCTCCATGTCCGCCGGGGTGGCGATCACCAGGATATCGCGAATGCCCGCGAGCATCAGCGTGCTCAGCGGATAATAAACCATCGGCTTGTCATAGACCGGCAGCAATTGCTTCGACACGACGCGCGTGACCGGATAGAGCCGCGTGCCCGAACCGCCGGCGAGAATGATTCCCTTCATTGCCGTCTCGCCCCAGGCGATATGGCCGCCTCTTTGGCCCCTGCATGCAGCATCTCGCGCAAGGCAACCTCCCAGTGACGCAGGGTGATCCCGTATGCACGGGTGAGACGGCCGCAGTCGAGTACCGAATTGGCCGGGCGGCGGGCGGGCCGCGGGTGGTCGGCGGCCGCGATCTCTTCCACCGCGGGTTTCCTGGCATTCGCGGGCAGGCCGAGGGCCACGATCCTGGCAGCAAAGCTGTGCCAGCTGGTCGCGCCGGCGCCCGCGCAGTGAAACGTACCGTAGAGCCGCGCTTCGTGCGGCGTCTCCCGCAGACGCGCCGAAATCGTCAGCACGGCTCCGGCGAGGTCGCCGGCCGAAGTCGGGCAGCCGAGCTGGTCGCCGACGACGCGGAGGCGATCCTGCTCATGGGCGAGCCGCAGGATCGTGCTCACAAAATTATTCCCCTGTGCACCGTAGAGCCAGGATGTACGCAGGATGACATGCTGCCGGCAGCGGCCGCGGACGGCTTCCTCGCCGGCGAGTTTGCTGGCGCCATAGACGCTGACCGGCGCCGGCGTGTCGTCCTCGGTATAGGGGAGGGGTTTCGTTCCGTTGAAGACATAGTCGGTGGACATGTGGATCAGTGGAATGTCCGCAGCATTGCAGGCATCGGCGAAATGAGATGCTCCGTCGCGGTTGACGGCAAACGCGGTCTCCCGATCGCTCTCAGCCCGGTCTACCGCCGTATAGGCCGCCGCGTTGACGACGGCCGACGGCCGCAAGGTGCGGACCGCGTCGAGCACCGCGGGGCGGTCGGTGATGTCGAGGTCGCGGCGAGTGAGGCCCCGTACGCCCGTTCCGCGATCTGTTGCGAGCGTGAGGACGGCCCGGCCGAGCTGACCGCCGGCGCCGGCCAGCAGGATGTCGCCCATCAACCGGTCTCCACTGCGCGGGCCAGCCCGAGGCGCTCGCCGCGATAGCGACTGCCGCGCATCTCCGTCCACCAGTCGCGATTTTGCAGATACCAGATGACGGTCTTGCGCAATCCGCTCTCGAACGTCTCGCGCGGGCGCCAACCGAGGTCGCGGGCGATTTTTGTCGTATCCATTGCATAACGGAGATCGTGGCCGGGCCGGTCGTCGACGAACTCGATCAGCTTCCGCCGATTTTCGCCGGCAGGTGCGAGCTCGCCGAGCAGGTCGCAGATTTGTTCAACGACATCGATATTGCGGCGCTCCGCCGCGCCGCCGATGTTGTAAGTCTCGCCGGGTTTTCCGGTCGTTGCGACGCTCCACAACGCGCGCGCGTGATCTTCCACGTAAAGCCAGTCGCGGACATTGGCGCCGTTGCCGTAGACGCGCAGCGGCTTGCCCTCGAGACCGTTCAGGATCGTCAGCGGGATCAGTTTTTCGGGAAAGTGATAGGGGCCATAATTGTTGGAGCAATTGGTCAGTACGACTGGCAAGCCGTAGGTGCGATGCCATGCCCGCACCAGATGATCGGCCGAGGCCTTGCTCGCGGCGTAAGGGCTGTTCGGCGCATAGGCGGCATCTTCGGCGAACAGCCCTTCGGGTCCGAGCGAGCCGTAGACCTCGTCGGTCGACACATGGTGGAAGCGGAAGGAGCGTTGTTGTGCCGGCTGCAGTCCGGACCAGTAGGCGCGCGCCGTCTCGAGCAGTGCGTAGGTGCCGACGATATTGGTCTCGATGAAGGCCGCTGGACCGTCGATCGAGCGATCGACATGCGTTTCGGCGGCGAGATGGATGACGATATCGGGCCGCGCCGCAGCGAAGATATCCGTCATCGCGCGGCGATCGCAGATATCCTGCTTCACGAACCGATGTCGTGCATCGGCGAATATCGGCGCCAGCGAATCGACATTGCCGGCATAAGTCAGCTTGTCGACATTGGTGACTTGCGCGTCGGTGTCGGCGATCAGCATGCGCACCAGCGCCGAGCCAATGAAACCGGCGCCGCCGGTCATCAGTACCCGCGTCATGTCATGGCTCCAGTGTATTCAAACACCGGGGGCAATTCCGCGAGCCGCAGTCCCGATTCGTCCTTTGGTGAGAGAATTACATCACTGCCGCCGAACGGCCAGTCGATCGCCAGCGCCGGATCGTTCCACAGCAAGCCTATTTCGTGGCCGGGAGAATAGTCGCTGCTGACCTTGTAGAGCACCTCGGTGTCCGGCTCGAGAGTCATCAGTCCGTGCGCGAAGCCGGCTGGCAAAAAGATCTGGTTTCCTTCGCTGGCGGAAAGCGTCGCCGAGACATGTTTGCCAAACGTCGGCGACTCGGTACGGACATCGACGGCAACATCGAAAACAGCCCCGCGCGCGACGCGGACCAGCTTGGCCTGTGCGAATGGGGCGGTCTGGAAATGCAGGCCGCGTACGGTGCCCTTCCTGGCGGAGAAGGAATGGTTGTCCTGGACGAAGACAGCATCGATGCCTGCGTCAGCATAGCGGCGCAAACTGTAGGTTTCCGAAAAATGCCCGCGATTGTCCCTGAACACCCGCGGAACGATCAATTTCACTTCAGGCAAAGCAAGCGGTTGAACGATCAAGTCGCCTCCGAATTTCCTCGCATACGCTAACGGTTCGCCGATCCCCTGTTGTTGCGCAACGATACCAGTCGGCCAAACGAGACTATCGCGTTGACTGAATTGCGCCACTTCCGGCGCCAGCCGGTCGGGCGGTCTCTCAGCGCCTGGCGCCGTCGCAGTTCCAGCTGCTCGAAGGCGCGGCATTGCTCGATGTCCAGGAAGGAGGCGCCGGCTGCTTCATGCTGCATGAATTTTTCGGCGAGAAAGCTCCCTGCGGGCGGCAGGATGTTGCGTGGGAATCCCACGTGCCGGAAGTTCTCCTGAAAGAGGTGGACGAACGGTGATTTTGCCAGCGTTTCCGCGACGTGCGTCTTGCGCTCCGGCATGACGAAATCGAACACGTGTTGCTGATGAAACGGGTAGCAAACTTCCTGTCCCGCCGTCGCCTGCAGCAGGCCGCGCTCCTTCACCAGCCGGGAAACGAGATCGGGTCCCAGAAAGACCCGGCGCGACGACCTGGTTTTTCTTACTGCCTTACGGGCGAAGGTCAGGGCCGCGGCGACGAATTCATGGCCGGGCGAAAAAGCCATAATGGCATTATTGATCCGCTCGCCCTTTTTTCGGGCAATAAAGAAATCCGGATCGGGCAGCGTTGACGACAGGCACAACACGTCCGTGTCGATCCACCAGCCGCCTTGACGCCACAGAAGTTCGTAGCGGAAAAGATCGCTGAACTGCGCGTAGGCTCCCGGAGAGCGCCTCAAGAAGGTCTGAAATTCGGCTTCCGGAACGATCGCGTCCGCGTCTGCCCCGGCTACCCCGTCCGGCAGGTCGATGGGAGAGTACGAGTAGAGCGTGACCATGTGGCCATGATCGCCGAAGCTGCGCAGGCAGCATCGCTCCCACAAATTCAGGGGGCCGCCCTCATGAAAGCTCGCAACTGTCGCCATGGGCGCGAATTCGTAAGGATGCTCTGATGCTTGTAGGCTACAAAAATCTGCTTTATCAGCAGTCGGTCTGCGCGCTCTGCCTATACCGATTATACGAAAATCTCGAAAGTCAGCCACCGAACGAACGGGTTCGTTGAGGCGGAAAGCTGGTACGAGGAAGCCCGTGGATACAAGGGGGGCGGCGGCAAGTGATCGGATTCGGGCGCTCGGCCTGGATGCCGAACAGCTCGCGGGGAAATCCATCCTGGAGGTGGGAAGCGGAGACGGTGAAGTCTGCGTGGCAGGTCTGGAACTTGGAGCCTCGCGGGCGCTTGGGGTCGAGCTCTCGGCGCAGCGAATTCAGGCAGCCCGGAGCGTCGCTGCCGCCGCCGGCCGGCACGCAGAGTTCATCGAAGCCGATTTCGAGAGCTGGAAAGACGGCGGCGAGACGTTCGATATCGTGATTTGTTCCGGTGCCCTCCGACATATGCTCGACCCGATCCATGCTCTGCGCCGAATGATGAGGCTGGCGCAGGAGCGTCTCCTGGTTTGCTTTTCCGTGCCAACGCTGCGTGAGATGCGAAGGTTTAGAATAAGCCCAGGCTACGTGCTCACTGGCGGGGCAGGCCTGATCGCGCTTGGGCGCTCGCGCTATACTGACAACATTTACAATTTGCCCTTTGCGCTGACACCGGCAGCGGTCCGAACGATCCTCAACCGGCATTGTGCTCTGTTCGAGCCTGTTGCGGTCCGGCGAACAGTGGACCGAGGTCGTCTCATTGTCGCCAACAGGCGCAGGATTGATCATCTAACCGTGATTGCCGGTCCGACCTCGTCCGGGAAAAGCACCTTGTATAAGCATCTGGATACGATGCGTTTCGAACTCGGACTTCCGTTGCGTGACTCCGCTTACATCACGGCGAGCGACGCCCGAGAATTGCCGACAGGGCGGCACGAACACGTTGTCTTGCATTACGATTTGCTACGACCCTTCCTTAGTCGCCTGCACAGCTACGAACGGGATATCGCGACGGACCTCATCTCGGTTGCGGCACGGGTCACTTTTGTCACGATTGTGGCTGACCGGGATCGCCTCTGCAGACAGCTCGTCGACAGCGAGATTGCCGGCCGGTCCAAGCCCCCATCCTCTCGGCACACGCAACTGCTTCAGCAATATGCCGCCCCCGCTTTCTTATCGGAATGGTATCGGCGCTGGCTGAGCTTCTGCGAGGGGTTTTCGGAAAAACTAGCCGGGCATTTCATCGTCGAAAATCGCGGCGGATTTGTCGTGAAGGGGACGGCTACAAACGATTTATTCGATTTGTTTTCCCGACCCGACCAAGTTGTGGTCTAGGAACGCGAGCAGTTTGATGCCGATTTACAAGATAAAAAACAAATTGATCCTGTTCATTCACGTTCCGCGCACCGGTGGCATGACCGTCGAACATCACCTGCGCGCGCACGGGACGGTGTTGTTCAGAAACACCACCGAAGCGCCGATGCTGCGTGTGACCGCACAGCATCTTCACGGAGAGGATTTGAGCGCGATCTTTCCGGCGGGAAGTTTCGATTACGTGTTCATGCTTGTTCGCAATCCGTTTGACCGCTTGCGAAGCGTATACGCCTACCAAAGGTCGCTGCGTTCTGCGGAGATGGTTCTGCCTTTCGGTCCGTGGCTGCGGCTCGCTCAATTGCGCCGGAACTGGAAGCCGCACTACAGAGACAATCATTTGCGGCCGCAGACGGAGTTTGAGACGCTCGGCGCCGAGGTGTTTCGAATCGAGGACGGGATGGAGCGCGTATTCGAGCGACTTCATGAACTCTTCGGCATCGGCAATCCGGAATCGATCGAAGTGGTCAATCGGAGTCCGAGGCCGCTGCCCAGACTGACGAACAGCGACATTCGACTTGTCGGCAGAATCTATCGCGGCGATTTCGAGCGTTACGGCTACGATGTCGATGCGGGGTCAGGAAGGGACCGTGCAGCGGACTGAGGCGCCGGGACGGCTCCATGCCGGTCGCGAACCGTTCCCTGGCGGCTTGTCGGCCACATGAGAGTCAGCCCGCGCGACGCATTCCAGGAATTCGTTGATTTGCTGCGCGGCGGCCGGCGACGCCTCATTCGGGCGAAATTGGCTGAGATCGATCGGTCCGTAGCCGAAGAAAACTGGGAGCAGGCCGCCGCGCTGGCCAGCGAGGCTGCGGACGCTGCGCAACGAGCGGGGCATTTCGGGCTCGTTTCGCGTGCCGGCAGGGCACTCGAACAACTGGGTGAGTTCAAGGCGGCGGCGCCAATTCGTTTTGCCGCCGAGCGAAAATCATACAATTCGAATTTGCCGTTATGGAACGGCGAAGAGACGAACAGTTGCCTGCTGATCGACCAGGTGTTTGCCCATATCGGACAGCAGCTTCGTCTTGCGAGGTTGATCGCAGCGGCGGCGGGTCGAGCACGCAAATGCATTGTGCTCGCCGAGCCGAGACTTGTGCCGCTCATCCGACGCACATTTCCCACCGTTGAGGTCGTCGCTCAGGCCGACAGGCATTCAGCGGCGCGACGTGCCGATCTGGTGACCAATGCATGGGATCTTGCGATGCACTTCGCAAATTCCGCGACTGCAATCGCTGCCGGTTTCCTGCCCCTGAAACCCGATCCGGCATTGCTTGGGCACTTCCGCGCGGCCTACGCGGCGCGAGCGCGAGCGCGAGGGCCGTTGATCGGGTGCTCCTGGCATACGAGCAACAAGAGCCGGTCCGTGCCGACGTTGTCCGACTGGAAGGCGTTGCTCGCTTCGCTTCCGGCAACTTTTGTTTCTTTGCAATACGGCGAGGTCTTGTCCGACATTGAGTTCATGGAGCGATCGGGAATCCAGGTGATCAATGATGTCTCCGTCGATCAACTCGTCGATATGGATCGATTCGCCGCCCAGATTTGCTCGCTTGATCTGGTCGTTACCATCGACAATACGATCGCCCACGCCGCCGCCGCACTTGGAAAACCGACTATTGTCTTGACCGACGACGGCGCCAGTCATTGGCCGCTGCGGGACGACCATACCCCCTGGTACCCCTCGGCCATGATCGTCAGGCGGCGCGGCCGAGTTTGGCGGGAGGCGGTCGAGGAGGCGCGTCTGCGTTTCGACACGGCGCTTGTGGGGCTTCCGCAAGGCTAAGCATTAGTATCTGCCTGCGTTTTTCGGAGCAGCGTTCCTGCGGTATAGGAAGGCGGCGGCAGGCCGGGAGAGACTGTGGACGATGCGCGAACAGGTTCAGTTGGCGACGAGGGCTCTTCCCCGGTATCTCGCGCAGCTGGAAGCCGAAGCAATCCATATCTTGCGGGAAGTGGCCGCCGAATTTGAGCGGCCGGTGCTGCTCTATTCCATCGGGAAGGATTCGAGCGTCCTTTTGCACCTCGCCTTGAAGGCGTTCCGGCCGGGCCGGATGCCGTTTGCGGTCATGCATGTCGATACGCTCTGGAAGTTTCGCGAGATGATCGCGTTTCGCGACGAGACGGCCGCGCGGTTGGGCATCGAGTTGATCGTGCATGTCAACGAGGACGGCGTGCGGCAGGGTGTCAATCCGATCGGGTCCGGTTCGTCGGTCCATACGCATGTGATGAAGACTGAAGCATTGCGGCAGGCGCTCGATCAGCACAGGTTCGATGCCGCGATCGGCGGTGCACGCCGCGACGAGGAAAAAAGTCGGGCCAAGGAGCGCGTGTTCTCGCACCGCTCGGCGGGGCATGCTTGGAATCCGCGCCACCAGCGGCCGGAAATCTGGCGCCTGTACAATACGCGCGTGAAGCCCGGCGAGACCATGCGCGTCTTTCCGCTCTCCAATTGGACGGAGCTCGATGTGTGGGAGTATGTGCGCCATGAAAACATCCCTGTGGTCGGGCTTTATTTCGCCGAGGAACGCCCGGTGGTGGAGCGCGACGGCGCGCTGATCCTCGTCGATGACGATCGGCTGCCGCTTGCGGCGGGAGAGGCGCCGCGTCTTCGCGAGGTGCGCTTCCGCACCCTCGGCTGCTATCCGCTCACGGGCGCGATCGAATCCTCGGCTGCGACGGTCGACGATATCGTTGCCGAGCTGCGGTTGAGCCGGTTTTCGGAGCGCGAAGGCCGCGTCATCGACCGTGACGAGACTGCCTCGATGGAAAAGAAGAAGCGCGAGGGATATTTCTGATGCGCGCGCCGAGTCCACCGTCGCCGCTGCGTGATCGCAGCCAGTTGCGGTTCTTTACATGCGGCTCAGTGGACGACGGCAAGTCGACGCTCATTGGGCGGATTTTGTTTGAAACCGGCAATATTGCCGACGACCAGCTCGCCGCGCTCGAACGCGACTCCCTGCGGCACGGAACCATCGGCACCGATCCGGATTTTGCCCTGCTGACCGACGGGCTCGAGGACGAGCGCGAGCAGGGCATCACGATCGACGTAGCGTTCCGCTATTTTTCGACGCCGCGCCGCTCGTTCGTGGTCGCCGACACGCCCGGTCATGAGCAATATACGCGCAACATGGCAACAGGCGCCTCGACCGCGCAGCTTGCCGTCCTCCTGATCGATGCATCCAAAGGATTGCTTTCGCAATCCTATCGGCACGCGGTAATTGCCTCCGTTATGGGCATCCGGCATGTGGTGCTCGCGGTGAACAAGCTCGACCTCGTCAGGTGGGATCGTGCTGAATTCGACAGGATCGTCGCGGACTTTCGGCTCTTTTCGAACAAGCTCGGCTTTCGGTCCGTGGCAGCAATCCCGGTTTCGGCCCGTTACGGCGACAATGTTGCCCGGCCGAGCGCGAATACGCCCTGGTATGAAGGGCCGCCCCTGCTCGAATACCTCGAACAGATCGAAATCGAGACAGACAATGCCGCGCGGCCGTTCCGGCTGCCGGTACAGGGCATCGTGCGGGGCGAGGATGGGACACGCTTTTATTCCGGCACGGTCGAAAGCGGCCACGTGTCCCGGGGGGAGCCGGTCGTCGCCGCGTCGTCGGGACGGACCAGCACTGTGACGGAAATTCGTGTCGCCGGAGAACCGCGGGAAACTGTGGGGGCAGGAGAGGCGGTTGCCGTGGCACTTACCGATCCCATCGATATCGGTCGCGGCGAATTGCTGGCACCGCCGGATGCGCGCCCGCACGTTTCCGACATGTTCGCCGCGCATCTCGTATGGATGGCCGACACCGAGTTGCTGCCCGGACGTCCCTATCTGATGAAGATCGGTACGCGCACCGTGACGGCAAGCGTGACCTCGATCAAGTACCGGCTCGCGATCGACACGCTCGAACATCTCGCCGCGCGCACGCTCGCGCTGAATGAGATCGGTGTCTGCAATATCGCGACCGCTGTGCCGATCGCGTTCGACAATTTCACAGAAAGTCCCGCCACCGGCAGCTTCATCCTCATCGACCGATACTCCAATGCCACGCTCGCTGCCGGCGTCATCGACTTTGCACTGCGGCGCGGTGAGAACATCCATCTGCAGCGGCTTGACGTGAGCGGCCGGAGGCGCGCCGCGCTGAAAGGCCAGCGCCCCGCCATCCTATGGTTCACGGGTCTTTCGGGCGCGGGCAAGTCGGCCATTGCCAACCGCCTCGAAGCAAAGCTCGCCGGGCTTGGACGCCACAGCTATCTTCTTGACGGCGACAACCTCCGCTCGGGACTCAACAAGGATCTCGGCTTCGCCGATGAGGACCGTGTCGAGAACGTGCGCCGGGTGGGCGAGGTGGCGAAGCTCTTTGTCGACGCCGGTATGATCGTGCTCTGCGCCTTTATTTCCCCGTTCCGAAGCGAGCGCGCTGCCATCCGCGGCCTGGTCGCCCCCGGTGAATTCCTGGAGATTTTCGTCGATGCGCCGCTTGAAGTGTGCGAGGCGCGCGATCCGAAGGGACTCTATGCCAAGAGCCGGAGCGGAAAGTTGCCGAATTTCACCGGCATTGACTCGCCCTATGAGCGGCCCGAGAATCCGGAACTCGTTCTTGACGCCGTCGGCATGACCGCCGACGAACTGGCTGAGCGTGTGCTCGCTTTTCTCTCGACGCGCGGATATTTCGAGCCACCCGATGCCACATCCTGAAATCCGGCCCGTTGTGCTTGCCGGCGGCAGCGGAACGCGGCTTTGGCCGGTCTCGCGGTCGCTCTTCCCGAAGCAGTTCGCGGCGCTTGCGGGCGAGCGCAGCCTGTTCGAGCAGACGCTGCAACGGCTGGCTGCGCTTGGGCTCGCCGAGCCGATCGTTGTCGGCAACGAAGAGCACCGCTTTATCCTCGCCGAGCAACTGCGCAGCGCGGGTGTCGAACAGCCGGTCATTTTGCTCGAGCCGGAAGGCCGCAACACTGCCGGCGCGATCGCCCTTGCCGCGCACACGGCCGTTGCGAAGGACGCTGACGCGCGTTTGTTCGTGCTGCCGTCCGATCACTGGATTGGCAATGTCGACGAGCTCGCGCGCGCGCTTGCCGTGGCGAGGAACGCGGCCGACGCTCGCCGTGTCGTGGCGTTCGGCATCGAACCAAAGTCACCTCACACCGGATACGGCTACATCCGCGCCGGGTCGGCAGTTGCGAATGTTGAAGGTGCGCGCACGATTGAGACTTTCCGCGAGAAGCCTGACGCCGCGACGGCGGAGAAATTAATTGCCGAAGGTGGCTGGCTCTGGAACAGTGGCATGTTCTTCTTGCGGGCGCAGGACGCGCTCGACGAGATTTCCGTCAGCGCGCCGGAGATCGCAATGCGCGCCAAAACGGCGTTCGAAGGGGCCGGGCACGATGGCGATTTCGTGCGGCCGGAGAAGAGCGCCTTCCTGGCGATGGCCTCGCTTCCGTTCGACGTCGCCGTCATGGAAAAAACATCGCGCGGAGCGGTCGTGCCCGTCGCGCTCGACTGGACCGACCTCGGCGACTGGGATGCGATCCAGAGCGTCCTGCCGGTGGACAATGCCGGCAACACCCTTGTGGGTGACGTGGTCGCGCTCGACACGACGAATACAATCCTGCGCTCGGATGGGCCGTTCGTGGCGACGATCGGCATTGAGAATGCGGTGGTGATCGCAACGGACGACGCGGTGCTCGTCGCCGCGCGCGACGCCGCGCAGGATGTGAAAGAAATCGTCGCGCGGCTGAAGCGGGAGGGGCGCTCGGAGGCGAGCATTCACACCTCGGATCATCGTCCGTGGGGAAATTACAAGAGCCTCGCGCACAATGAGCGGTTTCGTGTGAAGGAGATCGTCGTGAGGCCCGGCGCTCGGCTGTCGCTGCAGATTCACCGCCATCGCTCGGAGCACTGGGTTGTGGTCAGCGGGGCCGCGCTCGTGACACTCGGCGACAAAGAGATACTGGTGCACGAGACGGAGTCGATCCACGTGCCGGTGGGAACACCGCACCGGCTCGCCAATCCGGGCAAAATTCCGCTGCGCCTGATTGAAGTGCAGACCGGCAGCTATCTCGGCGAAGACGATATCGTGCGGATTGAGGACAGTTACGGGCGCAAGTAGGGGCGTTCCCGGACCATTCGAAGGGCTTGGATTCCTTCGGAATTCCTGCTCTTTAGGCGGGCCGGACAGTGTCCGATTGCGCGGACTCCCTCACTCGGGCCAAAAATTTTATGTCTCAGAACAAGCAGCGCCGCTTCGACAATCCGCTTCCGGATATCACGGGCGCATCCGTGCTGGTAACCGGCGGAACGGGATCCTTCGGCCAGGCTTTCTGTCGCGCACTACTGGGCAGGTCCGCGCCGCGCCGGCTTATCGTCTTTTCGCGCGACGAGCAGAAGCAGGAAACGATGGCGCGCGGGATAGCGCAGTCCTATCCGAATTTAGCAGACAGATTGCGTTACTTCATTGGCGATGTGCGTGATGCGTCGCGGCTTGAAATGGCGATGCGCGACGTCGACTATGTGATACACGCGGCGGCGCTGAAGATCGTCCCGCTTGCCGAATACAATCCCTTTGAATGTGTGCTCACCAATGTTCATGGGGCGGAAAATGTCGTAAAGGCCGCGCTGCGGACGTCGGTCAAGAAGGTTGTCGCGCTCTCGACCGACAAGGCGGCCAATCCGATCAACCTCTACGGCGCAACGAAGCTTGCCGCGGACAAGATCATGGTCGCCGCGAATAATCTTTCCGGTGAGAATGGCGCCAGATTCTCGGTCGTGCGTTACGGGAATGTCATCGGCTCGCGTGGCTCGGTTGTTCCTTTCTTCCAGGAGCTCGTGCGCGGTGGAGCCAAATCTATTCCGATCACCGATCCGCGTATGACGAGATTCTGGATCACGCTGGAGCAGGGCGTCGCGTTCGTTCTGTCCTCGCTTGCATTGATGCATGGCGGCGAAATCTTTGTGCCGAAGATTCCGTCGATGAAGATCGTCGATCTGGCGGACTCGCTTGCTCCCGGTGCCCCGCATGAAATCGTAGGCATCCGGCCCGGCGAAAAACTGCACGAAGTGATGATCACCGAGGACGATGCGCGAATGACGGTACAGTTGGAGGATCGTTATGTGATTTGCCCGGCAATTCAGGACTGGGAACGGGGGCATCTGGATGGCGCGGGGGCAAGGCCCGTTGAAGAAGGGTTTCGTTATTCGTCGGACCAGAATTCTGAGTGGCTCGACGGCAATGCGTTGATGGGCATGATCGAGCGCAAGGCGGCCTGATCCGGGCGCGGTCGGGAATGGGTATGCGCGAGCGGTTTCTCCCGTACGGCCAGCAGACGATCGAGGACGACGACGTGGCCGCGGTCGCGGCGGCGCTACGCGAGGATTTTCTGACGACCGGGCCGCTGGTGGCCAAATTCGAGGCTGTATTCGCCGAAAAGACGGGTGCCGAGCACTCGGTCGCGTGTAATTCCGGCACGGCGGCGTTGCACCTCGCCGCACTGGCGCTTGACCTCAAGGCAGGCGAGAGCGCGATTGTCCCCGCTATCACGTTTCTGGCCACGGCGAATGCGGTGCGCATGACCGGCGCGGAAGTCGTGTTTGCCGACGTCGATCCGGATACCGGGCTCATGACGGCTGAGACGCTCGATGCCGCACATCGGCGTGCGACCAAGGCAGGGCAAGCCGTTCGCGCGGCTTTTCCGGTGCATCTCAATGGTCAGCTTTGCGACACGAAATCGCTCGCGGCCGCGGCGAGCGGAGTGGTGCTGGTCGAAGACGCCTGTCACGCGCTGGGCGTCGCTCAGATCGGCGCCGCGCTTCATACCGCTGCGGCCTGTTTCTCCACCCATCCCGTCAAGGCGATTGCCACGGGGGAGGGCGGCGTCGTCACGACTCGCGACGGCGAAATGGCGCAGCGCATGCGGCGGCTGCGCTCGCATGGCATGATCAACGACGTGACACGCTTCGAGAATCGCGCGGCGGCCTTCGACGGCAACGCGCCAAATCCTTGGTACTACGAGATGCCGGAGATCGGCTGGAACTACAGGATACCCGACGTCCTCTGCGCGCTTGGCATCAGTCAGCTGGCCAAGCTCGACCGCTTCCATGCGCGGCGGCGCCAAATCGCCGCGCTGTACGAGCGACTGCTCGCGCCGCTTGCGCCGGTGCTCCGTCCGGTGTCGCAGTCAGACGAAGTGCATGGATGGCACCTCTACGTCGTCAACGTAGACTTTCGCGTGCTCGGCACAACGCGGGCACGTTTCATGAAAGCGCTGCGCGACGAGGGCATCGGCACGCAGGTGCATTACATTCCGTTGCACTGGCAGCCCTATTACCGGAAGCGGTACGGAGCGTTGAAGCTGGACGGCGCGGAGGCTTATTATGAACGTTGCCTGTCCATTCCGTGCTTCCCCTCGATGAGCGACGGCGACGTAGAGCGCGTCGCGCTGACGCTCAAGCGCCTGATCGGCTGAGGAGCGTCGGTTAGTCCCACAGTCGCCGCGTATTGTCTCCGGGTGACTGCAAAAGTAAAAAGGATAAGAGTGTGAGCATCGACAAGCGCTACCGGCGCGGCAAGTCTGCGGTCCTGCAATGGATCGGTGTCGAGCCTCCGAAAGAGGCGATGCAAGCTGCCAATGGCGAGTTTTTGCTGCTCCGCTATTTCTTGGAGGCGGCACCTCCGAAGGATCACGACAGCATCATCGATGTCGGAGCGGCCCGCGGCGACTGGTCAGCGGAAGCGCTGCACATTTTTCGGGACAAGATATCGTCCTTCGCCGCGATCGAGCCGATGCCTGACAATGCAAATGCGGTGCGGCAGAGATTCGCGCGGGAGCAGACGATGGTTGTCCACGAATGTTCGCTCGCCGACAGGGATGCGCCTGCGATCACGATGTACAATGTAGCTGGCGGAGGGCGCATCAGCGCACCGCGATCTGGTAGAAAGCCGGTGTCAGCCGTAACGGTGCCGGTTGCCACGGGTGACAGCCTGTTTGCGGGCGCGCGTCCTTATCTCATCAAGATCGATTGCGAAGGGTACGACGCCAAGGTGCTGCGCGGCTTCGAGAAGACGCTGCAGACCGCGCGGCCGCTCCTGCAGTTCGAATACTGCGACATGTGGATGAACCACGACAGCAGATTGCAGGATACGACGCGCCAGCTCGAGGATGCCCGCTACAATATGTACCGGCTGTGGCCGGACGGTATTGTAGGATTCCGGTTCTCGAAGTTTTACGAGACCTATCATTATCAAAACATTGTGGCCGTTCCGGTCGAACGGAACTTGCCGCGCGGCGAAATTCGGTTCGTCTGATCCATGATTGGATTTTGGTCCGGCTTTTGTGCCGGCGCGATTGCGGAAGGCGCCAACTCGGGTTTAACGGCCCTGAGATGGGTGAGATGATTTGCCGGATGATCGATTGGATGCTGAATTTAGCCACTCTTCAGTCATTGGGGGCAGTCTTTCGATGTCCTTGATCGTCTTTCGTGCGGATGGCGGGTCGTCGATCGGCGCGGGCCATGTGATGCGGTGCATGTCGCTCGCTGAGCAATTTCAGGCGAACGGCTGGCGCGTGGGGTTTGCTGCGAGCGGTGAGAGCTTCGATTCCGTGGCCGCCCTCGCGGGTTCATCGTTGGAGAAGCTGAAATTGCCGGACGAGGATAACCTGCCACTTCACTTGCAGAAGCGCTGGTCCGACGGCGCCGATATTCTAGTCGCCGATCATTATGGGTTGGGCGCTGAATTCGAGCGCGCCTGCCGGCCGTGGACGCACCGGATCGTTGCGCTCGACGATCTTGCGGATCGCTCGCACGACGCCGATGTTCTTGTTGATGCGAGCCGGCAGCCCGAGGCCTATCGTCAGCTCGTTCCGGCGCAATGTGCCGTTCTTGCGGGACCCCGCTATGCTCTCGTCCATCCCAAATTTCTGAAGTTGCGCCAACAGTCGTTGGGCCGGCGCGACGGCCGGGCCGTAAGGCGCGTTCTTCTCAGCTTCGGGCAGATGGATGTGCCGAACGCGACGCTCTGCGCGCTCGACGCGCTGGAGGCCGAGGGATTTGAAGGCGACATCGACATCGCCATCGGAAGTGCTGCGCCCAATCTTCAAGCTTTGAAGAGGCGTGCAGTTGGCCGGGTTCATCTGCATATCGATACGGACGACATGGCGCCGTTGATGGCCGCCGCCGATCTTGCCGTCGGCGCGGGTGGCGGTACGGCCTGGGAGCGGTGCTGTCTTGGTCTGCCGTCGATCCTCGTAGAAATCGCCCAAAACCAGCGGGAGACCATCGCCTTTGTCCTTGCCTCGGGTGCGGGCATGGCGGCCGGCGCTGCCGATGGAGAACTGACGACGCGCGTTCGCGACCGTGTGCGCGAACTGTTGAACAATGCCGACGGCCGGAAGGCCATCGGCGAACGAGGTGCGAAACTGGTGGACGGGCGCGGCGCGGCGCGGGTTCTGTTTCGGGCAATTGGCGGCGTGGCCGCGCGCGATGGTGCGTTCGTCGTCTTGCGGCCGGCGGAAGTCGATGACGAAGAATGGCTTCTGGAGTTGCAGCGTGAGCCGGAAACGCGGCGGTTTGCGAATGACGCTTCGGCTCCGACGGAGGAGAGCCATCGCCGCTGGTTTGCCGCGACGCTGGCGGACCCAGCACGCAGGCTTTTCATTATTGAACATGGTGGAAAGCGCGCTGGAATGTTGCGGCTCGACCAGGGGCTGGAAGCGGTGCGCGTCAGCATTGCGATTTCCCCCGCGTCTTATCGCTTGGCGATCGGGTCGGCGGCGCTGGTGCTGGCGAGCCGGGCAATTCCCGGACGTGCGCTTGAGGCCGAGATTTTTCCCGAAAACGCAGCTTCGCTGGCCTTGTTTTCAGCCGCGGGATATCGGCAAGTATCGGCCCAGCTGTTCAGGCGCGAGCCCTCATGACCGACAAAGCAATCCGGATTGCCGGCCGGGAGATTGGACGTGGTCATCGGCCCTATGTGATCGCGGAATTGTCCGGCAATCACAACGGGGATATCGAGCGGGCGTTCCGATTGATGGACGTGGCGAAGGGGGCGGGCGCCGATGCGGTGAAGCTGCAAACCTACACCGCCGATACGATCACGCTCGACCATGACGGTCCCGGATTCACCGTTCAGGGCGGCCTGTGGGACGGAAAGCGGTTGCACGAATTGTATCGGGAAGCCCATACGCCCTGGGGTTGGCATCCGGCGCTGTTCGATCATGCGCGCAAGATCGGCATCACCTGCTTTTCGTCGCCCTTCGATTCCACGGCGATCGAGTTTCTGGAAACGCTCGACACGCCCGCCTACAAGATCGCCTCGTTCGAGCTGGTCGATACGCCGTTGATCCGCCGCGCCGCGAGGACCGGAAAGCCGCTCATTCTTTCCACCGGCATGGCGAATGCTGAGGAAATTGACGACGCCTTGTCGGCGGCGAGGTCGGGGTCCGGAGGCGTCGTCCTGCTGCATTGTGTGTCGGGCTATCCGACGCCGGCGGCCGAAGCGAATTTGTCGCGCATCCCGGCGTTAGCGGCCCGGCACGGCTGCGATGTCGGTCTGTCCGACCATACGTTAGGCACGGAGGTGGCGGTGGCCGCGGCCGCGCTCGGCGCGGCGGTCATTGAAAAGCATTTCACGCTGGCACGCGCGGATGGCGGCCCGGATGCCGCGTTCTCACTGGAGCCGGACGAACTCGCCGCGCTCGTCAAAGGCGTCAGAACGGCCCATGAGGCGCTCGGCCACGCGGACTATGGTAGAACCGCGAGCGAGCAGCCGAACGTTATGTTTCGTCGCTCGCTTTATGCGGTCGAAGATATCAAGGCGGGTGAGTTGCTGACCGAAAAGAACGTGCGTTCGATCAGGCCGGGATACGGGCTGTCGCCAAAGTACCTGCCGGAGATTCTCGGCCGCCGTGCGCAGACTGCGATCGCACGCGGGACGCCGATGGCGTTCTATCTCGTCGAGTAGAGGTTATTTGCGGATAGAGAAAATGACGACACAGGATCCCTGTTTCGTTTGATCTGTCGGATCGTGCCGAAAAAAAATTCGATCGACGTGATCTCCAAACAACCTCAGCATACCGTCAGTCGTTTGTATTCTGTCTGTCACGCCAAAATCGACCCCTTCAGTTTCAAATTTGCGGAGTAGCCAATCTGGATAGTACGTCACTCCGATCGCGACCAAGCCTCCCGATCTTACAACACGCGCGATCTCGTGCGCGGCACGTTCCGGCTCAGTGCTATAAGCTAGGACCCATCCGAACACCAACGCGTCCCAAGAGTTGTCTCCGTATGGCATGCTGTGCATGTTGCCAAGATCAACCCAGGGCGAATATGAAAAGAGATCGAGGCCGCGAACGTTCTCAAGCTTAAATCCATACGCGGCAAGATATAGCAAATCCGCTTCGAAGCGGCAGCCGACTGACAAAACTTTTGAGTCCTCGTTCATATCTTCGATTACAGAAAGCGGCATAATGAGGCGCAGGATTCGCTCGCTTGGCCGCCCCCGGAACATCGACTGCCGGCTGTATTCCCGTGCCGCGACACCGAAGTTGTCCTCGAAGGCACGAAAGCTGCCGCGCAGCTTCATGAAATAGAAGTAGCGGACATACCACACGAATTCGCAAATCGGCTTAACCCGCATGAAGCGAAAAAGGCGCTGTTTCCAACGTGATTTTCGTTTCGGCATTGCAGAGCGCTCCGTTCTGCTGTTGCGGACTGATCTTGCAAGTCCGCTTGGCTATTCGCTAGATTTGCGGTTCTTGCATAGCTGAACGTGCAACAGTTTGTCTAATCTGTCGGCAAAATCGCGTTGGTGGGAGAAAACCGAATGCGTGGTCAGTTCGTCTTTGATCGCCGTAGTTTCAGTCCGATCAATTTCATACGCAGCGCCACATTTGTCGCTAAGGAATACACACATCGCCGGCCGGATCCACGATATCATTGCTCGTTTGTCGAAGGCGACCGCAAGCGCGATGCTGAAACGCATACCGAAACTCTCAATCGGGAAGGTATTGTCATTTTACCCGGATACTTTCGGTCCGATAAGCTGAAGCAAATTCAATCGGCGTTTGAAAAAGCGATAGCGGGTCGTACGAGTCGGCACGACATTGATGCACTTCAGAATGAAGACGTGTTGACCAGCGACCCCGTATTTCTGTCGACGTCGCTCGACGATTTCCTGATGCAGATCGTCGGCGACTACTACAAGAAGTCGTTTGCTGTCGGAAACGCGACTGCGGGCCGACTGCAGCCGACGGCAGCGGAGCGGACGGGGTCGTATCAATGGCATCACGATACGCGTGGCAAACAGGTTCATATGATGATTCTGCTGTCGGATGTCGGCGAGCAGGGGCAGCGGATGAGTTATCTGCGCCGCTCACATCAGCAATATTATGACCGATTTCGCGGATCGGGAGATGGCTCGCGGTTCGAGAATGACATCGACAACAATGACCCGAGTATCCGCAATCGTATTGTCGAGCTGACAGGGCCTGCGGGGACCGTCGGGTTGTTCGATTCCAACGGTCTGCATTCAGGCAATCGAAATGGAATCGAAAAACGCGATTCTCTTTTGTTTTGCTTTGTTAGTCATCGGCGGCATTTCAAACCTGTAAGCGTTAACCGTAGTGACCTAGTCTCTCTGCCAGAGGGCAAGCGCAGGCTGCTCGAATTCAATCCGCGCCTGAACGTTCTCGGGTGATCTGCTAGGATTGATCTCTGCCCACAAGCGATCCACGCGATGGAGTGACTCGGTTGTCTCGCACGATTGCGACGATTGAAGCGCGGATGAACTCTTCGAGGCTTCCAGGTAAGGTGCTTGCCACGGCGGTCGGGAAGCCGATGATCGAGCATATGATTGATCGTCTCCGGTTCGTGCGGGAGCTCGATGGCATCGTTGTCGCGACAACGACGAACCGGGCGGACGACGAGATTGCGCAAGTTGCGGCCGGTCTCGGGGTTGAATGTGGGCGCGGCAGCGAAAGCGATGTGCTGCAGCGCGTGCTCGACGTGGCGCAGGCAAGCGGCGCGGATGTTATCGTTGAACTAACGGGTGATTGTCCGCTGATTGATCCGGCAATCGTTTCAAGCGTGATCACGCGATACCGTGAGGCAAACGTCGACTACGTTTCCAATTGTTTGGAACAATCCTATCCGCTAGGCATGGAGACGCAGGTTTTTTCGACCTCAGTGCTTATGGAGACTGCGCGGCGAACTAGCGATCCGCAGGATCGCGAGCATGTGAGCTTGTTCATCTATCGGCATCCGAAGATATTCTCGATCGAGAATGTTGCGGCGCCTTCTGCGGAAATGCGTCCGGAAGTGCGGCTCACCCTCGATACGCCGGAAGACTTGGCGGTTATTCGTGCAGTGTTCGAAGCGTTTAAAGATCGGTCCCGCGATTTTTCTCTCGGGGAGATTCTGAGGTTTCTTGACGCCCATCCGCAGTTGACCGCAATCAACGCCGCGGTCACGCAGCGACATGTCTGACGTGCGGCGCGCACTGGTCATCGGCTGCGGTCGTATCGCGGGAGGGTATAACATTAGCCCCGACGATCCGCTTATTCTGACTCACGCGTTAGCCTATCATCGGCACCCCGCCTACACGCTATCTTCCTGCGTCGATCCTGATCCGCAGGCGAGAACTCACTTCATGGCCAAGTGGGGCGTGCCACACGGCTTCGCTACGCTCGAAGAGGCGTTGGCAAGCGGCAAGTTCGAGATCGCAAGCGTATGTGGTCCGACGGGAACACACTTGGAAACTCTATCGCGACTGCTTGATGCACGAATTCCCGCGGTATTCGTTGAGAAGCCGTTGGACGGTGCACCCAAAGCGGCGCTCGCGATGGGGCAGCAGTTCAGCGGGGCTGGGATTCCCGTCGCTGTAAATTTCCTGCGGCGGTACGACCGGGCGATGCAAAAGTTGCGCTCGGAGATTGAAGCGGCACGCCACGGCCGCCTCCGATCAATCACCGCCTGGTACAGCGGTGGAGTTATGACGAACGGCACTCATCAGATCGACATAGCTTGTTATTTGGTCGGATGTGAGCCTGAGCTTCAGTCGGTGACGCGAACGGGCGGATCGGATCACGATCCGGCGGCCTCAGTTCTTCTGCGCTTCGGAGCTATTCCGTTCCACCTGATCGCTTCGGGTGACGGCAGGGGATCTCGTCATGAGCTTGAGATTGCTTTTGATGGTGCAGTCATTGCTGTGGAAGACAGCGGATTGAGTATGCGGTCGCGGGCCTACACGGAGAACCGCGATTTCCCGGGGGAGACGGTGCTGGAACGCGGCACTTGGCGACAGACCGGGCTCGGCTCGGCTATGCTAAATGCGCTTGACGACCTTGCCTCGTGGTCGCGGGGCGCGCGGCTTACCTCGGATATAGACAGTGCCTGTGTCGCAATTTCGATCGCCGACCGGATTCGGCAGAGGTCTTTGGAGAGTTCCGTATGAGTAGGCTTGCGTTGCTGGGAGGGAAGCCGGTGCGAACCAAGCCCTTCCCGGCGTATCGCGTGATCGGTGAACCTGAGAAGCGCGCAGTCATGAGCGTGCTCGATTCCGGCGTGTTGTCGCGCTATCTCGGTGTCTGGCACGGCGATTTTTATGGCGGTCCGCAGGTACAGGCATTCGAAGCGGAGTGGGCGCGGCGCGCCAAGGCGCGGTACGCAATCGCCGTCAACTCGTGCACATCGGGACTTTTCGCGGCCGTTGGTGCCGTGGGAGCCGGTCCGGGAGACGAAGTCATCGTCTCGCCTTACACGATGATTGCGTCCGTTACGGCGGCGCTGGTCTTCAATGCTGTCCCTGTCTTCGCCGATATTGATCCGGAGACATACACTTTGTCGGCGGAAACCATCGCACCAAAAATTACCAAGCGAACAAAGGCAATCATCGTAGTTCACATCTTCGGTCAGTCCGCCGACATGGACCCGATCATGGATCTGGCGCGCAGGCACGGCATCGCAGTGATCGAGGACTGCGCACAAGTACCATTCGCCACCTACAAAGGACGGCCGGTCGGGACACTCGGCGACATCGGCGTGTTCAGCTTGAACTACCACAAGCATATTCACACTGGTGAAGGTGGCATGTGCACCACTAACGATTCCGACTTCGCGGAGCGACTGCAGTTGATCCGCAATCACGCGGAAGCGGTGGTGGAGGAAAAGGGCACGAAGAATCTCGTTAACATGATTGGTTTCAATTTTAGATTGGGTGAAATCGAAGCGGCAATCGGCCTTTGCCAACTGGAGAAGATCGAGGATCTGCTCGAAACGCGAAAGGCCAACGTCCGGTACTTGGAAAAGGCGCTGTCGGGGATGCCCGGAATCAGAATGCCAAAGGTCGGGGCGGCAAACGATCACGTATATTATGTCCATGCGCTCGACTTCGATTCCGAAACAGTTGGCGTCTCGCGCGAACTGTTTGTGGAAGCACTGCAGGCCGAGCTTCCTCCTAGCGAGTTGCGCGAGCATGAAGGTCCGCTCATCAGCGCGGGCTATACCAAGCCTCTTTACAAAACACCGATCTACCGCAACATGATCGGATACGGGACCGTTCAGTGCCCGTTCAAATGCCCGCACTATGATGGCAAGGCTGCGTATCATGACGGCCTTTGCCCCACTACCGAATATGTCGAGGAAAATCGCCTAATCATCCATGAGATGATGCGCCCGCCGATGACCGAAGAAGATCTCGACGACGTGATTGCGGCGTTTCACAAGGTGACCGAGAATGTAGACGCTCTGTCGAGCCGTCGTGCGGAGGAAAATACATAGCCGATGCCGAGTCTTGTCGTCTTTAGTCGAGATCCCGGTCCGACAAATCTATTGTTGGCGGTTATCGACTCGCTTAAGGCTCCGGCAAAGCCGGATGACGCTTCGGGGCTATCTGCATTACGTTCGGCACTAACCGGTGTATTGGATGAGGTCCATATAGCGAGCCGCCCGCCCGGCGTTTCGACGTGGCAGAGCGAAGGATACTCTCCTTCTGAATGGAGTGGCCGTGATCTCGCGGCGGCAGTTGCATTGTTGGAAGAGAGAGATGCTGGCGCTGTCCTGACCGGTACAAGTGACGTCGACGAAGCGTCCGACCGGCATCTGTGGCAAGCAGCAAAGATTCTCAACCTCCAGAGCCACGCGTTGCTCGATCATCCAGCGTTTCTCGCGTTGCGGTTTACTGAGTCGGATGGTGCTCTCGTTTGGCCAAGTTATGTTTATGTCGCTGATGCGCCGTTTGCCGAACGCTTGCGTGAGATAGGTGCCCCGGCAGACCGAATCCGCATCATTGGTGACTTGCACCACATGCGGCTTCGCGAGCTTCTCAAGGCCGCTCAACCGGCCGCCATCTCATCGTTGCGGTCGCGCTGGGGCGCTGCAGGCCACACCTTCGTAATTCTGTTCGTATCGGACTGCGTCCGGGAAATGATGCAGGCGGGTCTGCACTTCGACTATGACGAGGTGGAAGCGCTAAATGCGCTGTTATCTCGCGTAGCGAGCGGTGTACTACCCGACGGGAACTGCGTGCGCCCAGGACGGATTTTGATTGTCGTTCGTCCGCACCCCCGCGATCAGGACGGGAAATATCAGTCGGTCATTTCAAAATTCGAGGATGACCTACGCATCGTGATAAGCAGCGAGGGGGCCAGCCACCTTGCACTGTCGGCGGCGGATCTGATCGCTGGCATGAACTCGTCCATGCTCTATGAGGCAATTGTCCTTGGGCGCACGACCGTGTCTCTGACCGGTCATGACATCAAAGCGGGTAAGAGTTTCGCGACATGACGCCGGCAGAACCCGTTTTTCTTCACGGCGAGCGCATTAAGATGTCGCCGCTCGGTCCGAGCGACATCAGTGAATCATATCTGGCCTGGTTGAACGATCCCGATGTCCTGCGCTATCGCGCGCCGAAGGCTTTCCCGACCACAATGCCACAGTTGGAAAGCTGGGTGCGTGCGCTACCGGATCGGGGAGATCTCGTGTTGTCCATACGGACGAATGATGAAAACCGGCACGTGGGAAATATTTCCCTCAATAGCATTTTGTGGGTGCATCGGACAGCCGAGCTTGCGATTATGATCGGGGCGAAGGATGTTTGGGGGCAAGGTTATGGTACCGAGGCAATTCGACTGATCACCGCCCACGCGTTTACAGCAATGGGCTTGCATCGCCTTTGGGCCGAGTCGCCGAATCCCGCCTTTAATGCAGCGATGCAGAAGCTTGGCTGGAATCATGAAGGCAGCAAGCGGGAAGCATTTCTCGTTGACGGCGCGCACGTCGACTTTGAATGCTGGCGTTTGCTTGAGCAGGAATGGTGGAGCAAGAGTGGGGCGCAGAGCCGGTCCTGAGGGCAGGTTTTCTCGATCGGGTGGGAATGAAAAAGTTCAAAGAAAGCCGGGCAAGGAAAGTGGCGAGGCACTCGAAACGCCCCCCCTACCGCACCGAACAAGAGGAGTTCTGGGCTGGGCAGTTCGGCGACGGTTATACCGAGCGCAACCGCGGTGCGCGGCTGGTCGCCAGCAACGCGGCACTGTTGTCGCGCATCCTAGCACGGACGGGGCCGATCAGGTCTGCGATCGAATTCGGCGCGAATATCGGCCTGAACCTTCAGGCATTGCGGTTGATTGCGCCGGATACGAAACTCGCAGCCGTCGAGATCAATTCTGCGGCGGTGGCGGAGTTGCGCCAGCTCGGCAAAATCGAAACTTACCACAAATCGATTATGGAGTT
>Ga0307505_10000734_pt1 | contig 32844 bp, 27 predicted proteins | sample 23_S_MG_FD_202183 | JGI IMG/M metagenome (GOLD analysis project Ga0307505, IMG submission 202183) | Soil microbial communities from Populus trichocarpa stands in riparian zone in the Pacific Northwest, United States - 23_S | ecosystem: Environmental > Terrestrial > Soil > Riparian zone > Trees... | reverse complement strand
GCGCTTAACGGATGATAGCTATCATCCGTCCATGGAGGCAACCTCAGGTCCGGCGCCTATTCCTCCGGCGCCCGATCCACGCTGATGAGGTTGTGCCGCACCGCGAAGACGACCAGGCCGGCGACGTCGTGGATGCCGAGCCGCTCCATCAGCGCAGCGCGGTGCGTCTCGACCGTCTTGACGCTCACCGACAGCGCGAACGCGATCTCCTTGGTGCTCCTGCCCTCGGCGATGAGCTGCAGGATCTCGCGCTGGCGCGGCGTGAGCGCGTCCAGGCTCGACTCGCTCTGCGGCGGCCGGCCCTCGACCAGCCCCGAGAGCAGCGTCTTCGAGACGCGCGAGCTGAGGTAGGTCTCGCCGCGGCGGATCGCCTCGATCGCCATCTTGAGCTCGAGTGGCGCCGAGTCCTTGACCAGGTAGCCCGATGCACCGGCCTTGAGCGCGCGGCGCACGAAGTCCTCGGTGGTGTGCATCGAGAGGATGAGGACGCGCGTCTGCGGGAGCTCCGCGCGGATCTGCGCGGTCGCCTCGATGCCGTTCAGCTCGCGCATCGAGATGTCCATCACCACGAGCTCGGGCCGGTGGGTCTTCGCGAGCGCGACCGCCTCGCGGCCGTTGTCGGCCTCGGCGACGATCGTGATGCCCTCGATGCCCTCCACCAGCGCGCGGATGCCGGCGCGCACCAGGTTATGGTCGTCGGCGAGGAGCACCCGGATCGCGCTCATGCGAGCGCCGTGGATTCGAGCGGAAAGAGCGCGCTCACCGTCGTACCGCCGCCGACCGCGCTCGCGAGCTCGAGCCGGCCGCCGGCGAGCTCGGCGCGCTCCTCCATGCTGATGAGGCCGAGGCTCCCCGACTTCAGCGCCCGCAGGCGCTGTCCCTCGGCGTCGAAGCCGATGCCGTCGTCGCGCACGGTCAACCGCAGCTGCGCCGCATCGCGTTCGACGCGCACGGTCACGCTCTTGGGCTTGCCGTGGCGCGTCGCGTTGTTGATCGCCTCCTGGGCGATGCGGTAACAGGCGCCTTCGAGCGCGGCAGGCGGGCGGCGCTCGTCGAGGCCCTCGAACACGCAACGGATCTCGATGCCCGAGGCGCGGCCCTGCCGATCCGCGAGCCACGTGAGGGCGTCGACGAGGCCGAGCTGGTCGAGCTGCGGGGGGCGCAGCTCCTGGGCGATGTTGCGCAGCTGCTCGAGCGTGGCTTCGGCGGTCGAGAGGCAGTCGGCGAGCAGCGGCGAGCCCGCACCTTCGGGGGTCAGCGCGAGCCGATGCAGGCCGATCTTCAAAGCCGCGAGGTTCTGGCCGACGTCGTCGTGCAGCTCGCGCGAGATCACGCGCCTCTCCTCTTCCTGGATGCCGAGCACGCGCTTGGACAGGACCTGCAGGCGTCGGTGCGCGCTCTCCAGCGCGGCATGCGCCATCATGCGGTCGGTGATGTCCGTGTGCGAGACCACGGCGCCGTGGTCGCTGCCCTCGAGCGGCATGATGCGCGCGAGGTGCCAGCGCACCGCCGCACCCCTGCCGACGCGGTAGTCGAGCGTCGCGAACTGGCGGCGCCGGGCGATCACCGCGCGGATCGCCTCCGCGCCCTCCTGGGCGAACTCGTCGCCCCTCGAGGCGGCGTCATGCAGGGCGGCGAAGTAGTCCTGGCCGACGCCCGCATTCGCCTGGCCGGCCTGCGTCCAGGCGCGATTCACCGCCTTGATCACGCCGCGGGCGTCGAGCACGGCGATGCGCGAGTCGAGCGAATCCAGGATGCCGCGCTTCATCGCCTCGCTCGCCTGGAGCTCGGCCTGCGCGCTGGCCCGCTCGGCGCGATATCGCGCCCGCTCCATCGCCAGCGCGATCGCCTTGGGCAGCCGCCCCAGGTCGCGCTTGGAGAGGTAGTCGTCGGCGCCGTGCTGCATCGCAACCAGCGCGGCGCTCTCGCCGATGTGGTTCGAGACCACGATGAAAGGCACTTCGAGGCCCCTCTCGCGCAGGATCTCCAGCGCCCGCTCGGCGCTGAACCGCGGCATGTCGTAATCGCAGAGGATCACGTCCGGCACGGCGGCGGCCAGCGCGGCCTGGTAGGCGGGTTCGGCGTCCACCCGATTGATGTCGAAGGACATTTGCCCCCTGCCCAGCGCCAGGCGCAGGAGCTCCGCGTCGTCGGGGGAGTCCTCCACATGCAGGATCCTGGCGGTCTTCGTCATCGTGGGATGGGTGTGGCCCATGGCAGAGTATTACTCCCGGCCGCCCCGGCGCCCCTCGGGAAATCCCTGAGGCGGGGGCGCGAAATCCCCGTGGGTAGCAAAGGTCCGAAACGAGCGCCGCATGGCAAGGCTCCCGACGGTGCGCTGGCGCACCGACGCGCGGCGTTATCGAACGGTAGCCTGCCTTAACATGAAGACAATTGCTACTTCCCCCCGGAAGGCCGGAGACCCTTCCAAGGCCCCGACGGGAATCCTTGGGTTCGACGACATCACCCGCGGAGGACTGCCCAGCCACCGCACGACGCTGCTCGTGGGGGGCCCGGGCTCGGGCAAGACGATCTTTTCCCTCCAGTTCCTGGTGCAGGGCGCGAGCCGGTGCAAGGAACCCGGGATCTTCGTCGCATTCGAGGAGGCCTCGTCGCGGGTGACCGAAAACGCGGCGAGCTTCGGCTGGAACCTCCCCGAGCTCGTGCGCGGCAAGAAGCTCTTCTTCCTCGACGCCCAGCCGCTCGCGGGACTGGTGCAGTCGGGAGACTTCGACCTGAGCGGGATGCTGGCCGCCCTCGGGGCGCAAACGGACGCGATGAACGCGCGCCGCATCGTGTTCGATGCGCTCGACGTCGTGCTCGCGCTCTTGCCCGACGAGGCCTCGAGGAGGCGCGAGGTCTACCGGATCCACGAGTGGCTGCTCGGGCGTGGGCTGACGGGGCTCATCACGGCGAAAGCCGGCGGCGACGAGGCCAGCTCGATCGGCCACAGGGCGTTCGGGTTCATGCAGTTCATGGTCGATTGCGCGGTGATACTCACCCACTCGGTCGAGCACGGCGTGTCGCTCCGGAACCTGCGCGTGCAGAAGTACCGCGGCTCGAGCTTCGACGAGAACGAGTCGCCTTTCCTCATCGGGCCCACGGGCCTCGAGGTCGCGGCCGCGCCCAAGCTGAGCAGCAAGCACGCCAAGGTCAGCAACGAACGGCTGTCCAGCGGAGTGGCGCGCCTGGACACCATGCTGGGCGGCGGCTATTACCGCGGCTCGAGCATCCTCGTCACCGGGTTTCCGGGCACTGCCAAGACCACCATAAGCGGTTCGTTCGCCGAGGCCGCTTGCGCGCGTGGCGAGGCCACGCTCTTCGTGAGCTTCGACTCGGATGTCAACGAGGTGATCCGGGACCTGGGCTCGGTGAGCATCCGGCTCGCCCCGCATGTGAAGAGCGGCGTGCTGCGCATGGCCTCGGCGCGCACCATCACCGGGAGCGCGGAGACCTACCTCGTGCGCATCAAGACGCTCGCGCAGCAGCACAAGGCGCGCTGCCTCGTCATCGACCCGGTGTCGACCTGGTCGAGGTCGGGCAGCGACCAGGCCGCGCACAGCGTCGCCGAGCGCCTGATCGACTGGTCGAAGGCCAACGGCATCACCATGATGTGCACCAGCCTGCTCGACGAGATGGCGAGCCAGGCCGAGCGCGGCTCGCCGATGCAGATCTCCACGCTCGCCGATACCTGGATCCACCTGAGCTACGTGGTGCAGGCGGGGGAGCGCAACCGGGGCCTGTCGATCATCAAGTCGCGCGGCACCGCGCACTCGAACCAGGTGCGCGAGCTGGTCCTGAGCGATGCCGGCGTGACCCTGGCCGACACCTATACCGCGGGCGGCGAGGTGCTGATGGGGACACTGCGATGGCAGAAGGAGAGCGCCGAGCGCGTCGCCACCGAGGTGACCGAGGTCGCCGGCAAGTTGAAGCGGGTGCGGCTCGACGCCGAAGAAGCGGAGCTCGAGGTCCGCGTCAAGTCGCTGCAGGTCGAGCTGGAGGCGAAGCAGGTGGAGAAGGCCCTCCTCGCCCGTACCAAGGAGGTTCGCGAAGGCGAGTTGTCCGGCGAACGCACGCGCATGGGTGAACTGCGGGGTGCGGATGCGGCGGTTCCCGGCGCCAAGGCATGAGCCGGCGCCTTCCCTACCGGTTCCGCCTCTACGTCGCGGGCCGTGCGCTCAACTCCGTCCAGGCTGTCGCCAACCTGCGCATGCTCTGCGCGGCCCACGTGCCGGGTCGCCACGAGATCGAGCTCGTCGACGTCTTCCTCGAGCCCAAGCGCGCTCTCGCCGACGGCGTCTTCATGACGCCGACATTGCTGAAGATCGCGCCGGGTCCGCCCATGCGCATCGTCGGCACGTTGAGCCAGACGGGGCCGGTGCTGTACGCCCTGGGGCTCGCGGCCGCCGCCGCATGAACTTCGGGATCCGGAGGCGCCCGCTCAGCAGGGACGCGGAGGTGTCCGCGCTGATCGCGACGCTGCACGCAAGCGAGCAGCGCCTGGAGGAGCTCACCGGCGGCGAGATCGACACGGTGGCCGACCGCAACGGGCGGACCTTGCTGCTGCAAGGCGCGCAGAGCCACCTGCGGCGCAGCGATGCCGAGTGGCAGGCGGCGATCCTCAACGCCCTTCCCGCCCAGATCGCCCTGCTGGATCCCCAGGGTTTCGTCCTAGCGGTGAACGACGCCTGGAGGAGCTTCGGGGGCGGATACCCGCACACGATCGAGGCAGGCGGCATGGGCGTCAACTACGCCGATGCCTGCGAAGCCGCACCGGGCGAGGACTCGAAGGAGGCCCGCGCCGCCGCCGCCGGCATCCGCCGCGTCCTGGCGGGCGAGGTGTCGACCTTCTCGATCGACTTCTCCTGCCCCTCCCCTGTCGAAATCAGCCGCCTGCGCATGACCGTGACGCCACTGTCCGGGGAGCGGCTCGCCGGCGCCGTGGTGATGAACCTGGACATCACCGGGCAAAGACGTGCCGAAGCGGTCCTGCGCGAAAGCGAGCGGCGCTTCAGCGGGCTCCTGGGCAGCATCCAGCTGGCGTCGGTGATGCTCGACACCGATGGCCGCATTACCTACTGCAACGACTATTTGCTCCGCCTCACCGGCTGGCGCCTCGACGAGGTGCTGGGACGGGACTGGTTCGAGACCTTCATGCCGGCGGAGCTGGGCGACATGAAGCCGGTCTTCGCGCAGTTGCTGATGGACCTTCCGGCGGCGTGGCACCGCGAGCAGGAGATCTTCACCCGCTCGGGGGAGCGGCGGCTGCTGCGCTGGAGCAACTCGGTGCTGCGCTCCGGCGCCGGCGCCGTCACCGGCACCGCGAGCATCGGCGAGGACATCACCGAGCAACGCCGCAACGAGGAGTCTCTGCGCCAGAACGAGGAGCGCACGCGCTCGATCGTCGAGTCGGCGCTGGACGCCGTGGTCGTAATGGACGCCGGCGGCCGCATCATCGACTGGAACGCCCAAGCCGAGCGCACTTTCGGCTGGTCGCGCGCGGAAGCGCTCGGCCGCCTGGTCGCCGAGACGATCATTCCCGTGGCGTACCGGGACGAACATGCCAGGGGCCTGCGCCGGTTCCTCGAGACCGGCGTGGGGAACATCGTCGGGAAGCCGGTCGAGATCTCGGCGCTGCACCGTGACGGGCACCGCATCCCGGTGGAGGTGTCGATAACGCCCGTGAAGCTCGCGGGCGAATGGATCTTCAGCTCCTTCATCCGCGATCTCTCACCGCGCAAGCGCGGCGAGCACGAGCTGCGGCGCTTCGCCGCGGCGATCGACGCGACCTCCGATGCGATCTACATCGTGGACCGCGACACCATGTCGTTCGTCCATGTGAACGACGCCGCGTGCCGCATGCAGGGGTTGAGCCGCGAGGAGCTGATGGCTCGACGCCCCGGCGCGTGGCTCTCGGTCGACCGTGCGGAGCTCGAGCAGACCTACGACGCCATCATCGAGAGCGGGGTCGCCGCGGCGCCCATCGAGAAGCTCTGGACCCGGCCGCAGGGCGCGACCTGGGTCGAGGTGCGGCGCCATGCGCAACACACGGGCAACCGCTGGACAATCGTATGCACCGTGCGCGACATCGGCGATCGCAAGGAAGCCGAGAACCGCATCCGGCGCCTGAATCGGCTCTACGCCGTGCTGAGCGGCATCAATTCCCTCATCGTGCGCGTGGCCGACCGCGCCGAGCTCTTCCGCGAAGCCTGCCGCATCTGCGTCGAGGCGGGCGCCTTCAGGACGGCGTGGATCGGCGAATACGACTTGCGCACGCGCGAGGGGACGATCGTCGCCTGCAACGGCGAAGGCCCCCTGCTTGCCGACGCGGCCTGGCTCACGTCCTGCGACGAGACGACCGCCCGCGACCTGCCCGCCTGCCGCGCGCTGCTCGAGTCCACGACGGTCATCTGCAACGACATCGAGACCGACCCGTCGCTCGCGGTAGTGCGGGAGGAACTGCTGGGTCGGGGATGCAGGTCCCTGGCGTTCTTCCCGCTGGGCGCCACGGGCCAGTGCGGCAGGGTGCTCGCGCTCTTCGCGAGCGAGGCCGCCGTCTTCGACGAGGAGGAGACGCGGTTGCTGGCGGAGCTGGCGGGAGACATCACCCATGCCCTCGACCACATCGAGAAGAAGGAGCTGCTCGACTACCTCGCCTACTACGACGCGCTCACCGGGCTCGCGAACCGCAAGCTCTTCCTCGAGCGCCTCGCGCTATACCTCCAGGGCGCCTCCGACGGGGGGCACAAGCTCGCGATATTCCTGCTCGATCTCGAGCGCTTCAAGAACATCAACGATTCGTTCGGCCGGCTTGCGGGAGACGCGCTGCTCAAGCAGGTGGCCCAATGGCTCGACCGCGCGGTCGGCGTCCCCAACCAGCTCGCACGCATCGGTGCCGATGAGTTCGCGCTGGTGATGCCGGAGGTCGGGCAGGAGGGCGATGCCGCGCGCTTCCTCGAGAAGACGATGGAGGCGTTTCGCCACCATCCGTTCCGCGTGGGCGAGGCCGAGCTGCGCATGGCGGTCAAGGCCGGCATCGCGGTGTTCCCCGACGACGGCGACGGCGCGGAGCTGCTGTGCGACCGGGCCGAGGCGGCGCTCAAGAAGGCGAAAAAGAGCGGCGAGCGCTACCTGTTCCATACGCAGACCATGACCGAGATGGTGGCCGGCCGGGTGACGCTCGAGAACCAGCTGCGCCACGCCCTCGAGAAGGACGAGTTCGTCCTGCACTACCAGCCCAAGGTGGACTCCGCGAGCGCAGAGCTCACGGGCGTCGAGGCGCTGATCCGGTGGAACGACCCCCGCACAGGCCTCGTCCCCCCGTTGAGCTTCATCCCGATCCTCGAAGAGACCGGGTTGATCCACGAGGTCGGCCGCTGGGCGCTGAGGAAGGCGATCGCGGATTTCCTGCGCTGGCGCGCCGCGGGGCTGGATCCGCACCGGATCGCCGTGAATGTGTCTCCCCTGCAGTTGCGCCACCGCGGCTTCGTGCGCGAGATCGCCGAGGCGATCGGCGTCGACCCCCATGCGGCCCAGGGACTCGAGCTCGAGGTCACCGAGAGCCTGATCATGGAGGATGTACAGCACAGCATCGCGACCCTGGAGGCGATCCGCGCCATGGGCGTGCGCGTCGCGATCGACGATTTCGGCACCGGCTATTCGTCCCTGAGCTACCTCGCCAAGCTGCCCGTGGACACGATCAAGATCGACCGGTCGTTCGTGGTGGAGATGACCACCGGCGCGCAGGGCCTCGCGCTGGTGTCCACGATCGTGAACCTGGGACATTCGCTCAAGCTCACGGTCGTGGCCGAGGGGGTCGAGACCGAGCAGCAAGCGGCGTGCCTGCGCAAGCTCGGCTGCGACGAGATGCAGGGGTACCTGTTCAGCAAGCCGATGCCGTGCGCGGCCTTCGAGGAAACGTACCTCGGCCCGCGGCGCTCGCGCGCCGGGCTCGCTTGAGCGCGGCGCCGCCGAACGGTCCGGACGCTGCCGGGCCGCTGCAGCTGCGCTGGCGGGCGGCGGGCGCGATGCTGCGGCGCGCGAACGTGCAATGGAACGAAGCGCACATCCTCTTTCCCGCCCTCGCCGTGGCCATGCTCGCTCTCATCGGCGGAGCGACGTGGCGACACACCGGGGAGGAGCTCGCGGCCGCCGAGCGCGCCGCGGCCGTCTCGGCGCAGCAGCAGGGGGAAACGTACGAGGCGCAGGTGGTGCGCGCCTTGCGCGAGATCGACCAGGCGCTCAGGTACGTGAAGTACGCCTACGAGGTCCTGGACAAGCGCAACGTTCTACAGGAACTGCACGCGCGCGAATTGCTCCCGTCGGGGCGCCTCTTCGCGGTCAGCATCACCGATGCCGCGGGGAATTTCGTCGCGGGCCCGGCCACGCCCGGCTCTCCCAACATCGCGGACCGCGACGTTTTCAGGACCCAGGTCAAGGCCGGCGTGTTCGCCATCGGGCGCCCGCGCCAGGAGACGGGCGCACCCCCATGGACCCTGCAGTTCAGCCGCCGCCTCGACGGTCCCGGGGGCGCCTTCGCCGGCATCGCCCTGGTGTCCGTCGCCGCGGATTTCTTCGTGAGCGGCTACGAGACCGACAAGCTGGGGGAGCACGGTTTCCTCGGATTGCTGGGCGTCGACGGAGTGTTCCGCGCGCGCCGGCGCGGCGACGTGGTCTGGGCCGGGGACGAGGTCGACTACGCGACGGTGGTTCCTCCGCAGCATGAGTCGGGCAGCGCGGCGGCCCTCTCGATCAACCCCTGGGACGGAGTCGCGCGCTACACCAGCGCGCGCCAGCTCCATAGTTTCCCGCTCGCGGTGGTGGTCGGCCTGTCCGCGGAGGAACAGCTGCGGGAGGTCCGCCGGGCCGTACGCATCCACTGGTGGCAGGCGGCGGCGGGCAGCGTCGTCGTGATCCTGATCCTCGTCACGCTGGGAACCATGCGGCGCCAGCTGGACCTGAGCCGCCGGAAGGCCTCGGAGGATCAGGTCGCCCACGCGGTGCACGTCGAATCCCTCGCCTACCATGATGGGCTCACGTCCCTGCCCAACCGCAACCACTTCAGCAACCTCCTCGGCCAGAGCCTCAAGCTCGCACAGCGCCACACGCGCCGCCTGGCGATCCTGTTCCTCGACCTCGACGGTTTCAAGCACATCAACGACACGCTCGGGCACGAAGCGGGCGACGAGCTTCTGAAGGAAGTCGCGGTGCGGCTCAGCGCCGCGGTGCGCGAGAGCGATGTCGTCGCGCGCCTGGGCGGCGACGAGTTCGTCGCCCTGCTTCCCGAGATCGAGGACGAAAGGTGCATTCCCACGGTCGCCCGCAGGATCCTCACCGGGATCGCCCGCCCTGTCCTCCTCCGGGGGCAGGAGTTACGCGTCACGGCGAGCATCGGCATCAGCATCTACCCGCAGGACGGCCTGAACGAACAGGCGCTCAAGAAGAACGCCGACATCGCGATGTACCACGCCAAGGAAGAAGGCAAGAACAACTTCCGCTTCTTCTCCGAGGACCTGAACGCCTTCTCGCTCGAGCGCCTTGCGCTGGACTCGGCCCTGCGCAACGCCCTGGAGCATGGCGAGCTCGCGCTGCATTACCAGTGCAAGCGCCGGATCCGGGGGAACGCGATCACGGGAATGGAGGCGCTGCTGCGCTGGCAGCATCCCGACCTGGGGACCGTGCCGCCGGTGAAGTTCATTCCCGTGGCCGAGGAAAGCGGACTGATCGTGCCCATCGGCAAATGGGTCATCGGCACGGCGTGCCGGCAGAACCGGCAATGGGCCCGCCAGGGCTTCGACGGCTTGCGCATGGCCGTCAACCTGACGGCGCGCCAGTTCACCGACGAGAGCCTGCTGGCGGACATCTCCGGGATCCTCGCGGAAACCGGCATGGATGCGCGCCTGCTCGAGCTCGAGATCAGCGAAAGCGTCCTGATGCGCGACGTCGAGAAGACGCTCGCGATCCTGCGCGGCCTCAAGGCCCTGGGAGTCCGGATCGCCATCGACGACTTCGGCGTCGGCTACTCGTCGCTGTCGAAGCTCGACCGCTACCCGCTCGACACCATCAAGATCGACCGCTCCTTCATCCGCGATGCGACCGGCGCGGCCGGCACCGGCAAGCTGACCGAGTCGATCATCGCGATGGCCAAGGTCCTGAGCCCCACCGTCGTGGCCCAGGGAGTGGAGACCAAGGAGCAGGCCGACTTCCTGCGCGAGCACGCCTGCGACGAGTTCCAGGGTTTCTACCTCGACCGCCCCCTGCCTGCGGACGAGATCGTGCCGCTGCTGCTGGCGCAATCGGCGCCGGCGAACGACGCTCATTCGTCCAGCACCACCCTCACGGAGGCGTCCACCCGGCTGCGATCGATATAGCCGATCGCGGCGGGGTTCGCGATCAGCAGCCGCTTCACGGCTTCGCCGTTCGCGACTTCCCTCGGCGGCTGGCCCCTGCCGGTGAAGATGATCTTCGACCAATGCGCGTTCAGCTGCGCCGGGGACTTGCCGGCGACCCTGAGATAGAACTCGTCGCGTGCGGCCGCGTCTTCGACCTGATCGATCGGCACCGCCGTCCCGCCATCGGGGAAACGCGACGCCTTGCCGAGGAAGATGTCCGCGACCTGGCTCCTGCTGAGGGTGGTCACCGGGCTCTTCGCCGAGACCACCGCCACGAGCTCGGCCGGAGCCTCACCGGTGCCGAGAAGGACCAGGGCGGCAACGGCGAGCGCCGGGCGGTGCAGCCCGGGCTTCATCGGAAGATGAAGTCCACGCTTGCGCTGAACAGGTTGACCTTCCCGCCCGGCTGGAAGCCCGGCTGGATGTTGCCGAGCGCTCCATTCGAGCCGGAGGCCATGCGCGTGCGGTCGAATTGCAGCTTCACGGCGGTGCGCTTCGCGGCGTCCCAGCGCATGCCGACGGAAATCGTGCGCTGGACGACCTTCGCCCCCAGGGTCGTATTGAGCCCGAAGTTCAGTGCGCGGGCGGGCTCGGCCAGGTGTGGCGGCAGCGCCGCCACGGCCAGGCCGGGGTCGAAAAGGTTGTCGGCCCTGGCGCGGCCGTAGGTCGAATAGGGGGTGAACTTGCCGATCCGATAGCCCCCGCTCACGTACCACGCCGACTTCGTGCCGAGGATCCCGCCGCTGCTGACGCGGCACCACTCGCCGATGGCAAACCAGCTCTGTGGCTCGTAGCTCGCGCCCAGGGCGGCAAAGCTCACCGGCCGCCCCTTCATCTCGTACCGGTCCGCGATGGCGGCGCCTTCGGGCCCGAAGGCGCGAAAGCCGTCCAACAGCGGATCGAGCGCGGGGAGCGTGATGCGCGCCCGGCCGAGGTTGGCGCGCACGGTGGCATGGCCGAATTCGAGCGTGTTGACGAGTACGACGAGGTCGCGCGCCTGGACAGTCGCGCCGGGGAACCTCAAATCCGTCCGGCCGGCCGTGAGCTGGAAGGTGTTGGTCGCCGCTCCCACGCGCATGCGGTAGCTCGCATCCACGCCGTCGTTGCTCGTGACCGGGACGAGGCCGTACACCTCTACCGGGGCCCGGACCCACGGATGGGCATAGCCGACCTTGCGGACCTCGGCCAGCATCCGCAACGGCAACACGGTCCTGCCGGCGCGGATGCTGAAATCGGGGGTCACCTGGAACTTGAGGTTGGCCCATTCCACGTGGGGCCGATAGCTGTGGTCGAAGCCTTGCTCCGAGACCAGCTGCACCACCGCGGACACGCGCTGCGTGAGCTGGGCGCTGACCTGGGCGGCGATCAGGCTGTCGGGCTCCGCGCTCCAGGCGCGAGTGTAGCCGGCGCCGTACGGCTTCGACGGGCTGGCGGTGAAGTCGGCGTGGCGCTCGCTCGAATGAACGACCCCCAGGGTGCCGAAGCCGCTGAACGAGAACACGGGCGGGCTCGCATCCTGCGCGGCCGCCGGGCCCGCCGACAACAGCAGCCCACCCGCCGCGGCCCGGAGTGGCCCGCACCATCGCTTCATCGCCCGCATGGATGTCCCGTCGCGCTACGGCTGCCGGCCCCACCGCAGCCCATCCGTATGTTCGCGCGCGGGGCACTGCCCATCTGTTCGCTGGCGCACGAGAGCTGCGCCACCGCCATGGTACGGCCGATGTGCGCCAGCGAACAGACCCGCAACCCCGGATCGGAGAGTCTTGAAGACCGCGCCTGCGCGCGCAACCCCCAGCGACCCGCCCCCTGTCCTCGCTCTCCCTGTCGCAACGGATCCTCACCCCGCCCTCGCCACGCGGGACGTGGTTCGACGCCTTCGCCGCGGTCGGCGGGCTGGAGGACCTCCCCACGGGCACGCGCGAAGCGCTCTCGCGCCTCGACAGCGAGCTCTTCGCGATGTGGAACCTGGGAGAGAACGTGTTGCTGGCGTGGACACACGCCGAGGGCATGCTGCTGCTGTTGTCGGTCCGGCATCACGCCATTCCCGAGTCGATCCACGCCTCCGATGCCGCGCACGCGGGCAGGGCGCGCGATGCGCCGCACTTCATCAATGAAATCCTGTCGGGCCCGAAGTTCCTCGCGCCCGACGCCTTCCGGCGCGCCTGCGATGCGTTCGGCCGCGAGCCCGAGCTCCTGCGCTTCGACGCTCCGCTCGGGGCCGAGAGGCTGGCGAGCCTCATCAGCGACATGGTGCGTTGCTACGGCGTGTCGCTGGTGCGCAACCGCGCGGTGGTATTGCTGGACGCGGTGGCGTTCTCGCTGCGCTCGCCGCTCGACCAGATGGCGACGCTGAACAGCCTTGCCTACTCCGTCAACTCGGCGTACGCGCAGCTGCTCTCGAGACGGATCCAGATCGACTTCGCGCGCACCACCACGGGCGACGGCTTCTACATCTGGAACCGGGCGACGACCCCCGAAGCCAACACCGAGCTCTACAAGCTGCTGATCATGCTGCTCGCCGACAATGCGGTAGCCCAGCGCAAGGCGCGCAGCGCCTGGGTGCCGAAACTGCGGGCCGCGTTTCACGTGGGGGAGCACTACGAGTTCCACCAGGTCGAGGGCCTCAATCCGACCAACTTCAGCTATATCGTGGGCCAGGTCACGGTGGACCTCGCCCGGATGGTGGAGCACGCGCTGTCGGGACAGATCCTGCTGGGCGAATTCGTGACCACGCTCGGCGGCGAAAACGAAGGCAAGTCGGCCGACACCCTCGACTTCGTCGGCGATGCCGCGGCGAGCCTCGAGCAGCTTCACGGCCTGGACATTTCCGGCGGCCGCGTCGAGACGATCCGCTGCTACCTTACCGGCCGCGCCATGAACACGGGCCGCTACCTGGTCAACCGCTACATGTTGCGCGACAAGCACGGGGCCTCGCGCATCGTCTACAACGCCAAGGTCAACATCCACCGCGCGGCCGCCGAACCGATCTTCCTCGGCATCCAGAACGAGGAGTTGTGGAACTTCGACGGCGTTCAGCTCGAGCCGCTGGACCGCTAGGCGATCGGGAAGAGCGCCGAGATCGTGGTGCCGGCGCCGGGGACGCTGCGCAGCTTGAGCCGGCCGCCCGCGAGCTCGGCGCGCTCCTCCATGCTGATGAGCCCGAGGCTTCCTCCCTTGATGGCGCGCTGGCGCGCCGCCGCCTCGTCGAAGCCCGCGCCGTCGTCCTGGATGCAGAGCTTGAGCAGGTTCTCGTCGCCATTCACGGTGACCGTCACCTTGCTCGGCCGTGCGTGGCGGCAGGCGTTGTTGATCGCTTCCTGCGCGATGCGGTAGCAGGCGGCCTCGAGCGCGGCGGGATGGCGTCGTTCCCCGACCCCGCTGAAGGCGCAGGCGATCGGGATGCCGGTGGCGCGCTCCTGGCGCTCCGCCAGCCAGCGCAGCGCGTCGGCGAGGCCGAGCTGGTCGAGCTGGGGCGGCCGCAGCTCCTGCGCCATGTTGCGCAGCTTCTCGATCACGAGCTCGGAGGTGGAGAGGCAGTCGGCGAGCAGCTTGTGGTCCCCGGCGGGCGCCTGCGCCACGCGATGCAGGCCGATCTTCAACGCGGCGAGGCTCTGGCCGACATCGTCGTGCAGCTCGCGCGAGATCGCGCGCCGCTCCTCCTCCTGGATCGAGAGCACGCGCTTGGACAGGACCTGCAGGCGCCGGTGGGCGTTCTCGAGCGCCACGTGCGCCATCATCTTGTCGGTGATGTCCTGGTGGGCCACCACGATGCCCCCGTCGCTGCCCTCCAGCGGGGTGATGCGGGCGATGAACCAGCGCGTGCCGCCGGGCGCGTCCATCCGGTAGTCCACGGCCGCGAAGGGCTGCTTGCGCGAGATCACGCCGCGCGCCGCCACCGCGCCGTCGGCGGCGAACGGCTGGCCCTGTCGTGCCGAGGCCTCCAGGCCCTCGAGGTAGTTGTCTCCGACTCGTGCCGTGGCGTATCCGGCCCCGGCGCGCACGCTGTCGAACCGTTCCCAGGCGCCGTTCACCGCGAGGATCACGCCGCGCCGGTCGAGCACCGCGATGCGCGAATCGAGCGACTCCAGGATCCCGCGCATCATCGCCTCGCTCGCGCGCAATGCCTGCTCCGCGAGGGCACGCTCGCGCCGCGCCTCGGCCCGGTCGACCGCGACTTCGATCGCCTTCGCCAGCCGCCCGAGGTCGCGCTTCGACAGATAGTCGCTCGCGCCGGCCTGCATCGCGATCACCGGCGCGCTCTGGCCGATGTGGTTCGAGACCACGATGAAGGGAATGTCGAGGCCGCGCTCGCCCATGATCGCCAGCGCCCGCTCGGCGCTGAAGCGCGGCATGTCGTAGTCGCACAGGATCACGTCGGGAATCGCCCGGTCGAGCTCGGCCGCGTATTCGGGCTCGGTGTCGACCCGGTCGATCGAGGCCTGCACCTCGGCCCGCGCCAGGGCGCGCGCGATCAGCTCGGCGTCGTCGGGCGAGTCCTCAACGTGCAGGATGCGGTAGGTCGGCATGTAAGTCATTGTTTTTGTGGATGCTGCAGCATGCACAAAAACAAGGCACGGCGAATCTGGGGAGTTCCCTAGGGAGTACTTCGAAATACCGTAGGCGACAGAATGATTAACATATGCTTGCAGGCGCCACCCCGACAGCCAGAGCCATGCCCACGCCCTTGCCGCGCTCGCCCCGTATTGTCTGGCACCTGCTCGCCCTGTCCCTCGCAGCCGTCCTGCCGTTCCTCGCCCTCACGACCCTCCTCTCATACCGCCTGGTGACTCGCGAGACCGAGGAGGCGCAGGCAAATGTCCAGCGCTCGGTCGAGATCACCGTCAATTCGGTCGATCGTCTCCTTCTGCGCGTGCGCACGCTGTTGCGCGGGGTCACCCGGCGCGAGCTCTCCGCGGCTCTCGACCCCGCGCGCTGCGATCCGGCGCTCCAGGCGATCCTCAACCTCAATCATCCCGATTTCAGCAACGTCTTCACCGTCAGCGCTGCGGGCAAGCGGATCTGCTCGGCGGTTCAGGTGCCCCCGGGGACATCGGAACAGGTCGATCCGACGCACTATCTCGACGCGGTCCAAGCCACCAAGGCGTTCGCCCTGAGCCCGCCGACCCTGGGCCAGGTGTCGGCCAAGTGGACCGTCTACGCCGCCGAGCCGATCCTTCGGGACGGTGGGGTCGCCGGCGTGGCCGCCCTCGGCGTCGATCTCAGGGCCCTCACGGCGGTGCTCGATCCGCGCACGCTCCCCATGGACGGCGTCGTGGCGATCGTCACCCGCGACGGTACCGTCGTCACGCGCCATCCGGACGCCGAGCACTGGATCGGGCGCGATGGCTCGGCCTCGCTCGCCGTGCAGGCCGCAAGACGCGGCGGGGCGGGAAGCCTGCGCGCCGTGGGGCTCGATGGCATCGACCGCATCTGGGCGTACGACACGATGCGGGACACCGGCTGGCTGGTCTTCGCCGGCGTTTCCAGCGCGGCCGTCCTCGAGGTGCCTCGGGCCCGGACCGCATGGATCCTCGCCATCGGCGGATCCATCACCCTCCTCGCGATCGCGCTATCCCTCGCGCTCGCGCGCCGCATCAGCGGGCCGATCGAGGCGATGGCGGCGGCGGCGCCCTCCCTCGGCGTCGAAGGGGCGCAACCGCTGGTCCTCGCGGGACCGGCCGAGGCGATCACGCTGGCCGACGAGCTCAACCGCAGCCACCAGCAGCGGCTCGGCATTGAACGCACCCTGCGCGCCGAGCGCGGGCGCCTCGAGGGCCTGGTCGCCTCGGCGATGGATGCCGTGATCACGGTAGACGCGGACCATCGCATCGTGGTCTTCAATGGCGCAGCCGAGAGAATGTTCGGCGTGCCGGCCGGAGCGGCGATGGGCGAATCGCTCGACCGGCTGATCCCGCCGCGCTTCCGCACGCGCCACGAGGAGCACCTCGCCCGATTCGAGGGCTCGGGGGCGACCGCGCGCCAGATGGGAGCGCTCGGGACTGTCTGGGGCGTGCGCGCGAACGGCGAGGAGTTCCCGGTCGAAGCGGCGATCTCACAGCTCGAGGTGGGCGGGCAGCGTTTCCTCACCGCTATCGTGCGCGACATCACCGAGCATATGCGCGCCGAGGCCGAGATCCTCACCCACGCCGCGCGCCTCGAGCAGCGCGTGGCCGAGCGAACGGCCGAGCTCGAGGCCGCGAACAAGGAGCTCGAGGCGTTCGACTATTCGATCTCGCACGACCTGCGCGGCCCGCTGGGACGCATCCTCGGCTTCGCCACGGCGCTGGAGGAGGATTGCGGCGCGCGCCTGGACGACGCGGGACGGAGGTACATCGAGCGCATTTCCGCCACAGCCCGCAGCATGGACCAGCTGGTGAAGGACATGCTCGAGCTCGCGACCATCAGCCGCACGGAGATCGTCCGCCAGCGCGTGGACCTCGCCGAGCTCGCGCGCGAGACGCTGGACGCGCTCGGGCAGGCCGATCCCGAGCGCCGCGTCGAGGTCGTGGTTCAGGACAGCCTCGACGTCCACGCCGATCCGGGACTCACCCGCATCGTCCTCGACAACCTGCTCGGCAACGCCTGGAAGTTCACCTCGAGGCGTGCCGATGCGAGCATCGAGGTGGGCAAGGCCGAGATCGAGGGATACGGGTGGGCCTTCTTCGTGCGCGACAACGGGGCGGGCTTCGATTCCCGGGCGGCCACCCACCTCTTCGAACCCTTCCGCCGGTTCCACTCGCAGGCCGAGTTCAAGGGCACCGGCGTGGGCCTCGCCACCGTGAGCCGGATCGTGCGCCGGCACGGCGGAAGGGCCTGGGCCGACGCTGCGGTCGGGACGGGGGCCACCTTCTATTTCACTTTCCAGCCGGCTCGGGAAGATCGCAGGGAGGTTTCCGGGTTTTCCTGATGGTCCCGCGGGCGCCGAAAAGCGATCCTGCGGGCGTGCCGAGTTCACGGCCGAGGAGAAAGCCCGGTGTCGATACTGGTCTACCTGCTGATCGCTACCGGAATCGCGGTGCTCGCGCTGCGCGTGCTGCGCCCAGCGCTCGCGGCGGAAGCGCCGGCCCGCCCGGCTCCCCGGCCCCGCCCCGCCCCGCCCCGGGTAGCAAAGGCGCTCGACCCGATGCCCTGGGACGAGCCCATGAGGCCGCTTTCGGTCCTGGAGGGCGGCGCCTTGCGCGCCCGCATGCGCGATCGTTACATCGCCGCGCGCTTTCCCGGCCTGGTCGGCGGCTCGAGCGACCTGGAACGCGTCGACCACGTGATCCGCACCGCGCGCCTGTGCTTCGAGGAGGAGAAGTACGACCAGGCGCAGGAGCTGCTGCACCTCGCGATCGAGCAGTCGCCCGACAACGAGCCGCTGCGCCTGGCCCAGCTCGAGATCGCCTTCCTGCGGCGCAGCCGTGAGCCGTTCGTGGCTCTCGCCACCCAGTTCCGCGCCAGGCTGCCGCAGAGCGATAACTGGGTGGAAATCGCCCGCCTCGGCCGCGCGGTCGCCCCGGACGACCCGCAGTTCGCGGCGAGCCCGGGATCGCACCCGCACGAGCACTACGGCCCCTGGCCCAACCTGCCCAACTGGATCCAGGCTTCCTGGGACCTCACCGCCGAAGTGCTGGCAGCCGACTTTCACCGCGCGATGCTGCGCTCACCCGCCGCAAAGCCCGCCGCCGCCACCGACAAGCGCCTCGTCATCGGAGCCTGACAACATGAACAACCCGATCCTCAACGCACCCTCCATGGCCGACCAGCGCAAGCAGCTCGCGCGGCGCATCGCCGAGCTTCGCAACCGCGCGGAGATGCCGACCGACGCGACCCTGAAGCAGCTCGACAGCGTCGATACGGAATTCAATGCGCGCGCCGACGACGCGCGCAACCGGCTCCTCGGCACGGCGCTCGCGTGGTCCGAGGAAGACCGGCGCGAGGTCGCATGGCTGCGCCACGCGAACGACGACCTCGCGCTCGCGGCCTACGCTCTTTGCGGCTCGCTCGGGAAGCGCTACGGCAATGGCGACGAGCGCACGGTGTCGATGATGGCGCGCACGCTGCTGCACATGGGCAGCGTGGTCAAGTGGGAGATCGCGGCGACGCGCGACGCCCCGCACGACTTCGGCAAGCCCCACGCGATCCTGCGTTCCGCCATGGCGGCGGGACGCCATCGCGAGGTCCTGCGCATGCGCGTGGGCGACCGCGACATCGAATGCACCCTCGAAGGGCTCTACTTTCGCGCCCTGCTGCTCGCGCGCTTCTCCAGCGGCGCCCTCAACATGAAGCAGATCGAGATCCTGGATGCCTGGATACTCATGTGGATGCCGGCGCTGAAGGGCGTGCCCGAGGCTCCGTCGGCGGCGGCCCTGCGCGTCGACCTCGACTCGAGCGACGGACTGCGCCGCGGCAGGCGGCCGGATGCGGGGCCTTCGCTCTACCTGCCGCCGGGTCCGATCGAGGGAGCCTACCGCGCGATCATCCGCGAGTTCCACGCCGGGCGCATGGTGCCCGCCGACGGCATCACTTCCACGTTTCGGATCGAGGAGCACGTAGCCGTGCTCGACATGATCCGCCGGGGGCTGCGCGACTCGACGCACGCGCTGGTCACGCGCGCCGAGCGCAAGGAAGCCAACGTCGTGGTCGAGCTGCACGTGGGCCTCGCCGAGGTGATGGGCCGGGGCTTCTGCCCGAAGCCGCCGCAACCGGTGGCACTGACGCTCGCGGCCCGCGATGGCCAGCGCCTCGACGTGGCGCGCCGCGAGAGCGACCGCGACAGCGCCGAGGAGGCCCTGTACGAGCGCCGCCGCCGCATGGTGCGCGTGGCCAACGTGAGCGAGACCGGGTTCGGCATCGAGGGCGACGAGTGCGACTGCGGCTCGATCGCGGTGGGCGACGTCGTGGCGCTGCGCCTCGAGGCCGGCAGCCCGCTCGAGATCTGCAAGGTCGTGCGCATCGTTCCCACGCCGGTCGCCGGCCGGGTCTGGATCGGCGTGCGGCGCCTCTCCGCTCGCGCGCGTCCCATCGAGGTGGTGCAACCCTCGGCGCAGAGCCAGCGCGAGCGCGAGCAGACGCTGGCCTTCGTGCCCGGGGAAGACGAGAGCGGCCGCCACGACGCCTGCCTGGTGTCCGAGCGCGCGTTCGCGGACGGCGCGCCGCTCGACGCCTACGTCGGGGACTGCGTCTACACCTTCCGCTTCAACCGCCCGCGCGAGCGCGGCCGCGGCTGGGTGCTGGCCGGATTCGAGATCGCGGGGGTACGGGGAGAGAACGACATGGCGATGGCCTGAGCGGGCGCTACTGCATGTGCTGCCCGCCGTTGATCGCGATGTTGGCGCCGGTCAGGAAGGCCGCCTCGTCCGAGGCGAGGTAGGCGCACAAGCCCGCGACCTCGTCGGGCTTGCCCAGGCGCCCCATCGGGATCTGCGGCAGGATCTTCGAGTCGAGCACGTCCTTGGGGATGGCGAGCACCATCTTGGTCCCGATGTAGCCGGGCGAGATGGTGTTCACCGTCACGCCCTTCCTCGCGACCTCGTAGGCGAGCGCCTTGGTGAAGCCGTGCATGCCGGCCTTGGCGGCCGAGTAGTTGGTCTGCCCGAACGCGCCCTTCTGGCCGTTCACGCTCGACACGTTGATGATCCGGCCCCAGCCGCGCTCGACCATGCCGTCGACCACGGGCTTGGTCACGTTGAAGACGCTGTCGAGGTTGGTGGCGATGACCGCGTCCCAGTCGACCTTGGTCATCTTCTTGAAGGTCATGTCGCGGGTGATGCCGGCGTTGTTGATGAGGATGTCTATGGGGCCCAGGTCGCGCGCGACCTCGGCGACCATCTTCTGGCACGACTCGAAGTCGGCGACGTCGCAGGGATAGGCGTGGAACTTGTGGCCCGACCCCTCCATCTCCTTCAGCCATTCCTTCCACTTCGAGTTGCCGGGAGAGTAGGTCACCACCACCGTGAGCCCCATCTTCTCGAGCTTCACGCAGATCGCCTCGCCCAGCCCGCCCATGCCGCCGGTCACCAGCGCGATTCTTTGAGCCATCTCGTCTCCTCCTTCTCGGTTTCGTGCGGGCCGGCTAGGCGCGTTCCTTCGCGTAGCTCCCCGGCGCGGGCTCGATCGGCTTCCTCTTCGCCGAGCCGAGCTTCCTGCGCGCGGGCACCATCCTGCCGCCGTGGGGAGCGAGCCACCGCGACCACTCGCCCCACCAGCTTCCCGGCACTTCCTTCGCCTCGCGGAACCAATCGTCGGCGCTCTCGCCCAGCCGCTCGTTCAGCCAGTAGTTGCGCTTGTTCTTCGAGGCCGGGTTGATGGTCCCGGCGATGTGGCCGCTCGCGCCGAGCACGAACTTGACCTTGCCGCCGAGGGTGCGCGCGCTCATGTAGCCGCCGCGCCACGGGACGATGTGGTCCTCGCGCGCCGCGAACACGAACGTCGGCAGCTTCACGCGCTTCAGGCTCACCGGCTCGCCGCACATCGTGAGCGCGTCGGGCTTGGCCAGCTTGTTGTCCTCGTAGGTGTTGCGCAGGTAATAGGCGTACATCGGGCCGGGCAGGTTGGTCGCGTCCGAGTTCCAGTACAGCAGGTCGAACGCCGGCGGCTGCTTGCCCTTGAGGTAGTTGTTGACCACGTACGACCACACGAGGTCGTTGGCGCGCAGGCTCGAGAACGCGCTCGCGAGCTCGCCGCCGGGCACGAGACCGCCGCGCTCGAGCTGCTTCTCGCGCTTCTCGACGAAGTTCTTGTCGATGTAGACGCGGATCTCGCCCACGTCGGTGAAGTCGAGCAGCGTGGTGAGGAGCGTGAGGCTCACCGCGGGATTGCGCTTCTTGCGCTCGAGCACCGCCAGCGCGGCGGCGACCAACGTGCCGCCGATGCAGAAGCCCAGCACGTTCATCTTCGGCGATTTGGCGATCGCCCGGGCCTCCTCGAGGCCCTCGATCAGGGCCGCGATGTAGTCGTCCCAGGTGACGTGGCTGTGCTGCTTCTTCACGTTGCGCCACGACACCATGAAGACCGTGTGCCCCTGCTCGACCCCGTAGCGCACCAGCGAATTCTCGGGCTGCAGGTCCATGATGTAGAACTTGTTGATGCAGGGCGGCACCATGACGAGCGGGCGCTCGTGCACCTTGGCCGTCGTCGGCACGTACTGGATCAGCTGCAGCAGCTCGTTCTGGAACACCACCGAGCCCCTGGAGACGGCGATGTTCCTGCCCACCTCGAAGGCGGTCTCGTCGGTCATGGAGATGCGCCCCTTCTCCATGTCGGCCATGAGGTTCTTCATCCCCTCCTGCAGCGTCTCGCCGCGGCTCTCGAGCGCCGCCTTGATCGCCTCGGGGTTGGTCATGAGGTAGTTCGAGGGCGCCGCCGCGTCGAGGTACTGGCGCATGAAGAAGCGCATGCGCTGCTTGGTGGACGGGTCGAGGCTCGCCTGCTCCACCGCCTGCATCATCATCTTCGAGGTGAGCAGGTACGAGTCGCGGAAATAGCGGAACATCGGGGCCGCGTCCCACTCGGGCGCGCTGAAGCGTTTGTCGGGCGATGCCTCCGGGGACTCCTTGCTCCCGCCGGGCTGCATCGAGCCCATCCAGAGCTTCATCTGCTCCTGCATGTAGCGTCCCTGCAGGTCCATCATCGTCTGCGGCTTGGCGCTCAAGGCCTCGAGCCAGGCACGGTAGGCGTCGGCGAAGCCGCTCATCACCTGCTGCGACGCACCCTCGCCGGATAGCGCCTCGGAGAGCTTCTGGTTGGATTCGCGCGCCTGGGCGGCGATGCGTTCGGTGTCGTTGCTGGACGTTCTGGCCATGCTGCAGTTTAGCTCAATGGCTCGGGTCGAGCCCGGCGTGGATCGCCCAGATGCTCGCGATGCCGAGGGCGATGAAGGCCACCTGGACCACGGTCTCCCGCAGCGCCGTGCGCCGGTGCAAGCCCGGGATGAGGTCGGCGACCGCGACGTAGATCATGCTCGCCGCGGAGACCGCGAGGATCTCGGGAATCCAGCCGCGCACCTGCGAGATCGCGAAGTACGCGACGAGCGCGCCCACGACGGTGGCGAGCCCGGAGAGCGCGTTCATCGCGAGCGCCTGGCCGCGCGTGAAGCCGGAGTGCAGCAGCACGAGGAAGTCGCCGATCTCCTGCGGGATCTCGTGCGCGATGATGGCGACCGCCGTCACCAGGCCCAGGCGCACGTCGGCGAGGAAGGCTCCCGCGATGATCACGCCGTCGGTGAAGTTGTGGAACGCGTCGCCCACCACGATCATCCAGCCCGAGCGCCCGTGGTCGTGCTCGGCGTGATAATGCGCGTGGCTGCCGGGGGCGGCGCCGGGCTCGTCGTCGCTGTGGTGGTGGTGGCGCCAGAGCAGCACCTTCTCGAGCACGAAGAAGGCGAGGATGCCGCCGAGGATGAAGGCGGCGATGCGCGCATGGTCCTTCGTCTGCTCGAAGAGGTGCGGCAGCAGGTCGAGGAACACCACGCCCAGCAGCGCGCCCACCGCATAGCTCACCAGCGTCGGCACCCAGCGTGCGCGCGCGTGCAGGGCGACGAGCGCGGCGATCCCGAGCGAAAGCGCCGTGCCGCCGAGGCACGCGAGGAGGATGTAGGCGAGGATCACCGCGCCATTATCCCGATATCCAGATGAACGCTCCCATGCGCCCGCTTTTCTGCACGCGCCGGTAGGAGAAGAAGCGCGTGGTGTCGGTCCAGGTGCAGAATCCGCCGCCGCCCACCTGCGTGACGCCGGCGCGCGCGAGTCGCAGGCGCGCCAGCGCGTAGAGGTCGGCCATGTGCTTGCCGGGCTTGCCGGCGCGGAACGCGGGCTCGGCCTCCGGATCGCCGCGCACGAACGCTTCGCGCACCTCGGGGCCGACCTCGAAGGCGTCGGGACCGATCGCGGGGCCCATCCACGCGAGGACCTCGCCCGCGGGCGCCCGCAACGCACGCACCGCGCTCTCGACCACGCCCGTCGCGAGGCCGCGCCAGCCGGCGTGCGCTATCGCCACGCGGCGGCCCGCGCGGTCGCAGAGGAAGAGCGGCATGCAGTCCGCGGTCAGCACGACGCCGACGCGGCCCGGGGTCGAAGTCGCCGCGGCATCGGCGCGCGCGCGTTCTCCCTCGATCGGACGGTCGAGGTCCGCGGCGTCGTTGCCGTGGACCTGGGCGAGCCACGCCGGCTCGGAGGGAAGCAGCGCGCGCACGATCGCGCGATTGCGCGCGACCGCTTCGGGCAGGTCGCCGCTGGACAACCCCAGGTTCATGCTGGCGTACTCCCCGGCGCTCACCCCACCCGCGCGCGTCGTCACGAAGGCGCGCACGCGCGCCGGCGCGGGCCAGTCGGGAACGATCCACGCCGCGGGCAGCGTCACGCGGGAGCGGCCACGAGCTCGAGCAGCCCCTCGAGGTCGGCCGGCAGCGGCGCCTCGAACCGGACCGGCTTGCCGGTGCGCGGATGCGCGAATGCGAGCTTCCATGCGTGCAGGGCCTGCCGCCTGAACGCCGACTTGTTGCGCCCCGCGTAGACCGGGTCGCCCTCGAGCGGATGCCCGATCGAGGCAAGGTGGACGCGGATCTGGTGCGTGCGGCCGGTCTCGAGGTCGCACTCGAGCAGCGTGTGGGCGGGAAAGCGCCGGCGCACGCGGTAGTGCGTGACCGCGGCCTTGCCCCCGGCAACCACCGCCATGCGCGTGCGCTGCACCGGATGCCGGCCGATCGGGGCCTGCACCGTGCCGGGCCCCGCCACCTTGCCGCGCACGAGCGCGAGGTAGGTGCGCTTCACCGTGCGCGCCTGCAGCTGGCGCACGAGTGCCAGCTGCGCGGCCTCGTTCTTCGCCACCACCAGCAGCCCGCTCGTGTCCTTGTCGAGGCGGTGCACGATGCCCGCGCGCGGCAGGCGCTCGACCGCCGGCGCGTGATGCAGGAGCGCGTTCAGCATCGTTCCCGACCAGTTGCCGCTGCCGGGATGGACCACGAGGCCCGCGGGCTTGTCCACGACCAGCAGGTCCTCGTCCTCGTGCACCACCGGCAGCTCGATCGCCTCGGGCCGGTGGGCGTCGCCGGAAGATCGCGGCGCGAGCTCGACCTCGACCGACTCGCCGCTCTTCACCTTGAGGCTCGCGGCCGCGGCGCGGCCGTCCACGCGCACGTGGCCCTCGTCGATCAGGCGCGCGAGGCGGCTGCGCGACTCGCCGGGCAGCATCCGGGCGAGCGCGCGGTCCAGCCGCTGCCCGGCAAGCTCGAGGGGAATCACCAGTTTCGACGGTATAATTCCCGGCATGAAACGAAGTGTAACGGCATTGACGGCGGTCCTCCTCGCCCTCGCCCTGGGCGGCTGCGGCATGTTCAAGGACACGACCGAGGACCGCAAGAACTGGGGCGCGGCCGAGCACTACAAGGCCGCCAAGACGGAGTTCGACAACGGCAACTGGGGCACCGCGATCAAGGGTTACGAGGCGCTCGAGGCCAAGTTTCCCTACGGCCGCTTCGCCCAGCAGGCGCAGCTCGAGATCGCCTACGCCTACTACAAGCAGGGCGATACCGCGCTGGCGATCTCGGCGATCGACAAGTTCGCCAAGCTGCACCCCAACCACGAGAACCTCGACTACGCGCTCTACCTGCGCGCGCTCGTCAATTTCAAGGAGGACCTAGGGCCGCTCACCCGCATCGCGCGCCAGGACCTCGCGGACCGCGACCCCAAGGCCGCGCGCGAGTCCTTCGAAGGCTTCAAGGAAGTCGCCGCGCGCTTCCCCAACAGCCGCTATGCCGAGGACGCGCGCGAGCGCATGGCCTACCTCATCGAGGCGCTCGCGCGCCACGAGCTCAAGGTCGCGCGCTACTACCTCAACCGCGGCGCCTGGCTCGCCGCCGTGAACCGCGCGCAGGACGCGATCACCCGCTTCCCCAACTCGCCCATCCACCGCGAGGCGCTCGAGATCATGGTCGAGGGCTACGACCGCCTCGCGATCGCCGAGCTGCGCGACGACGCGCGCAAGGTGCTTGCGAAGAACTTCCCTGCCGACCGCATGGCGAGCGAAGGGCAAAACCGCGGCAAGCCCTGGTACAAGTTTTGGGGCAAGTAGGTCCTTTGCCCCAAAGGGGTCAGACCCCAATTCAAGCGCGTTGACGCTCGCCGTGGCCCCGCAGGTTCAACGACATTGGGGTCTGACCCCGAATTTCACTGCGCCAGCGCCTTCAGCAGGTCGCGCTGCGAGCTCACCGCCTTCTTGCGGCCTCGCTTGACCCGCTTGAAGCCGCCGTCGGGCTGCATCTCCCACGCCTGGACGTTGTCGTCGAGGTAGGGCTTCAGGCCCTCCCTCATGATCCTGCGGCGCGCCTTGGCGTCCAGCACCGGGACGGCGAGCTCGATGCGCTTGAAGAAGTTGCGGTCCATCCAGTCGGCGCTCGAGATCATCGTCTCGTGCTCGCCGCCGTTCCTGAAGTGGAAGATGCGCGTGTGCTCGAGGAAGCGCCCGACGATCGAGCGCACGCGGATGTTCTCCGATAGCCCCTTCACGCCGGGGCGCAACGCGCACACGCCGCGCACGACGAGGTCGATCTTCACCCCCGCCTGCGACGCCTTGTAGAGCGCCTCGATCACCTGGGGCTCGAGGAGCGCGTTCATCTTGGCGATGATGCGCGCGGGCTTGCCGGCCTTTGCCATGCGCGTCTCGTTCTCGATCGCCTCGAGGGTGCGCAGGTGCAGCGTGAACGGCGCCTGCCACACGTGCTTCAACTTCGCGACCTTGCCCAGGCCCGTGAGCTGCTGGAAGACCTCGTTCACGTCCGCGCACACGCCCTCGCGGCAGGTGAGCAGGTCGAAGTCGGTGTAGTGCCGCGCGGTGCGCGGGTGGTAGTTGCCGGTGCCGACGTGCGCGTAGCGCACGAGCCTGCCCTCCTCGCGCCGCACCACGAGCGACATTTTCGCGTGGGTCTTGTGCCCCACCACGCCGTAGACCACGTGCGCGCCCACCTCCTCCAGGCGCGCCGCCCAGTTGATGTTGGCTTCCTCGTCGAAGCGCGCCATGAGCTCGACCACGACGGTCACTTCCTTGCCCGTGCGTGCCGCGTCGATCAGCGTCTGCATGATCACCGAGTCGATGCCGGTCCGGTACACGGTCTGCTTGATGGCGACCACGTTCGGGTCGCGCGCGGCCTCCCGGATGAACTCGATCACCGGCGTGAACGACTGGAACGGGCGATGCATGAGCACGTCGCCCCTGCGGATGGTCTGGAAGAGGTCCCGGCCCTTGGCGACACTCTTGGGCAGGCCCTGCTGGAACGGCGGGTACTCGAGGTCCGGGCGGTTCACCTGCTCGATCACGCTCATCAGGCGAACGAGGTTCACCGGGCCGGCGACCACGTAGAGGTCGTCGCCCTCGAGCCCGAACTGGCCGAGGAGGAAACGCGTCATCGACTCGGACATGTTGTCGGCGACTTCGAGGCGCACGGCGTCGCCGAAGTGTCGTTGCGGCAGCTCGCCCTGGAGCGCCTGGCGCAGGTCCTTCACCTCCTCCTCCTCGACGAAGAGGTCGGAGTTGCGCGTGACGCGGAACTGGTAGCAGCCGAGCACGTTCATCCCCGCGAAGAGCTCGCCCACGTGCTGGTGCAGGACCGAGCTGAGGAAGATGAAGTCGGTGGGCCCCTGCGCCACGTTCTTCGGGAGGCGAATCACGCGCGGGAGCACGCGCGGGGCCTGGACTATCGCAGCCCGGGAGTCCCGGCCGAACGCGTCGCGCCCCTCGAGCTCGACGGCGAAGTTCAGGCTCTTGTTGAAGACGCGCGGAAACGGATGCGCGGGGTCGAGGCCGATCGGCGTCAGCACCGGCATCGCCTCGCGGAAGAAGTAGTCGCGGATCCACTCCTGCTGGCCCGGCGTCCACTCGGCGCGGCGCAGGAACCGGATGCCTTCCCTGGCGAGCGCCGGCAGGATCTCCTCGTTGAACAGGCGGTACTGGCGCTCGACGATGCCCTGCGCGCGCGCCGACACCTGGCGGAAGACCTCGAGCGGGGTGAGCCCGTCGGGGCCGGCCGCGGCCGCCGCGAGCTTGATCTGCTCCTTCACGCCCGAGAGCCGGATCTCGAAGAACTCGTCCAGGTTCGAGGAGACGATGCAGAGGAAGCGCAGGCGCTCGAGCAGCGGCACCGAGCGATCCTCGGCCTGCGCCAGCACGCGGCGGTTGAATTCCAGCGCCTGCAGCTCGCGGTTGAGGAAGTGTTCGGGGGCGTGGCGCGTCACGCGCTTGGCTGGGGTCTTGGACTTCTTTGCCATGACACTAGCGCGGGAATGTGACGTTCGGATGACGGAAGGTGAATGGCATACTCCACCTGTGAATCAATATACCACCCTCGGCGCGGTCGACCTCGGGTCCAACAGCTTCCACCTCGCCGTCGGCCGCGTCGTCGACGACCAGGTCTACCCCCTCGACTCGCTCAAGGAAACGGTGCGCCTCGCCGCGGGGCTCACGCCCGAGCGCACCATCGACGAGAAGGCCGAGGAGCGCGCGCTGAAGGCGTTGAAGCGCTTCTCCGAGCGCCTTGCCGGCATGCCGCGTGAGGCGGTGCGCGTGGTCGGCACCAACGCGCTGCGCGTGGCCAAGAACGCGGGGCCGTTCCTGCGCCGCGCCGAGGAAACGCTCGGCTTCCCGATCGAGGTGATCCCGGGCCGCGAGGAGGCGCGCCTCATTTATCTCGGCGTCGTGCACTCGCTGCCGCTGTCGCCGCACAACCGCCTCGTGGTCGACATCGGCGGCGGCTCGACCGAGCTCATCATCGGCAACAAGCTGAAGCCCAAGGCGATCGAGAGCCTCTACATGGGCTGCGTGAGCTACTCCGCGCGCTTCTTCCCCGAGGGGCGCATCGACAAGAAGTCGTTCCGGCGCGCCGAGCTCGCCGGGCGCGAGCAGGTGCAGGCGATCGCCGCGCGCTTCGGCAAGGTGGGCTGGAAGGAGGCCGTGGGATCGTCGGGCACCGCACGCTCGATCGCCGAGATCCTGCTGAAGAACGGCCAGGCCGAGCGCGGCATCACCGCGTCCGGGCTCGCCTGGCTGCGCGAGCAGCTGGTCGAGGCGGGCGACTTCCGCAAGCTCGCGCTCCTCGGCCTGCGCGAGGACCGCGTGCCCGTCGTGACGGGCGGGGTCGCGGTCATGTCGGCGGTGTTCGACGAGCTCGAGCTGGAGTCGATGACGGTGGCCGAAGGGGCGCTTCGCGACGGCGTCCTCTGGGACCTCCTCGGGCGCGTGCACCATCGCGACATCCGCGAGGTGACCGTCGAGCAGTTCGCGCGCCGCTACCACGTGGACGGCGTCCAGGCCCAGCGCGTCGGCCACGCCGCGCAGTCCCTGCGCCGCCAGCTCGCCGCCGGGGACGCCGGGCTCGAGCCGCTCGCCGACTTCCTCGACTGGGCCGCCAAGCTGCACGAGATCGGCATCACGATCGCGCAGGCCGCGTACCACAAGCACTCGGCCTACATCCTCGCCAACGCCGACATGCCGGGATTCTCGCGCCAGGAGCAGGGATGGCTCTCGAACCTGGTGCTCGCCCAGCGCGGCAAGCTCGCCAAGATGCGCGCGGCCTTCGACGACGACCCGCGCCTGGCCGCGCTCGCACTCTGCCTGCGCCTCGCCGTGATCTTCCACCGCAGCCGCCGCTCGCTCGCGCTCCCGCGCCTGCGCCTGCTCCAGGACGGCGACGACTGGCGCCTCGAGATCGAGGAGGCGTGGCTGCGCGAGCATTCGCTCGTCGACGTGGCGCTCGAGCGCGAGAAGGAGGAGTGGGAGTCGGGCGGCCGCAAGCTCAAGGTCGCGATGAGCGCCGCCGGATAGAATCGCGCGATGGCCGACACCCTCGTTCCGGACGATTTCCGCGCGCTCGACGCGCCGCTGCAGGTCGAGGTCGGACCCGGCTCCTCGCCCGCGACGCTCGGCCTCGCGGTCGAGTCGGTGAAGGCGCTGCCCACCCATCGGCTGCGGGCCGAGCCCTTCACCGTCATCCTTCGCGGACCGCGCGTCCCGCTCCTTGCGCAGGCCACCTACGCGCTGCGCCACCCGCGGCTCGGCTCCATCCGGGTGTTCCTCGTCCCGGTGGGACAGGACGCCCAGGCGACGCTCTACGAGGCGACCTTCAACTAGCTCCCGAAGGCACCGGGCGCACCATGAACTCGTAGAGGCCGCGCGTCTCGGAGACGACGAAGCCGAGGCGCTCGTACATCCGCTTGGCGGGATTGAACGGCTCCACATGCAGCGATGCCGGCAGCCGTAGCAGGTCGGCGTACTCCAGCACGATGCGCGTGAGGTGGGTGCCGATGCCGCGATTGCGCCACGGCGGCAGCAACGTCACTTCCATCAGCCTCACCTCCGAGGTCGTGTCGAGGTAGATGCGCCCGATCGGCTCGCCGATGGCCTCGACCAGCAGGCGCTCGGCGCCCGGATAGTGCAGTGCGTAGTGCGCCTCCTGCTGGCGCGACTGCGAATCGGTGAAGGCGCGCTTCTGCTCGGCGCTCCACGCGACCTGGGCGAGCTCTTCCGCGCGCGTCGTGGCGTAGATCGCGGCGACCAGGCTGCGGTCTTCATCCTCGATCGGGCGCACGGCGAGGCCCGCTCCCGAGAGGCGCGGCGCCGCGAACGCCCGGAATCCCGCTGCCTCAGGCCGCGACGGGGGCAATCGTCAGGGTGACGAAGTCGAAGTCGGGCGTGCCGCCCGTGTTGCGCCGCAGCGGCCGGATCAGGTCGCCGCTGAAGGTGTACTCGGTGAAGTCGGGAGCGGCGCCCGTGATGCGCGAGGGCGTCGCGAGGACATAAATGCCCGTACCGGGCCCGTCGCGGGCGCCCAGAGGCAGGTAGACCGTGCCGTCCTCGGCGATGCCCCGCACGAGGCTCGCGCCGTCGAGCGCGTAGTTCACTTGCAGGCCGACCCGGTCGGGCATGCCGGCCTCGAACGTGAGCGGCGCGGTCTTCTTCATGGGCTTGCCCAGCGACGCCCCTTGGTGACTCCAGGCCTCGAACGGCGCGAAGTGCGGCGAGACGTCGAGGGCGAAGTGGGCCACGACCTCGAGCGAGCGCAACAAGCCCGGATTGGCATACACCTGCGCGCTCTGAAGCAGGCCGATCGAGACGTCGACGCGGCTGTCGAACACGGGGAGGGACAACGATGGGTGCCATGAGGCCCAGCGCATCTGCGTGGCGAGATAGTCCCAGCGCTGCCCCCGCGCGGCGTAGTCGAGCAGCCCCGGGCTGCCTGGCAGGAAGCCGAGGCTCACGCCCTGCGCCAGCCGCGGGGCGCCTTGCGCCCGCGCCTGGCCGGCGATTGCTGCCTTGGACACGTTCGCCGCGCGCGCCAATCCCTCGGCCCGAGCGTTTCGCACCGCCGCTTCGTTGAACGTGAAACCCCCGGCCGCGGCGGCTCCAAGGGTGCCAACTCCGGCGAGAAAGCCTCTGCGGTCCATGTGTCGCTCCTAGCCGCGCGGCGGGAAGACGCCTTGCAGGGCGATGTTGAAGTAGAGAGTCAGGTACGGCTGCATGTTGTTGTGCGGCAGGCTCGCGCCCGCCACGCCCACCGTCGACGGCGACAATTGGGTGAGGGCGCCGGGCGTCGCGTAGTGGGCGACGCCGATCCCCGTGGCGGGAAGGCTGTCCTTGGGGCTCTGGTTGGTGCCGTCCGCAAGCGATGTCTTCACGGCGTGGCTGTGTGCGGGAATCTCGCTCTGCAGCAGCGTCACGGTCTCGCTGCCGGACATCTCGCCGAGATCGTGCAAGGACAGGCCGGGTCCCTGCCCCGGGTGCATGGGCACGTTGCCCTGCATGTCGGGCAGCGCGAAAGTGCTCTTGCCGTCGCCCCCATACGTGGTGCCCAGGAGCGAGAACAGGGCGGTGTTCTGCGACAGCGGCAGCGGCTGCCCGTCGCACCACGCCCAGCCTTTGGGCGCGAAGTTGAAGGGAAGGATGCGGATTTCCGCTACGAAGGGGTCAGCCATGGCCGGTTCTCAGGTCGGGCTCGGGAAGATCCCGAAGAGGGAGATGATGAAATCCACGCACAAGTAGGGCTGCATGTTGGTATGCGGTTGCGATCCCCCGATGGGAGAGATGGCGGTCGGGCTCAACGTCCCGGTCGGCGCGTCGGATCCGTACGGTGTGATGGTCGCGAGCGATGTGCGTGCAGGGACGACATTGGGGCCTGGCGCGCTCGCGCTCGCGGCGTTGGATGTGCACAAGTGCGGATGCGTATGCGCGGGGATCTGGTTGACCGTAAGCGTGATCGCCTCGGCACCGCCGGTCTCCGCGAGGATGAAGCCGTTGCCCTGGTGGATGGGCACGCGCCCGCGAAGGTCGGGAAGCGCGAAGGTCGACTGTCCGTCGCCGCCGTACGTGGTCCCGACGAGCTGGAACAGCGTCTCGTTCTCGGAGATGGGCAGCACCTGGCCTTCGCAGAACATCCAGCCGGCCGGGGCGAAGTTTCCCGCGAACATCCTGATCTCGCCAACGTAGGGCTGGGCCATGATCGCGCTCCTAGTTCGGTGAAGGGAAGATGCCCTGCAGGGCGATGCAGAAACTCAGCGTGAGGAACGGCTGCATGTTGAGGTGCGCCTGCGAGCCGCCCACGTTCGAAAGGGTGGTGGGGTCCATGGAATCGAGGTTGCTCGCGGCCGCGTAGATGTCCGCTCCGGTGCTTTGCGCGAGCAGGTGCGTAGCGTCGGGCTCGCTCGCGGTCGCCGTCATGGTCGTGGCATTCTCGAAGTGGACGTGGGCGGGCATCTCCGACTGGTTGATCGTGTGGGCGCTCTCGCCTCCCCGTTCGCCCAGCGCGTGCCCATGTCCCACGTGGATCGGCGCGCGGCCCCGCAGGTCGGGCAAGGCGAAGTTGACGCGGCCGTCGCCCCCGAACGTCGTGCCGAGGAGGGAGAACAACGCCTGGTTCTGGTTGATCGGCAGCAGTTGCCCGTTGCAGAGCGCCCAGCCCTTCGGCGCGAATACGAAGGACATGATGCGGATCTCGGAAAGGAAGGGCTCGGCCATGTAGGGCTCCTAGCTGCCTCGAAGAATGCGACCGTTGCGGCTCCGCATCGCTGCGCCCTCGGTCATGGCAGGCTGCAGGAGGAAAAGCCGCTGGTGGCGGAAATGAGCAGCACGCCAGTGGTCCCGAACCCGTTTGCGGAACCCGGATTCAGGCCGGTATTGCCGACGTACGTCTCGACGCCCGGGCTGGCGGTGGCTGCCATCCCGTTGACCGAGAAGTCATGGACCGTCGTCGACGCGCCCTGCTTGCGCAGCCCGATTCCATCGTGCCCGCCGCTCCCGCCTGTCGTGTTTCCGGAGATGTTGAGGCAGATCGCGTCGTCGGTATTCGCTGCGGTATTGCCGGCATCGACGCGGATCCCCGGCCGAACCCCGGCCAGGGGTGCCGCCACCGTGTTGTTCTGTATCTTCAACCGCGCGATGCCTTGCGTGCCCAACGCGGTATTGCCGTTGCCGCGCCCGACCAGGAGGATGC
>Ga0307505_10000733_pt1 | contig 32850 bp, 33 predicted proteins | sample 23_S_MG_FD_202183 | JGI IMG/M metagenome (GOLD analysis project Ga0307505, IMG submission 202183) | Soil microbial communities from Populus trichocarpa stands in riparian zone in the Pacific Northwest, United States - 23_S | ecosystem: Environmental > Terrestrial > Soil > Riparian zone > Trees... | reverse complement strand
TGGATGCGAGTCGACCGGCGATTTCGCGACGAAGGCATAGTTGACACTATGTTGAGGAGCGAAATCGTCGTTCGGCGAAGCAGGCAGGCCGCTATCGGCTGTCGTAGCAGAAGGGCTGTGAGAAATGCGGGCTAGGGGGGCCGGAAGAATCTCGAGGGCGTTGACGAGCGGGCCGTGCGCGCGTACATTTCCGCCTCGTGGGTCACCTGCGCAGCGCTTTCGTGTTCGCCGTGGTGAGCATGCTCAAGTATGTGAGCAGACTCTTCTACAGGTTCGACTTCGGCTTCATCGGCCCGACGCCTCCTGATCCCTGGGGGGACATCCGGCTGGTGGTCTTTCTGAATCACACCAGCCTCTTCGAGCCGATCTTCATCGGCCTCGTTCCACACCGGTTCTTGTGGAGGCTCGCCGCACACGGCGTGGTCCCCGCTGCCGACAAGACCACGGACCGCCCGCTGGTGGGATTCGTCTACAAGCTGGTGGCTCACCACGTCATCGCCATCACTCGCCAGCGAGACGACACGTGGTTCCAGGTCCTGCAGAAGATCGATCCGAAATCGATGGTGGTCATCGCGCCCGAGGGTCGGATGAAACGAGCCAACGGCCTGGACCTGAACGGGAAGGCGATGAACGTGCGCGGCGGCGTCGCGGACGTGCTCCAGGCCATCAAGAGCGGCCGGATGCTCATCGCCTACAGCGGCGGGCTGCATCACGTGCAGGTCCCAGGACACATGCCCCGCCCCTTCAAGACCGTGGCTCTGCGGGTCGAGAACCTCGAGATCTCCGACTACATCGCGGGCATCATCGCCCGTGGAGGTGAGGCGGAGTTCAAGAAGACGGTGATGAAGGACCTCGACGAGCGCCGCGACGCCCTCGCCCCCGAAGAGGGCAAGCAGACCAAGGTGGCGTGAGCCTTGGATCCCGCAAGCGCCAGCCACGCCCCGATGCAAAATGTCTCTACCGATCCGGCATGCCATCCGGATCAATGGTTGTCGTGTCCAAGAGTCCCGCGCCGATTCGCTCCACCGTCACGCTGATGTCCCCGAGGCGCACGCGCGTTTTTTCCGCCAACGGAATCGCGGTCGCGATCCGCTCGCCGGCCACGAACGTTCCGTTCTTGCTGGCGTTGTCTTCGAGGAGGAGGGTCTCGCGGCCGACGTGCAGCCTGGCGTGAACGCGTGAGACTGACGAGGCGTCGATGAAAACCGAGCAGCCGGGCAGCCGGCCGATTTCGTGAATGCCTTCGGGCAACAGGATGGTGCGCTCCTCCACCTCGACGCGGACCCGCGGCTCCTGCGCGGTGCCGGCCGTTTCCTCGACGGCATCGCTTCCGAAGGCATAGCCGTAACCATAAACGGTGCGGATCACGTTCGGCGGGCCGCCTCGGCCTTCGACGGCAGTGCGGATCTCCAGCACGAGGGTCTTGAGGTTCGCTTCCTCGACGATGTTGCCGGTCCAGACGTGGTCGACCAGGTCGCGTTTGCTGATGGCCCGTGGACGCTCGGCGACGAGAAATGACAGCAGGCGGAAGGCGCGTGGCGTGAGCCGCACCACTGCACCGCCCCGGCTGAGATCTTTCCGGTCGGTGTCGAGAATGAAGCCGTCGAATCGTACCCGCATGGAAACTACCACTTCGCTACCGGACACTTACGACTTCCGTTGCCGGGAGAGCGATCTTGTGGATCATGCAACAGTCGACATCGATTCCGAAAGAACGCGGCCAGGCGCCGCATCTACGCCTCGTTGGGGCGGTGGGTAGGGATCGGTCTGACTCTCGCCTCTCCTTGTCGAGAGGGAACCACACCCATGGTCACCGGTGGGCCCCCGACGTCGCGATGATCGGCACCCACGTCGGACACATCCGCATCATCGGTCTGCTCGGCCAGGGCGGCATGGGCGAGGTCTACCTTGGATTCGACGACCGCCTGCAGCGCCGCGTCGCGCTCAAGGCGGTCCGCAACGAGAGACGCCTCTCCGCCGGCAGCCGCGAGCGATTGTTGCGCGAGGCGCGCTCTCTGTCGGGACTCGATCATCCGAACATCTGCCGCATCTACGATTACGCCGAAGGTCCGGCCTGCGACTTCCTCGTGCTCGAGCTCATCGACGGCGTGACCCTGGCGCGGACCATCGAGGAGGGGCTGAGCCGAGTGCGGAAGCTTCGCATCGCGCGTGATGTCGTACGCGCGCTCGCCGCCGCCCATCGCCGCGGCATCGTGCACCGCGACCTCAAGCCCGACAACATCATGATCACTCCCGACGGCACGGTGAAGGTCCTCGACTTCGGCCTCGCGCGCAAGGAGATGGCCGAGGCGCAATTGCCGGCAGACGAAGAGGACGACATCGAGTCGGCCGATACGTTGCTCTTCGCGGCCGCGGCGACAGGTGCGGCCGGAACGCCGCTCTACATGAGCCCCGAGCAGGCGCGTGGTGCCGCCCTGACGACCGCAAGCGATATCTACTCCTTCGGCCTCGTATTGCAGATGCTGCTGACCGAGCAGCCACCGCGGCGCGCGAATGCGGACCGCGATGAACTGATCCACATCGCCGCCGTCGGCGAAACGCTGCCGATGTCTGGTCAGCCGCGCCATCTGACGGGGCTCGTCGCCCGTTTGACGAGCTTCGCGCCGGCCGAGCGGCCCACTGCCGTGGAGACACTCGAACGCATCGAACGAATTCTGGCGATGCCGATCCGCCGGGCGCGAATCGTGGCCACCGTGGTCGTGGTGGCGCTGTTCCTCGCCGGCACCGTGAAGTACGCGTTCGATGTCACCACGGCGCGACGCGATGCCGAGCGCCGGCGCGCGCAGGCAGAAGATCTGGTCGCGTTCATGGTCGACGATCTGCCGAAGCGGCTCGAGCCGGTCGGCCGTCTCGACGTCATGGACGGCGCGGCTACGAAAGCCCTCGAGTACTTCGCGTCGCTTCGCCCTGAGGAGCTGACCGGCGACGAGATTCACCGACATGCGCTGGCCCTGACACAACTCGGCGACGTGCGCATCAAGCAAGGGAAGCTGCCCGAAGCGCTGGCGATGTTCCGGCAATCGCTACGTTTCGCCGAGGCAGCGGTGTCGCAGGATCCGCGCCGCGACGAGTGGCAGCTTGCGCTCTCCAACAGTCACTTCTGGGTCGGTGACGCACTGCGCAGGCAGGGCGACGCGCGCGGCGCACTTGCGCACTTTCGGAAGTACTCCGACATCTCGGCCCTTCTCGCCGCGAGGCATCCGGACGAGCTGAAATACGAGACGGAGCTGAGCTATGCGCACAGCAATCTCGGATCGGCATACGAGGCACTGGGCGATTTCTCGCGTGCCGGCGTCGAATACCGGACGGCCGTGGACGCCGACCGCCGGCGCGTGATGCGCGAGCCGCACAACGATCAGCATCGCGCCGACTTGGCGAATTCGCTCAACAAGTTCGGGGTACTGCGACAAGCGACCGGCGACCTGCCCGGCGCACGCAGCGCGTTCGAAGAGGACGCCGCCATCCGCCGATCGCTGATGGAAGCCAAGCCGGAGGACACGCGCCGCGCCAGCCGTCTCGCGATTAGTCTTGCGTACCTCGGCGCAGCGCAGTTGAACACGGGTGAGACGGTGCGAGCCGTGGCCACCAATCGCGAAGAGCTCGCAATCTCGAGTGGCCTGGCTGCACGCGATGAGCAGAATGCCGACTGGCGGCGAGGGCGGGCAGTGGCGCAAGTCCGGCTGGCCGAGGCTCTTGGTGCCCAGGGCGACGATGCGGAAGCCGCGCGTCTGCTCGCCGAGGCCTCCGGCACGCTGGCGAGCCTCACCGTGCGTGACTCCAGGCCGACGTGGCAGCGGGATCTGGCCTCGGCCCATCATCAACTGGCGCGTCTCCACGCGCGCCGTGGCGACGTTGCTGCCGCGGCGGAGCACGGCGCGCGCGCGGTGGCACTGGCTGATCGCGCACGTGCGATGCAAACGACCGATGTTCATGCCGTCCGCTTGCTCTGTGAGGCGCTGATCGACCTCGCGGAAGCCGAGGCGAAGCAGGGGCGCGCGCAGATCGCCCGAGATCGCTGCGCCCGGGTGGTATCGCTCGCCGGCACGGCACCTTACGATCGCGATCCTCGCATCGGCCACGCGGCGGCGCGCGCACTGGTCGTCCTCGATCGCTCGCGCGAAGCCACGGCGCTCGTGACGCGCCTTACCGCGGAGGGGTATCGCCGGCCGGACTTTGCCGCACGCTGGCGGCCTCCCGCGTCACCGCCCTGACCGGCGGGCCAACGTCCCATCTCAACGCAGTCTGGCGAGGCATGTCGCCCCGCATGGGAGAGAGCTGTCTTTTCATCAGCAGTTCAAGGAGGAGTCCATGGTCATCGGAGAAAACGTGAAGTGGGTCATCGTCGAAGTGGGCGAAGTCGAGGGCGAAGGATCCTTGTTCATCGCGCCTCTGACGCTGAAGTTAGAGCCGGGCTTTGTCGGTACCATCGTCTGGTTCGTCTTCACCCCTGGCTGGCAACTCAGCGCCAACGGAGTGGAGTTCGACGCTTGCAGCGGATTCGACGGACAACCGCAGCCCGACCCGAACCGGCCCAACTGCTGGAGCACGGCCGCCGCGAACACTCAGCATCCAGCGTCCTTCCCCTACACGATCAACGTCCGGCACATGACCACCGGCGCCACGCTGCGCGTCGATCCGGTCGTGGAGAACGAAGCACCTCCGGGCCTTCAAGTCTCTCGCGTGCCCAGTGACCGTCGCGATCTCGTCGTGCCCGGTCTCTTCCATCAGGCGTCATGACATCCGGGCGGCCGGCGCCGCCTACAAGTTGTCCAACCATCAACGGGAATGGAGAATCATCATGGCAAGCATCAACATCCTCATCATTGTCGACGTCGTCGCCGCGGTTCAGCAGGGTCTCGCCAGCAACGTCTGGATGCTCGACACGGGCAGGTACCTCAACACACAGGAAGCCGGCAATGAGCTCATCACGACCCTGAACTCAGGCGATCAGGTGGTCTGGAGCCTCGCCGCAATCGATCCTGGAACGAACGTGCAGTTTGCGGTGCCGCCCGCCTTTACCAGCAACGGCGGCACGATCCCCTCGATCATCGATCCCAAGCAGAACCCGATCGATCCGGCGCAGTACCTGGGGCGGTTCTCACCCCCGGGCGGCACGGCCGCGGGCACGATGTATCAGTACTCGATCGTTCTCTCGATGAACGGCGTGAACTACAACTTCGATCCGTTCCTGAAACTCTACACCGCCACCTAGCTGTCAGACGTGGCACCGTCGCAGGAGGAGGACCGGCGATCCTGCCGGTCCTCCTCCGTTTGTGACCTCCGGCCCGTGCAATGCCCGGCGTGGCACAACGTCATCGTCATCCATCACGCGCCAACCGATCACCAGCGTTTGACGAGTTGCCAGGACGCGATGATGGCGCCGAGGAGGGCCAGGGTGACCAGGACCTTGTTGCGCTGGACGAACCCCCACAGCGACGACTGGGCTTGCTTGTGCCGAAGCATTTCCATGCGCAGCATTTCGCGACGGCGGATGGTCTCGCGGACCTTGCCCTCGAAGTCGCGGAGCGTGCGCGGCTGTTCGGGGGCCACGGCCGTTCCCCTCCCGGTGTCCACGAGCACGGCGGAAGTGACACCGGGATGGACCATGCGATCGCCTCGGGCGGTTTTCTCCACGCGATAAGCACCCTGCTCGAGGAAGGCCACGGTCGGTCCGGCCTGGCTGTTCCGCACGAAGAGCAAGTGGTCTTCGCCGTTGCGGAAACGGGGGACGCCGATGGTCTCCTGAGCGATCGACCCGACGGTGCCGCCCGGAGTCACGATCGTCACTTCCTGAGCCGGTTGACCCTTCAGCGTCTTCTCGACGCGGAAGGTGGAGAAGGTGAGGATGTTCTTTCGCGCGTCGTCCCAGCGGGAGTGCTGGCTGACGACTTTGCCGACGACGATCATCGCGGCGCTCTCGACCTTTTCGTCGAAGTCCACGGCGCGCATCACGGTCGCTTCGGCGCCGATGGGCGCGAAGAGGAGAAAGGCGGCCAGGGGCAGGATTTTCCGGGTCATTTGAGGGAGGTGAGTAGCAAGCGACAGGCCATGGAGTCAAGTGTCACCAGGAGCGTGCGCGGCAGAAGCGCATTGGCCTCATGGCGGCCGCACGTACCCAAGGCTGGGCCCATCAGCGTTGCCGGTCGTACCGGCTAGAATCCCCGCTCATGCGCAAGCTCGCCGCAGCACTGCTCCTCCTTTTTTGTTGTTTTCCGGCTTTGGCGGACCCGACCGAAGGGGAGAAGCTCCACCAACTCTATGCGGAGGAGTGGGAGTGGCAACTTCGCGACAACCCCGAGGGTGCAACACTGATGGGGGATCGCCGGTATGACGACCGGCTCACGGATCGCTCGTCCGACGCATACGCGCGCCGCCGCGAGCATGTCCGGGAGTCGCTGACCCGCATCCAGGCGATCGATCGCACCAAGCTCAGCGCGGCCGACAAGCTCAACTACGACGTGTTTCTCGACCAGATCCGCATCAGTGCCGACGGAGAACGCTTTCCCTCCGAAGTCACGCCCATCGATCAGATGACGGGAATCCACGTGCTCCTCGGCGAGCTCGCGCAGCAGATTCCTCGCGACACGGTCAAGGACTACGAGAACTTTCTGACCAGAATGCGCGCCTATCCGCGAGCCATCGACGAGACCATTGCTCTGTTGCGTCGCGGCCTTGCGCTCGGCGTGACGCAGCCACGCGCGGTATTGGGCGACGTGGGGCAGAACATCGCCAACCAGATCGTGGAGGATCCCGCCAAGAGTCCGGTCTACGAGCTCGCCTTCACCGAGATGCGATCCATCCCCGCGCCGGAGCAGGAGCGTTTGCGGAAGGAGGCACGCGCCGCGCTGCAGGCGCAGGTGCTGCCGTCTCTGCGCAAGCTGCACGAGTTCTGGACGAAGGAGTACTACCCGAAGACGCGCGAGGCCATCGCCTGGACGGTCGTGCCGCAGGGGAAGGAGTGGTACGCATATCTGGTGCGCATGCAGACCACCACCGAGCTGACACCGGAGGAAATCCATGCGCTGGGGTTGTCCGAGGTCCGTCGCATTCGCGGCGAGATGGAGAAGATCCGCGAAGAGACGGGGTTCCAGGGGACCATGGCGGAGTTCTTCACTTTCCTTCGGACGGAGGCACGCTTCTTTCATGAGTCGCGCGAGGCCTTGCTGACTGCCTATCGCGACATCACCAAGCGCATCGATCCCGAGCTGACCCGGCTCTTCGGCCGCTTGCCGCGGTTGCCGTACGGCGTGATCCCCATCCCCGGGTACTCGGAGAAGAACAACACGACGGCGTACTACTACGGGGGATCGCCGGAAGCGCATCGGCCGGGGTACTTCTACGTGAACCTCTACGATCTGAAGTCGCGGCCGAAGTGGGAGATGGAGGCGCTGTCGCTGCACGAAGCCGTGCCCGGGCATCACTTGCAGATCGCCCTGGCGCAAGAGCTCGAGAATGTGCCCGATCTGCGTCGTTACAACGGCTACAACGCCTTCGCCGAGGGCTGGGGTCTCTACGCGGAGTCGCTGGGCTCCGAGCTGGGCATGTACACCGATCCGTATTCGCGGTTCGGGCAGCTCACGTACCAGATGTGGCGTGCGGTGCGGCTGGTCGTCGACACGGGCATGCACTCGAAGGGATGGACGCGCCAGCAAGCCATCGACTATTTCGCCGCGAACTCCAGCAAGCCGCTTCACGACATCGAAGTGGAGATCGACCGCTACCTGGTCTGGCCCGGCCAGGCCCTCGGCTACAAGATCGGGGAGCTGAAGATCAAAGAGCTCCGCGCCCGTGCCGAAAAGCGCCTCGGCCCCAAGTTCGACATCCGCGCCTTCCACGACACCATCCTCGGCGGAGGGTCGCTGCCGTTGTCCCTCCTGGAGAAGCGCGTGGACGAATGGGCGGTGGGAGTGGAAACGGCGGGCGCGGCGCGCGAGTAGCTGGTGTGGTGTCTCGCCGTTTGCGGCGCAGCCCCTCTCAAACAACCAACTCCCGGAACGCGTAGGTCGTCAGCGCGATCGTCGCTCCGAGCTCGACGATGGACAGAAGGCATCCAAGGTTGGTGGCGATCGCGTCCGTCGTCGCGCCCGGCGTCGCGAAGCGCGCGAATGCTTTCCCGACGATGACATCGAGAAGATAGAACGTCGCGCCAATGATCAGGGAGACGGCGAACATGCCAACCACAGCGAACAGAATGGAGCGCCACCACAGCGTTCGGTAGGCGATATGGAGTACGAACGTGGTGACGAGGAACGCCATCACCACGAACCGAGCGTGAGACTCTTTCGGGCGATCACTCATACCTTGAACCAGTGCAGTCTAGCTCTACCCAAAGATATTTGAAATTTGCCCCCACCCAAAGGCCGGGCTCGGTGCGGGGCTCGGGCTCGGGTGGTGTCTGCACGTGAGTGGCCGTGGCGGTGTGCCTACGAGCCCGCACCCGAGTCCGCGCCCGAGCCCGGCCTTCCCGGAATACTCTGAGAGAGAAATTCTCAGAACTGCGTGCGCTAGCTAGCTAGCTAGAACCTAGCGACCATGGACGGCGGCAATCGAAGCACCACCAGTGGCTGACTGAGGACGTCGGCCATCCCGCGCTTCAGGCGCATTTGACCAGCGTGATCGCCCTCATGCGCGGATCAACCACGTGGGAGCAGTTCACTCGCAGCGCGCCTATCCGAAGGTGAACACGAACCTTGATCTTCCCTGTCGAGAACCCGAATCGCGATGAACGAGAGATAGCGGAGGAGGTGACCGGGACGTCGGGGTCATGGGTCAGTTTGATATGAAACTCACAACAGCGAATAAGTTTGCCCGCTCCAGAAGGTCGCGTGACCTCCGTCCGGTTGGCAGGTAGGATGCCGGGAATGCGGGCGGTACTCACGCTGATGCTCGGCGCACTTGGGGCAGCAATGTCTGTTGGGCCAGTACCGGATGAATGGCGATGGCCCGCCTTCCTTGCCTTTGTCGTGCTCACTGCCGGCCTTCTATCTCTAGAAGCTGTTCGGGACCGTCACGCGAGGAAAAATCAGCTCCGCATCGAGCTCGATGCGGAGCTGAGGGATCGTGAGCAAGAGGCTCGTTTCAACGCGATGCGGCGACGATTAGAGGACGTCCACGCCCGAGTCTCAGCCACGATCGATTCGGGAAGCCTCAAGGATCGAACGATACACCTCGCTTTAGAGTTACAAAATTTTGCGCTAGATCGGGACGACGCCGAGAAAGCGGTAGCGGCTAACTGCGTGGTCGGGCGTGCGGCGCTAAAGCGTACCTACGACGAATACAAACAAACCTACGGTGCGCGCTTAGCTGATATCGAACGCGAGTTAGGTGCGGCGGGAGTCATGACCGGAACAGTCGAGGATCACATAAGACCAACGGTGATCGCATGGGAAGATCCGCCGGGCTCCCTTCACGACCCCTTTTATAACACCGACGAATGGAATATGGGACCGCGGAGTGTTGACGCTATCGCTGGGTTTCTTTGGGAGCGAGCGGCCGACCTTTAACCGTTGATTAGGCCGCGTCGTCCGCAATCTGATCCGCAGCAAACAGCATGTCACGAACGCTCCAAACCGTCGTCCTGATCCCCGCCGCCATCGCCGGTCTTGCCTTTCAGTGTCGAATGCTTGCGGCAGAAGTTGTAATAGAAGAACGTCAGCGCAAGCGCGGCACGATGGTATTCGATGCGCTTGCTGAACGAATTCGTAAGGCGCGTGGAACGGCGGTTCAGCATGCTGACGGCGAGGTTGCTGCGCTCGACGTAGGACCTTGACGCCAGCTTCATGTCCGGTTCGCTCTGCACGCGCTTCCTAATCACTCCGAGGCATTCACCCGGCGAGTAGCGAACGTGCGCGGGTTTGTCAGGGTTTGTCAGTGTTGCCCGGCGTGGACGCGTACTCTTTCACGACGGTCGCGTAATCGATGCCTCCGGCGAACGCGAATTCAACCGCTTGCGGATAGACCGCATGACCATCCGTTGAGAGTTGAATGCGACCCGTGACGCGGTCTGCGATGTCCTGAACGAACGGATCGCCGGTTGCTGCGGAACGATCGCCAACACGCCACGTAATCATCAGCTTCGACGTCGAGTCGAGCGCGGTCCACGTCCAGACATCGCCCCATCCGAAGCGGTTGCGAACTTCCTGTGGGATGCCTGCCGGGACGTTCTCTTTCGAGTAGCAGAACGACCAGACTTCATCGGCTTCAACGCGGGTCGTATCGAGATCGCGAATCCAGAGGCGCTGGAACGCTTCGCACCCGACTCCGACCTCGCGAATGAGCATCAGCCCGGAGCCCTTCGCGATGCCAGCGATCCGGCAAGCGGCAACGGACTCCCATACCTTCCACGATGCACCCGAGAGGACCTACGGCTTCGTTCGTTCGTAAACCCTGCGCGCCTCCCTGACCCTCGCGACGCTGGCGGAAATCTCGCGGTCGACGACCGCAAGCGTCGCGGTATCAACGTATGGTGCGTTGATGCCTGTCAAAGACAGCGGTTCATCTTGATTGCTGTCGGGGAATTCGCCAGCCATCTCTGCGGCCTTCGCGCGCTTCGCGAGAGCTTCGCCGAGTTTTCTGAACTCGGTCGCTATCATCATGGCTTTGCCGACGCTCTGGCGGTGTTCCGTTTGGGCGTTCTTTAATTCGCGTGCAGCGGCGCCGAATAGCGCATCAGCCTCTGTGCTTGTCATCGTCTTTCCTTGGGCAACTGATACATTTTGTACCAGCTTGTGACATTTCACAACTTCAACTTTCGCAGCGTGTCGTAACTGAAATCTGCGAGCAACGCCGACGCGTCAACCTTCAGGCCGCGCGCGAGCTTCAGGACGGTCGTGAGGCTCGGAACCTTTGCGCCCCTTTCGAGGGTACTCACGAAGCTGGTCGTGAGGTCTGCGGCCTGCGCGAGCTTCTCTTGCGTGATCCCGCCTGCCTCGCGCTACTGCCGGAGCCGTTCACCAAAAATCCGCGCTTCCATCACCACGGACCGATTGAACAGCCGACGTAGGTCTTGCGTCGATAGCCTATAGACATTAGTCTAACGTGCTATGCCGAGAGACACACAACTGGAGCGGTTCATTCGATCGCATGGGCTCAAACCGGCACAGCTCGCGCGGGTGGCCTTCATCAGCGACAGCACCTGCTCAGGGTCAGGAAGGGTCAGGACGATCCGACGCGGCACGTCATGGTGCGGTTGATGATGGCCTGCACGATGATCCTGAACCGCCGCGTGAGGATGGATGAGTTGTTCGATCTTGTGGATACCGGACTCTGACCGCCCGCTACTTCTGGTTCCAGCGAGCAGAGGCAGACTTTTCCGCGATCTCTCCGCGCCTCTCAGGAGTGAGCTTGGCGGCGCGGGCAATCGAGAAGGACTCATCGGCCATCTCTTCGTGCTGTTGCTCGCGCGGAGGTTTGCTCACGGGGACCAATCTAACACCCTACCCCCGCTCCGTCACCGTTCGGATGTTACAACTCCCGGCGAAACTGACCCATGACCGACGTCGGCGATCTTTCCTTTGCTCACGCAGAAGCTGATACTACCGGGGCGATGACTTACGGCGTGCTTACATCGATCATCTACGCCATCGGGCTCGGGGTGCTGGCCATCGCGACCGTCATCGCACTGGCGCGTCATCGGAAACCGTTCCTGCTCGTCTTGATTGCAATGGCGTGGATCTACGCGGCGGGGTTTGTTGTCCGACTCTCCGACTATCAGAACAGGGAGAGCCTGGCACGTCCGCTCGTGCAGCACCAAGAGACACCAGCCTATCCAACCGACACTGTCACCTCTGACACTGCAGTTATCGACACCATCGCGACGAACCCTCCCACGCGAGAGGAGGATCTCGCGACCATTCACGCGGCGGAAAAGATAAAGCAAGGCTCAGATTCAGCTCGCGATAGGTTGGCTAGAATTCGAGCAGATGCAGCCCGAAAGCGTATCGCTGCGACCAAGAAGTAGGCACCTCAAACTAACGACAACAAGCGCAGGTAACCAAGAGAGTTAAGAGATGCGAAAATCCGCTGAAGACGCCCTTCCGGTTCTCGAACGGATTGAAATGCAAGTCAATCTTAAGACGTGGTCGGCGACGAAAGATCCGGAAACGGTGCTACACCTACAGAGGGCGCGTGAAGCACTTGCCTATGCTTATGACAGATCGCCATCGGGGGAACTGTCGGACGAGCGGGCCGAACGGATAAAGGAAGCCGCGCAGCACCTTGAGGGCATCCAGGTTCCGACCGAGCTACGCACCGAGGCCCTCGATTGGGCGAAGGATCTTCGCGCGCTCCTGTAGCGGTGTCATCACGATAACTATCAAACTGACCCACTACCTCTCAAACCGCACCCGCCGCGATCCGCGCGAGCGGAACTGATGCCGCCGCTGCGCGGCCCACGTTCTACTGCGCGTGGAGTCGCATTTCGATTCGTGTCGTCTCGTCTTCGGCGATCGATCTATTTCCGAGCGTAGCGCCGAGCAACGGAGTGGTGGCGCCCTGAACGGCGGCCCTGTATCGTAATTGCGGATGGACATCACCCTTCAGCCGGCGGTGCTCCGATGGGCGCGCGAGCGAGGGCGGCTCGAGGTCGAAACGCTTGCGCGGAGAATCGGTACGTCGGCGGCGCGCGTGCTGAGCTGGGAGGCGGACGGCCGGATCCGACCGAAGCAGGTGGAGAAGCTCGCCCGGGCCACCCACACGGCCGTCGGCTTGCTCTATCTTCCGGAACCGCCCCTCGAGAGATTGTCGCTGCCCGACTTCCGGACTCTTCGCGATCAGCAAGTGGCAACGCCCAGCCCGGATCTTCTCGATGTCCTCGATCAGGCCAAGCAGCGGCAGGATTGGTTTCGCGACTACCTCGTCAGTAATGGCGAGGAGCCGCTGGACTGGGTCGGCTCACTGATGGCGGATGTCCCGGTCCACACGGCTGCCGAGCGCGTTCGGCAAGCGATGGGCTTCGACTCGGACCTCCGCCGATCGGCAGCGACGTGGGAAGAGGCTCTCCGGCTGCAGATCGCACTCATCGAAGAGCAAGGGCTGATGGTCATGCGCAGCGGGATTGTTGGCAGTGACACGCATCGGCCACTCTCGGTCGACGAGTTCCGCGGGTTTGCTTTGTCGGACTCCTACGCGCCGCTGATCTTCGTCAACGGTGCCGACACGAAGGGTGCTCAGATGTTCACGCTTGCGCACGAGTTGCTCCACGTGTGGCTCGGCATATCGGGCGTCTCGAATCTCGATAAAACATACTCGCCCAACGGAGTCATCGAGCGATTCTGTAACGAGGTCGCCGCGGAGTTGCTCGTGCCGGCGGACGAGTTGCACGCCGTTTGGCCGGAGGCGCGCACGAAGGATGATCCGGCGGTCGTGCTGACGCGCCGGTTCAAAGTGAGCAAGATCGTGATCCTTCGACGCTTGCGCGACCTCGAGATCATCAGCATCGACTCGTTTCTCCGGCAGTACCGCGCGCAGCAGGAGCTCTTTCGGCAGCAGCACGAAGAGCGCGCGCCGGGTGGAGATTTCTACAACACGCAGCGGAGCCGGACCGGCAATCGCTTCGCCCGCGCGTTGGTCGAGAGCGCGCTGGAGGGACGTACGTCCTACCGCGACGCGTTCCGTCTTCTCGGCATCTCGAACGTCGAGACCTTCCAGAAGTTTGCGCGCGAGCTGAGGTTCTCTGTCTGATGCCATATGTCCTCGAGGTTCACGTCGAAGGGCAGAAGAACAAGGTAAAGATCCCGACGGTCTGCCAGGCTCTGGACGTGCCGTGCGTCCGAACGTTCGCCATGCTCCGCGAGTTGACCGCGACCTTCGTACTGCGGCAACCGTAGCGTGCTGGTGTCGAGACCGGATCAGTGGTGAGGGCAGACCTGCCTGGCGGTAAGGCCGAGCAGAAGCACCGGCCGTCGCGCAGGATCGTGTTGCTCGCCACTTACGAACAACGTAGACAACCGAAGTCGGGTGGCGATCCGCGGAAATGCGCTACAGTGATGGCTGTCCGAGAGAGGTCGCTTTTCGATTGGTAGCAACGGTTTGCCCAAGGGAGTTCTGCGCCGTGCTCCCGGCAGCCGCCAACCGCCAACCGACAACGATTCAGCGATGAAGATCTCCACGTTCATCAACGCGCACAAGATCCTCGTCACGCCGGCCGTGCTGGCGATGATGGCGTACTACGACAACTGGTCGGCCGAGGCCTTCGTGTACCTGAGCCTGCACGGCACGTACACGTTGCTGTGGCTTCTCAAGCACGTCATGTTTCCGGACAGGAGCTTCGCGGAGAAGCTTCCTCCCGCGATCGGGTTCTTTTTCGTGTTCGTGCCGCTCGCGGGGTATCTGATCGCTCCGCTGCTGCTCATCAGCCGGCACGTGACGCATCGCCCGTGGATGCTCGGGTTGATCCTGGTTCTCTACATCATGGGCGTGTTCCTGCACTTCGGCAGCGATGCGCAGAAGTTCTTCACGCTCCGGCACCGGCCGGGTCTCATCACGGAAGGCTTCTTTCGGCGGACGCGCAACCCGAACTACCTGGGCGAGCTGATGATCTATCTCTCCTACGCGATGCTCTCGTTGCACTGGCTGCCCTTCGTGGTGCTGGCGGGCTGGTTCACGAGCTTCATCGTGCGGATGCGCCGCAAGGACCGCTCGCTGTCCCGGCATCCGGAGTTCGAGCCGTACCGCAAGACCTCCTGGATGTTCCTCCCCAAGTTCTACTGAGTCGCGAGTTCACTGTGACGTGACTGGTGCTGACGAAGGCGTCACCGAAATGCCTGTATTTCGAGCCTAGTGTGGATGGCGAAGGAGAGTCGCCATGTACCGCTGGGTTGCCCGCGTTTCGGTCTTTCTCTTCGCCGCCGCTGCCTTTGCCGGTGCCCCGACGCTGGTCGTCGAAGGCGACGACGGCAACATGGCCCTCGAGCTGAGTGCGGTCTCGATTCAGGTGACCGTGCGTGGTCATCTGGCCCGCACCGCGTACGAGCTCACGTATCGAAGCTCGCTCGATCGGATCACCGGCGGCAACTTCACGTTTCCGCTGCCGGCCGAAGCCGAGGTGAGTGACCTCGGGCTCTGGTTCGATGGACACTTGCGACATGGCGTGGCGGTGGAGCGGGTCCTGGCGCGGACTGCCTATGAAGAGATCGTGCATCGCGGAGTCGATCCGGCGCTCGCGGAGTGGAGCGCGGGCCGCAAGTTTCAGTTGAGTGTTTATCCGATTCCCGCAAAAGGCGAGAAGAAGGTCTACATCGCCTACGATCAGGATCTGACGGCGGACGACTACGTGCTCGACGTCAGCTATCGCGCGACCGTACCGGCATTCGAGGTGAAGATCGACGGCGGCGATGGCGCGACGGCGTCCGAGGAAAACGGCACGATCCGGATCGCACGCGATCGCCGCGAGACCGCGATGACGGCGCGCTCGCCGGAAGACGGATTCTGGTACGCCTCCGCGGCGCTCGACGTTTTTCCGCCACGGCGTGAGGCCGTGCCGGCCGCTCACACGCTGATTCTCTACGACACTTCCGCGAGCAGCGTGCAGCAGGACCGTGCGCTGCTGCGGCGATTTCTCTCAGGGCTGCTCGCGCGGCAACAGGCATGGTCGACGGCGGACGTGCTGCCGTTTCACGTCGAAGTGGGCGAGGGGCGCAGGATCGAGAACGCGGGCATGCTCGCCGGTGCCCGTGAGCTCGACCTGGTTCTCGACTCGTTCCAGCCACTCGGCGCGACCAATCTCATGGCCGTGGCATCCCAACTGCCGCGGCTGACGGCGTCGCTGCCTCCGTCCACGCGGGTGGTGCTCGTCACCGACGGCCTCACCTCGCTGGGAGACAGTCGCAAGGTGGCCGCGACCGTGGCCGCGCTCTCTGCCCTTGGAAGGCCTGTGCTGGTGGTTCATGCCACGAAGACGGCCAACGACGAGTTGCTGGCGAATCTCGCCCGCACGACCGGCGGTTGGACGATCGATCTGCTGCAGACCGGAGTCGACGCTGCGATCGACACCGCGATGCACCTGCCGGTCGCGGTGCGGCTGACAGGGAGTGACGTCGTCCCCGCGGTGCTGCTGACGTCGAGCGATGCCCGTTTTGCGATCGCGGCGCGGGCTCGGGAGGCATTCACGGTCCTGCCGTTGGCGATGGCCACGACGGGTCGTTCATCGCGCCGCGAGCTGGCGGTGCGTGAGCTTCGCGGTGACGTTGAGGCGAGCATGGTGAGACGTGCCTGGGCCCGCGCGAAACTGCGCGAACTGCTCGCGCAAGGCGCGCCCGATGACGATCTCATCGCGCATGGCCGCGCCTTCACGCAGCTCACTCCGCGCACGTCTCTGCTCGTGCTGGAGACCTGGCAGGATTATCAGCGCTGGGACATCCCCATGCCGCCGGATGTCGTGGAGGCGAAGAGGATCGATGAAGAGGAAGAGGCCCGGCGGGCTGAAGAGGACGCCCGGCGCGCACCGTTCCAAAGCGCGCCGCTTCCTCCGCCGAATGTCACGCGAGAGGGATGGTCGGTACACGGCCGCATCCTCGAAGACTCCAGCATTCCGCTGCCGGGAGTCACGGTGAAACTGCTGGACGGGGCGGTGGTGGTGGCGTCCGACGTCACGGACGAGAACGGCCGGTATGACGTCGGCAGCGCCACGGCGCCGATCGACCCTTCGGTCGTGGCCGAGTTGTCCGGGTTCAACTCTTCCACACGCAAGGTCGAGGGCCAACTGGACCATGCTCAGGTCGACCTCTTCCTGCGCATTGCGTCGGTGGCCGAGGCGATCACAGTGACTGCCTCGGCGTCGGCATTGGACGTAACGACGAGCTCTATGGCCACGACGGTCAAGGCCTCTCTCCGAACCGCCGGAGTCACGACCGACGAGTTGCTCGCGTCGATCGCCACCGAAGGCGCCGACTTGGACAGTGAAGATTCCGAGGTACGCGTCGCGGTCGCGCAACAACGCCGCGAGCTGACGCGTGCAGTGGTCGCGAAACTCCGAGGCATCGGATCGACAGCAGAGCGCGTGCGCTATTACCTGTCCGCCCGAGCTTTCCTGGGCGGCGACAAAGGCTTCCATGTGTTTGCGGCGGAGGCTTTCCGGGAGCGCTCACCGGAGATCGCGGCGCGCGTGCTCAGCGACCTCGCGGAAGCGCGTCCGGACGATGCTCCGCTGCTGCGTATCCTGGCCCGGGTGCTCGACGGCTGGGGCGAAGACGGACTGGCGCGCCTGCTGCTCGAGCGCGCCATCGAGCTCTCGCCGGCGGAGCCTCAGTCGTGGCGCGAGATGATCCTGCTCGAAGCACGTCATGGCCGCGCCTCCAGCGTAAGCGCGTGGTCGAAGCGGCTCACGGCGGGGAAGAAACGGGATTGGATGGAGGCGGTGTACGAACAGACGGATGAGGCGATGGTCCGTTGGGAAAAGGCGTCCTTCTTCGAACGTCAGCGCGGCCTCGACCTTCGCGCGGGGGACGGCGCGGATCTCACGATCGACTCGATGTATGACACGGGTTGGTCCTGGGCGGACCTGCACGTGACGGAGCCCTCGGGGGAACGCGTGGCGTGGAACCACGACACCAGCAAAGCCGGAGCAACGCTGACGGGCGGGTACACCTTCGGATACGGCCCCCAGATTTACGCACTCCCGAGAGCACCACGCGGGACGTACCGTGTGGCGCTCGACTACTACGGCGCGGACGAGACGAGCGTGGGGCTGGAGACACTGGTCCACGTCATCGTGCTGCGGCGAGGGGAGCGCCGCGACTACTTCCTGGTGTTGGCGGAGGAACAGGAGAATCTGAATCTGACGGCCGTCGACATCGACTGATCGCCAGAGGGTTGCCGGTTGTCAGTTGTCTGCGCGCCAATCGCGTCTGTACTGCCAACCTCGAGTTTCTTCGCTCGCTGCGCAGATTTCGGGATGACAGGCCCATGCGCTGTGACGCGATCAGGCACAGACAACCGATCGCCGGCAACTGACAACCGACAACAGCAAGCACCCAGCACTCGACCGTTACGATCGCGTCACGCGTGACAGGAACTGCTTCACGACCGCCGCTTCCTCGGGGATGACCTGATGTCCCATCGCGTACTCGTGGTACTCGACGTCCAGGCCGGCGTCTTCGAGGATGCGCCGCGCGCGGCGGGCGTGGTTGACGTGGACGACCTCGTCGGCCGAGCCGTGGGTGATGAGGATGGGCAGCCCGGCGCGGGGGCGGAGGTCGGGGAGGTCTTCCTCGTAGAGGCCGCCGCTCATGGCCACGATGCCGGCCACGCTCTGCTCCGCGCGCAGTCCGACATCGAGCGACATCATCGCCCCCTGGGAGAAGCCGGAGACGACCAGGCTCGTGGTCGGATACTTCGCCGTGAGCTCACCCATGAAGCGGAGGAGGATCACGCGCGAGGCCGCCACGGAGTCCTGGCGCGGAGGCCAGCCGTCGAACCACGTCCACCCGAAGGTCATCCCCGGATAGGCCTCGAACGCTCTCGGGGCGTTCGGGAAGATGAAACGGCAGCCATCCGGTGTGTCGAGCATCGGCGCCAGATCGGCCAGGTCGTTGGCGTCGGCGCCGCGGCCGTGAATGACGATCACCATCGGCATCGCCTCGGCGTCGGGCCGTCCACTGGGCACACTCACGAGGTAGCGGAGAGAGAGGTCGGTCAGCACTTCCTGACTCTATAACGTGTTGCTGTTGTCTGCGGTGCTTCGCTGGCGTGCCACTGTGTTGTCGGTTGCCGGTTGCCGGTTGTCGGTTGTCGGTTGTCGGTTCGTGGTGCCGTTTCGCCAACAGGCACAGACAACCCGCAACCCGCAACCCGCCCGGCAGCAGGCGGTGAACACGGCGAGGTAGAATGATGCCGAACGTCGAGGTGACCCTTGCATATCAATGACTTGTTGAAGATCGCCGCGGAACGCCGAGCCTCGGACTTGCACATCAAAGTCGGCTCGCATCCCGTGATTCGCGTGGACGGCGAGCTCGTGCCGCTCGTCGAGCTGAAGCGTCTGATGCAGGAAGACACGATCGCCATGGCCTTCTCGATCATGTCCTCCCGCCAGAAAGAGAAGTTCAAGAACAACTACGAGATCGACATCGCGTACTCGGTGCCGGGCCTGGGCCGCTTCCGCTGCAACATCTTCCAGCAGCGCGGCACGGTGGGCATGGTGCTCCGCGTCATTCCCGTGAAGATCCTCTCCATCCGCGAGCTGATGCTGCCCACCGTGCTGGAGAAGATCGCCGAAGAGCGCCGGGGGCTGATCCTGTGTACGGGTACGACCGGCTCGGGCAAGTCGACCACTCTGGCGGCGATGATCGACTACATCAACGCGCACCGGACCGAGCACATCATGACGGTCGAGGATCCGATCGAGTTCCTCCACCGTGACAAGAAGTCGATCGTCAACCAGCGCGAGGTGGAGGTCGACACCAAGACCTTCTCGCAGGCGCTGCGCAGCGCCCTCCGCCAGGACCCGGACGTGATCCTGGTCGGCGAAATGCGCGACTACGAGACCATCGAGACCGCGCTCACGGCCGCCGAGACGGGCCATCTGGTCCTGTCCACGCTGCACACGATGGACGCGACGGAGACGGTCAACCGCATCATCTCCGTCTTCCCGCCACACCAGCAGAAGCAGATCCGCCTCCAGCTCGCGGCCGTGCTCAAGGCCGTCATCTCGCTGCGCCTGTTGCCCCGGGCGGATGGGTTGGGCCGCGTCCCGGCCACGGAAGTGCTCATCTCGACCGCGTACATCCGCGACTGCATCGAGAACAAGGAAAAGACGAAGCTCATCAAGGACGCCATCGCCCAGGGAACGTCGCAGTACGGCATGCAGACGTTCGATCAGTCGCTTTACATGCTCTACAAGAACGGTCTGATCACGCTCGACGAAGCTCTGCGACGTGCCTCCAATCCGGACGAGTTCCGCCTCAAGCTCAGCGGCATCCAGTCGACTTCGGACATGGCCAAGGAGGAGATGGACCAGAAGCTCACCATCGCCGGCCAGAGCTCGGACGACCCGTTCGGGGAAGAGTCGCCCTTCGACTTCGGGAACAGCCTCTGAGTGGTCGATTGCTACACCGCGGCGATGCGCATCCTGAAGGTCCGCTTCAACAGCGAGGCGGAGCTGCGGCGCAAGTTGCGCGCCAAACGGTTCGAGAGCGAGGTCATCGACCTGACCATCGAGCGCCTGCGCAGCGAGCGCTGGCTCGACGATGAGCGTTTCGCGGGGGCCTTCGTCCGCACGCGGTCCAACAAGCGCGTGGGGAAGCTGCGCATCCGCCGCGAGCTGCATGCGGCGGGAGTCAGCGAAGAGGAAGCGAAGAAGGCCATCGCGGAGAATGTCGACCCGGAGAGGGAACGCGAAGGGCTGGTGGCGCTCTGTGCCAAGCGGATGCGCAATCTCGTCCGAAAGCATGGCCCCGAATACGTGAAAACCGAGGACGGCCGAGCCAACCTCTGCGGCTACCTGATCGCCCAAGGCTATGATTCCACGCTGGTCCGGCAGGTCGTCCGCGAGGCGGCCAGCGAGTAAGGATTTCGTGGACTGACTGCGTGGGCGTCACAAAGGAGCGATCTTGATCACGACCATGGCGGCAGTGCTGTTGGCGGCGACGGCCTCAATCCCCCAGCCCAGGAACGTCATTCTCCTCATCGCGGACGGATTCGGACCTGCCCACGTCTTGGCCATGCAGCAGGCCCGCGGGGTGCAGTTCCGCACGGGCACGATGCCGGTGACGGGCCTGGTGACGACTTCCTGCGCCGATCGTTTCGTGACGGATTCCGCGGCGGGCGCCACGGCTCTGGCCACGGGGGTGAAGACCAACTACGAGACGCTCAGCCTCGACCCGGTCACGGGGGCGCCACTGCCGACCGTGCTGGAGCTCGCGGAGAAGAAGGGAAAGGCCACGGGCCTGGTGACGACGGGCGATTTCTGGGACGCCACGCCGGCCGCGTTCGCCGCCCATTCCAAGCATCGCGCCGATGCGGACGTCATGGATCAGATGGTCCGCAGCGGCGCGGAGGTCATCGCAGGAACAGGGCTGGAGAAGTTCGGAATCGAAGGGCGTCCGTCGTTCGAGGAATTCGCGGCGAAGGCCGGGTATACGGCCATCGACACCCGTGCCGAGCTCGACGCGGCCCATGGCCCGCGGCTGCTGGTGTCCTTCGCGGGTCCGGAGCGTGATCTCGACGTTCCGGACGCTCCGCTGCCGGTGCTGGCGAAGTGGGCCATCGACCGGCTGTCGGGTGAGGCGAAAGGATTCTTCCTCATGATCGAGCATGAGGGGAACGACTCGGCCAGCCACCAGAACCACGCCATCGATACCCGGAGTGCACTGGCTTCGTTCGATCAGGCGGTCGGCGTCGCGCTCGACTTCGCAGCGAAGCAGGGCGACACGCTCGTGGTCGTGACGGGCGATCACGAGACCGGCGGTCTTCGCATCACCGAGACCAAGCGCGGCCGCTTCCGCATGGAATGGTCCACCAGCGATCACACCGCGACGATCATTCCCGTCTTCGCCTTCGGCCCCGGCGCCGAGGCGTTCATGGGGCTCCAGGACAACACGGACGTGGGGAAGAAGCTGATGAACGCGGTTCGGTAGCTATCGGTTGGCGGTTGCGGGTTGCGAGTGGCGAGTCGCGGGTTGTTCGAGGTCCCTCAGTACAGCTTCCCGCAAGTCGGTGTCCAGTGGGTTGGGTTGTCAGTTGTCGGTTCTCAGTTCGTGGGGATCCCTCCCTGACGCTCATCTCCGTGGCGCGACTGGGTGCAGACAACCGACCACCGACAACTGACAACAGCGAGAACCCGCAACCCGCAACTCGCAACCCGCCACGCGCAACCCAGCACGCAACCCGCTCGGGTATCATCCGCGCTCCGCCGCGTGTTCCCCGGCGATGGAGACCATGACCTTGTTGACCACCAGCCAGATCCGTGAGGCTTTCCTCCACTATTTCGAGCAGAACGGGCATCGCCGCGTGTCCAGCTCGTCGCTCGTTCCCGCGGGCGATCCGACGCTGCTCTTCACCAACGCGGGGATGAATCAATTCAAGGACGTCTTTCTCGGCCGCGAGCCACGCGACTACAAGCGCGCCACGACTTCTCAAAAATGCGTGCGGGCCGGCGGGAAGCACAACGACCTCGAGAACGTGGGACGCACGGCGCGGCATCACACCTTCTTCGAGATGCTGGGGAACTTCTCCTTTGGCGACTACTTCAAGGAAGACGCGATCCGCTTCGCGTGGGACCTGATGGTCAACGTCTATGGTCTCGATCCCGAGCGGCTGTGGTTCTCGGTCTTCGAGGGCGACGAAAACGTGCCCGCGGATGACGAGGCGGCGGCGCTTTGGGTCAAGGCCGGAGCGCGTCCGGAGCGCGTGCTGCGTTTCGGGAAGAAGGACAACTTCTGGCAGATGGGCGAGACCGGTCCGTGCGGACCCTGCTCCGAGATCCACTACTTCCGCGGCGACGATCTCTCCCACAACGTCCCCGAGCTGGTCAACGGTCCCGGCGACACGACCATGGAAGTGTGGAACCTCGTGTTCATGCAGTACGACCGCGACGAGCACGGCACACTGAACCCGCTGCCGGCACCCTCGGTCGACACGGGCATGGGTCTCGAGCGCATCGCCTCGGTTCTGCAGAAGACTCATACGAATTACGACATCGACCTCTTCGCACCGATCAAGCAGGCCATCGAGCGGGCCGGCGGGCACGCCTACAGCGCCGACATGGAGAGCGACCTGGACACAGCCGTCCGCGTGCTCTGTGACCACGCGCGCGCCTCGACGTTTCTCATCAGCGACGGAGTGATCCCTGCGAACGAAGGCCGCGGCTACGTGCTGCGCCGCATCATTCGTCGCGCGATTCGCTTCGGACGCAAGCTGCCCAACGCGGTGCTGCTCACGAACCTCGTGGACTCGGTTCTCGAAGCGATGGGTGATGCGTATCCGGAGCTGCGCTCGCGCCGCGAGGCGATCGTCAAGACACTCGAGTCCGAGGAGGAGCGGTTCTCGCGGACGCTGACCACGGGCATGGAGCGGGTGGGCGGTAATCTCGACGAGGTCCGTCGCCGCGGCGAGACCACGCTTGGCGGATCGGAGATCTTCCGGCTGTACGACACCTACGGCATCCCCATCGACCTCATCGCGGAACTGGCGGAAGAGGAAGGCGTTCAACTGGATCGCGCAGGCTTCGAGCTGATGATGGCCGAGGCAAAGGCCAAGGCCAAGGCCAGCTCGAAGTTTCAACTCTCGGCGGGTGCGGAGACGTTCGCTGCCATTGCCGAAAAAGTCGGACCAGTGGAGTTCGTCGGGTACGAGCAGTTCACCGGAGTCGACTCCACCGTGAAGGCCATCGTCATCGACGGCAAAGAGCACGACGCACTGCACCACGGCGGTGAAGGAGACGTGGTCCTCACGCCGACGCCGTTCTACGCCGAGTCCGGCGGGCAGATCGGCGACGGCGGAACGCTCGAATGGGATGGCGGACGGGCTACCGTGCTCGACACGCAGAAGCCATTTGGGGACTTGCCCGTTTCCCGCGTACGCGTGGAGGTCGGCTCGCTCTCCCTGCAAACGCGCGTGCGGGCGTCGGTGCCCGTCCCGCTACGACTGGACACGACCGCGAATCACACGGCCACGCATCTTCTGCACAAAGCGCTCAAGGACGTCCTCGGGCCCGCCGTGCAGCAGGCCGGCTCGCTCGTCGCGCCGGACCGGCTGCGGTTCGACTACACGCACCACCAGCCCCTCACCGATGAGCAGATCAGGGCCATCGAAGACGCCGTCAATGATCGCGTGCGCGCGAATCTCGAGGTCACCAAGACCGTGATGCCGCTCGAGGAGGCGAAGAAGAGCGGTGCCGTAGCGATGTTCGGCGAGAAGTATGGCGATCAGGTGCGCATCGTCGCCGCGGGGGATTACTCACGCGAGTTCTGCGGCGGCTGCCACGTGAACCGCACCGGGGACATCGGCATCTTCAAGATCGTCGCGGACCGTTCCCTCGCAGCAGGTGTGCGTCGCATGGAGGCCGTCACGGGCCGCGGTGCGCTGTCGCTCTTTCAGAAGCTCGACGATACGACGCACGACCTGACCTCGCAGGCCAACGTGTCTCTGGACGAGTTGCCGGTCTACGTCCGCTCCCTGCAGGAGAAGCAGAAGCAACTCGAGAAAGAGCTCAAGCAGCTCAAGGTCAAGCTGGCGACGGGTGGAGGCGCGGGCGCCTCGACGTCCGACGAAGCGATCGAGGTTGATGGCGTGAAGCTCGTGGCGCGCCGGGTCGACGATGTCAGCGGCGGCGATCTGCGCAACATGGCCGACACGTTCCGCTCGAAGCTCAAGAGCGGTGTGGTCGTGCTGGGAAGTACGACCGACGGCAAGGTCACGCTGCTGACGGCGGTGACCAGGGATCTGCTGGACCGCGTACAGGCCAACACGCTCATCGGCCTCCTGGCCCCGATCGTGGGAGGCAAGGGCGGCGGCAAGCCCGACCTCGCGCAGGCCGGCGGGAAAGATGCGGATCGCCTGAACGAGGCCTTGGAGCGCGCACCTGGCGCGCTGAGGGAGTTGTTGGGGAGGTAAGCCGGCACGGCCGGCTGCGCTGGTTGGCATAGCCTTGGGCACGTACGGCAGCTCCGAGGCCAACGTGATTTACCGCGCTGACTCCTGTGTGGTGTTGACGACTGTGCTCCCGCTGACACAGTAAACTGGCTGCGTGCTCGACCTCTATGAAGAGCTCGTCCGGTTGATCTCAGCGCTCGATGAGAAGCGGGTCGAGTACGCGCTTTGTGGCGGTTTGGCGATGGCTGTTTGGGGTTTTCCCAGAGCCACCGTGGATATCGACATCCTGATTCAGCCAGAAACACTTGCGGAAACGGAGTCGGTGGCCGAATCGCTCGGTTACTCATGGAGAGCGCATCCCATGCGCTTTTCCTCGGGTGCGATCATCATCCATCGGATCTCCAAGATCGACCCCGATGGAGGGGACGTGCTCATGCTGGACATGATGCTCGTCACGCAGGCGATCGAGGACGTGTGGGCTGGCCGCACTCTCGTGGAGTGGGAAGGTGGCCCGATCTCTGTCGTGTCCAGGATGGGTCTCGTTCAACTGAAGTCCTACCGGTCCAGCGGCACCGATCTCGATGACATCCAGAAGCTCAGGGGAAGCGAATGAAGGTGGATATGACCTCCAAGGCGGTCACGACGCGGCTCCGACGCGTCTCCCAACTCCGCCGGCTCTGCCTCTCGCTGATGAAGGCGAAGCCGCGATCCGAGCCCCAAACGGCCCCTCCGCGAGAGGGTCGCGGCGAGGAGGCTGCGCGGTAGAAGTGCATCGGCCTCGGAGCTGCCGCACGTGCCCTAGGCTATGCCAACCAGCGCTGGCGGCCGTGCCGCCCGGCGAGTGATCCATTTGTCAGTCCCGGCGCGAGTCGTGTAGCATCTCCGGCAAACCCAGCGGTTTCAAACCCAAATGTGGTGGGGAGGAGTGCTCATGACCTCAGGGAAGGCAATCGGGCGACGGTTCCAGTGGGCGGCTCTGACGCTGCTCGTGTGTGTGTTTGGGCTCGTTCCCACCGCGTTCGCGCAGAGTACGTGCGGCCCGATGGACGTCACGTTCGTCATCGACAACACCGGCTCGATGGCCCAGGTCAATGCGGAGATCCAGGCCCAGATCGGCAAGATCGCCGATTCGGTCGTGGTGGCATCCGGCAATGACTATCAGTTCGGGTTGATCTCTCTTCCACGGAACGATGTCCAGGTGCTCCTGGACATGGGGCCGGTCAATCGTGTCGAGCTCGCCGCGGCGACGACGGCGCTGGTCAACGAGTCGAGCTGCGGACTCTCCGTGGGCTGGGATGAAGGGGTGAACGCAGCCATCAACGGCCTCGGTCCGCGCTCAGGATCGTCCGGCTCGCAGATCGGGACCTTTACCGCCGGCTGGCGCTCCACAGCCGCGAAGATCATCATCGTCATCGCCGACACGGACCCCTCGGGGTTCAACTGCGACTTCCAGGCCGGGGTCAATGATGTGCTCGCGCTGGATCTGGCCGACGCCGCGCTCGCGGCCGACATCGCCATCACCACCATCTATGTTCCCACCGGCGGCGGCAGTGTGCCGGAGGACGCGGTCCAGGCGCTGATGCAATCCGTTGCGGACACCTCGGGCGGCCTCTTCAAAGTCACCGAGCCCGATGCCAGCGACCTTGCGGACGTCATCGTCGACGTCATCGACGCTTGTGGTGGTCAGGACTCCAGCAGCGCCAAGAGCCTTCAGGTCAACCCCGGCGAGGTCTTCCTCTCGACCGGCGAGAGCGTCGACGTCACCGCGGTCAACTACCGCCCGGACGACTTTTCCACGCTCTACTACGAAGCGACCGGGGTTCCGGAAGGGGCCACCGTGACGTTCACCCGGGAGACTCCGCCGCTCATCGAAGGCACGGACCAGCAGAAGGTCCACATCCAGATTGGACCGGATACGCCTCCGGGGACCTACTTCGTCTACATCCAGGCCCGCCACACCGACTCGGAAGCAGTGCAAACCGACTATGTGCTCGTGGTCGTCGACTGCCAGCCGCCGGGGATTCTGGGCACGGCTCACCCGGTGAACCAGAGCATCGCCTCCGGAGGGCAGGCCACGTTCAACGTCGCGGCATTCGGTTCGGGCCGGTTCACCTATCAGTGGTACGAGGGGTTCGCGGGAATGAGCCGCATGCCGGTGGCGGGCGCGACGAGCGCCACATTCACCACGCCGGCCCTCTCCGCATCCACGCCGTACTGGGTCCGCGTTCGGAACGTCTGCGGCAGTTACGACAGCCTCACGGCGTACGCGATCCCCCAGTAGTCTTTCCATCCAGCATCCTCGAGAAAACCCGCGCGAAATCCTCGCGCGGGTTTTTTGTTACGCTCCGCGCTTGTTGAAGGCGACGGACCCGATGACCGACCACGCTCCGGCCACTCATGCCTGGGGCACGCAGCCCGAGATGTTCGGCCCACGCCATGAGTACCGGCTGGGCATGATCGTCCGCGAGGTGGAGAAGGTTCTGCGCGGGGGACGAGTGTTGGACGGTGCGGTCGGACTCGGCACGCTCGCGGTGCGCATGCAACGGCGCGGCTACCGGGTATTCGGCATCGACTACTCGTTCGACGCCGCGCTCCACGTGCGGCGGCAGACGACCGTTCCGGTCGTGGTCGGCGACATGACCCGCATGCCGTTCCGCGCGGGAGCGTTCGACGGCGTGACGACTGGGGAAACGCTGGAGCATCTCGACGATGACGCGTCGGCGGCCCGTGAGATCGAGCGGGTGCTGGCCGATGGTGGTTCGTGCATCGCCACGGTCCCCGCCCTGGCCAGTCTCTGGAGCGCGTCCGACGACTACTACGAGCATCGCCGCCGCTACTCGCGCGAACAGCTCACGGGGATGTTCACGCGTCTTCAGATCGAGAAGGCCGTGTATTGGGGCTTTCCGATGGTGCTCACCTACGACACGCTCTTCGTGTTGCCGATGAACAAACGCCGCGCGCGGCGCAAGGTGTCCGAGGACGCGGCCCTTCAGTCGGTGGCCAAGGTGGGTCGCATGCGTGGCCTGGTGAGCGTCGTCCGGGCGGTGTTCGCGCTCGACGCGCTCTTCCGATGGCTGCCCTTCGGCCCGGGACTGCTGATGGTGGCCCGGAAGAAGATCAAACCAGCGGGTTGATCAGCCGCACGGGGAAGTCGCGGAAATCGCGGTCCGTGCTACAAACGGCTGCGTCATTTTCCACGGCCAGTGCCGCGATGTGTGCATCCGAGACGAGGGCGCCCTCAACCTGTCCGTCGACGAGAAGGTTTCTGAATATCGAGAAGTATCGGGGCCCCGGTTCCACGACGGTGGCCGCCGGAGAAGTGAACCATTCGTCCACGATCGCCAGCGCCTCTTCGATGGAGAAGGCGGGTTGCACGGCCGGGGAGTTCGTCGTGATGCGCAGAAAGCCATGCACGACTGCCCACGGCAAACCGATGGCCTCCGATCCCGACAGCGCCCGCTCGAGCCAGTCGCGCGACTTTTCATGTTGGGGCGCGTCCGCGTTGTACGCAAAAATCAACACGTTCACATCGACGATGATCATTTCCAGTTCGGGCCTTCGACTTCGTTCAGCAAACGTTCGAGACAGTCGAGATGAAGACCCGTCATTGAACCCATCCGGCGCGGCTTGACCTTGAACGGACGCGGGCTGATGGCGGTGGCGGGGAGTGCGCGCCGCAGGGTTCCGTTCACGATGTCTTGCGCTGGTACGCCCGCTTGCCTCGCGGCGCCCTCCAGCTTCGCCGCTACGTCCTCGTCCAGAGTGACCGTCATCTGCCTGCTCATCCTCTGATCATCCTCGGACCGGGCGCCGTGTCAAGTTAGAATCGCCCCAAAACGGGAGGTCACGAGAATGTCCGACATCGACAAGCCGAGCAAAGCCGAGGACGAGTATTTCGCACGCCAGGAGCTCGAGCGCCGCAAGAAGTGGGCGCAGGAGCAGAGCGCGAAGATGGCCGTCGAGGAAAAGGAGAAAGCCAAACAGGCGCACTGGATGAAGTGCCCCAAGTGCGGCATGGACCTCCAGGAGATCGGGCTGCACGGCGTCAAGGTCGACCAGTGCGCGAGCTGCGGCGGCATCTTCCTCGACGCAGGCGAGCTCGAGCAGATCGAGAAGCACGACTCCGGTGTGATGGGACGAGTCTTCTCCCTCTTCCGCTGATGCTCTTCCTGCCGCCCGAGGAGTTGCGCGACTTCGACGCGAGAGCGCTGGAGCGGCTCCTCGGGCGCCCCGACTGCACGGTCGCTTTTGCCGAGGGCGAGGTCCGCGGTCACCCGGCCGCGGCTCTCCTCTTCGCCGACTACGCGGTGCTGCGGGCAGGAGCAAACCTCATCGTCGAGACTCCGGAATCGTGGGCCGCCGCGGCCTGGCGTCTCGGCCGCGGAGCCCTGCGATGGCATCTCCGCGGCGCAGCGCCGGAAGAGATCGTCGACGAGATCACGACCGTTGATCCTCAGGACTGGCTCTCCCGCTGGATGCAGAACCGCAGCACGCCCGCGCTCGACTCCGCAGCAGCTCTCGTCCGCATGCGCGGCGGCGATCGCCTGGAGCGCGCCGAGTTCGCCAGACTCTTCGCCGCCGGCGAGCCTCAAACGGGCATGGCCGCATTCCTTTCGAAAACGAAAGCGCCCTTCTGATTTCCTCAGGCCATGCAACCAAACCCGCAACCCGCACTGCACCCAGCACCCAGCACTCAGCACCCCGACCACGAGTCTGCGCGGTGAAGAATGCATTGGCCTCGGAGCTGCCGCAGGTGCCCAAGGCTAGGCCAACCAGCGCAGCCGGTCGTACCGGCTAGGACGCGATTTTGTATAGTTACGTCCCATGAGCCGCAATGAGACCGACGTCCTTCCGAATGCCACAGCCGTTCTGCCGCGAATCCCTCAGGCTCGAGAGGAGCAGCTTTCGCTCTTCTCCCGCGAATCGCTGGCGTCCGTGCAGAGAGACGAAGCGCAGTGGCGTCGGGACGTGCTGGACCCGGTTCTCAAGAAAAAGCCCTACTGGAAGAAGGACTACACCACCGTCAGCGGCATGGAGGTCAATCCTCTGGCCACGCCACTCTCGGTGGCCGGCCAGGACTTTCACGAGATCGCCGCTCCAGGCGAGTTCCCCTACACCCGCGGCATTCACCCGACCGGCTATCGCGGCCGTCTCTGGACCATGCGCCAATTCGCCGGCTTCGGGACGGCCAAACAGACCAACGAGCGCTTCAAGTACCTGCTGACCCAGGGACAGACCGGCCTGTCTACCGCCTTTCATCTGCCGACTCTGTACGGCTACGACTCCGACCATCACTACAGCGCGGGCGAGGTCGGCAAGTGCGGCGTGGCCGTGGACACGCTCGCGGACATGGAAGTCCTCTTCGACGGCATCAACCTCGAGGACGTCACCGTCTCCATGACCATCAACTCCACCGGCCCCGTGGCCCTGGCCATGTATCTGGCCGTGGCGGAGAAGCAGGGTGCCGACTGGAAGAAGATCTCCGGCACGCTGCAGAACGACATCCTCAAGGAGTACATCGCGCAGAAGGAGTACATCTACCCGCCGCGCCCCTCGATGCGCCTGATCACGGACACGATCAAGTTCTGCACCGAGCACGTGCCGAAATACAACACGATCTCGGTCAGCGGCTATCACATCCGCGAAGCGGGATCGACCGCGTTGCAGGAGCTGGCATTCACTCTCCGGGACGGGATGGAGTACGTGGAGTACGGCGTGCGCGCGGGGATGGACGTCGACGAGTTCGCGCCGCGTCTGTCGTTCTTCTTCAATTCCCACAACGATCTGTTCGAAGAGGTGGCCAAGTTCCGCGCGGCGCGCAGGGTCTGGGCCAAAGTCATGCGCGACCGCTACGGCGCCAAGGATCCGCGCTCGTGGCAATTGCGTTTCCACACGCAGACGGCCGGCTGCTCGCTGACCGCGCAGCAGCCTTACAACAACATCGTCCGGGTCACGGTCCAGGCACTGGCTGCCGTCTTCGGGGGCACGCAGTCGCTGCACACGAACTCGCTCGACGAGACGCTGGCGCTTCCGACCGAGCAGGCCGCGCGCATCGCCCTGCGCACGCAGCAGATCATCGCCCACGAGTCCGGGGTCATCAACACGGTCGATCCGTTCGGCGGCTCGTATTTCATGGAGGAGCTGACCGACCGCATGGAGAAGGGCTGCTTCGAGTACATCGAGAAGATCGATCAGTTCGGCGGGATGGTCGAAGCGATCGAGGCGGGCTTCCCGCAGCGCGAGATCTGGGACGCCTCGTATCAGTTCCAACGCTCGGTGGATTCGGCCGAGAAGGTCGTCGTTGGCGTCAACGCGTATCAGACCGGCAACGACGACAAGTACGACGCGCTGTACATCGACGACTCCGTGGCCGCGGAACAGATCGCCATCCTGAATCAGGTGAGGGCCACTCGGGACAACGCCAAGGTGCAGGAGGCTCTCCAGGCTCTGCGAGTCGCCGCGGCCAATCCCGACGTCAACACGATGCCGCCGCTCATCGAAGCGGTGAAGGTCTACGCCAGTGTCGGCGAGATCTCGGACGCGTTCCGGGACGTGTTCGGCACTTATCAGGAGCCGGCGCTCTTCTAGCCGGCACGGCCGGCCAGGTACGGTACCTGGAGTTTGGACATTTTGAGCGGCCGGGGGTGCCGCGTCAGCGGTACGGGGGAATGTGGAGCGGTGGGCTTCAGCCCTCCGGGCTCTCGCGAGGCACGTCCCCTCTGCCGTCTCGGCTTGGACGCTGCACGCGGCTCATTCGGCGCGAGTGTCGCGAGAGGTCACCCGGCTTCGGCACACTCGTCGCGAGAGCCCGGAGGGCTAAAGCCCACCGCTCCACAGTGGGTCATCGAACGTTTCCGTACCGCTGACGCGGTCCCCCCCGGGCCGCCCAAAAATGTCCAAACTCCACGGCCGGCGGAGCCGGCCTGGCCAGACGCTTCCCGGGTCAACGGATTCGTCGCAGGCCCGTCGAATCCGGATGACGGATTGGTTTCGCAGCGCCACAGTCTTCGCCGCACGTAACGATTTTGTTACGGCGTTCAGTACTGCCTCACGGCATAGTGCTCATCCATCTCTCGGAGGAAACTGATGATGAAGCGGCTCACGATCGTCCTGTGCCTGCTGGTTTTTGCAACGAGCTCTTTCGCGAAAGACGTGTTGTTGTCGGTCAGCGGGAAGGCGAACGGATTCTTCACGGACGCGCGCATTCTGAATCCGTCGTTCGACGAGGACATCACCGTCAGCGCTCAGTATCTGCCGGCCGGCAATGGCAACAACACGGGCGCCAGCAGCGTCCACATCGTCATCCCGAAACGGACGATGAAGGTCTTCGACGACGCCGTGCAGTCGATCTTCGGCGGCGGACCGGCGCTCGGTGCGATCCGCCTGACCTCCGACGATGACTTCGTGGCCACGCAACGCATCTACCAGGATGCCCGGCAGGGACCTCAGGCCGGAACGCTCGGGCAGTTCGTGCCCGGGCTGGACGTGACCTCCGCCAAGACCAAGGGCGTGCTCCTGCAATTGAAGTCGGGCCTGACCACTCTCGGCACCTTCCGCACGAACTGGGGCGGCGTGAATCCCAACGCCGTCGTGGCCAATGTGACGCTGAAGCTCTACGACAAGAACAACGTCGTCGTGGTCACCAAGACGTTCGCCTTCCAGCCCTTCGGGGTCCAGGGTCCGACCAACATCGCCGGCTTTTTCGACAACACCGCCGCCGATCTCACCGATGCATGGATCAGCTTCACCTCCGATCAGCCCGTGTTTCTCTACGGATCGGTGGTCGACAGTGGTTCGAGCGATCCCACTTTCGTCGCCGCGGCCGATGACTCGGGAGTGCCCCCCACGGTTCCCGAGCCGCCACAGAAGGTCGTGAACGTTTCGGCCATCAATTGGGCGTTCGGTGTGAGCGGCGCGGACGGCTTGAAGCAAGGCGATCAAGTCCGCTTCCTGATCAGCGCGGGGGAGGGCATCCATGGGTTCCGCCTCTTCTCGCCCACCGGCCAGATTCTCATCGACCTGGCCACGATCGAGATCTCGGAGACCGAGCACGTGATCACTCTCCCGGCATCCGGAACGTACGCGTTCCTCTGCACGCGTGACCTCTGTGGAGTCGGGCACACGACGATGAATGGGTCCTTCGTCGTGACCACGCCATAGCCGGCACGATTTCGAGATGAAGGCGGCTGTCATCCCGAGCGTCGAGCGAGGGACCTGGGCGGGAGGGGCGCCCAACATGTGCCTCGTGCCCCGCCCACGCAGGTCCCTCGCTCGACCGCTCGGGATGACCGGCCAATGCCTCGT